>Ga0115847_100182_pt1 | contig 15473 bp, 6 predicted proteins | sample InSIn5SAF170_FD_83861 | JGI IMG/M metagenome (GOLD analysis project Ga0115847, IMG submission 83861)
GACAGAACTGAAGGGTTCAGCAGGAACACCAAAACTGTTGATAAACAGAACGGACTACGCACTGTCTACTGAAAAGCAAAATCATGTCATCGACCATCCCTAAGGATGTGTATAGCTGCCTTGTCGTGCGGTCCTGGCAGTTGAACGAGACCACCAAGGCTACAATGAGAGATTCAAGTATCACGACCAAGTGGGTCATCAGGTACGGGACTTCGCTACCATATCACACGGAAAACGCACCTGTATGACAGACTGTTGAGATTTGGTCACCACGATGTCATCCTAAGAGAAGTTGCTTGAAGAGACCACGCAACTCCAACGATTTTGATTGCTCGGCCATACCATAGTCGTGAGCTGTCATCCATGGAAGCAAGGTCGTGGTCGAACACGATCGTGGAGAAGCATCTGTGCCCGGCGACTATGAAGAGATTCTACGGTATAGACGGTCAGACTACCGGAGTTATCATCCGGCCCCCATGGAACCCGGTCTAAGGTCGTACCACAATACAAAGCGCGAGGTCGCCAATGTCGTTGGCGCAGAAATGATCTGCACGAGCGTTCGCTGAATTTGAGAATTTCTTTTGTTTCGACCCGCCACAAGTGGCGGTGCAGGGACACTTCGACATGAGATTGCTAGACTAAGATAAGAACGGCATACGTTCCAAGCTATTCTATCCCGCATCGGTCGTTGGTAGTATCGTATCTTGGTTAGACTCTAAGAATTTATAGATTCGGGAGACTAGCACACGTTTATTATGTTATCTGGATCACTCGCTGAATTTGACTCCCACGCAACTACATTGTGCAATGAGTGTAGGAGCTGGGAGCTAACACCATATTACCAAATCCGTCATGAAGGCAAGTGAGTTGTCCATCATTTGGTAATACAAAGCTGAGGAGAAAGTACAGCAGGTCAAATGATCAGCTGTTTCATGTGGACATGAGAAGGTCTGCTTGAAAGAGCGGAAATGGGGAATCCATGAAAGATTAGCATTGGAATACACGACTACCTACCCCGACCAATAAGCACTTTCGTTTAAACATGACGTAAAGATGAAATAGCACATACGACATCAGACTTCTTGATATGGTCCAGTAGATGACTCGCAGGATGCTAATGAGAGCCAAACCAAAGTCTGGTATGTTGAACCTCTAGTGTTACGGCTGTAACATGTGGCGCCCACCCCAGCCACGTTGATTGGCTGAGACCAGTACGCACATAGTGTTCATGCTTGGCATAGATGAGCACTTGCAGAAGACAAGGCTGAGCTAACTCACCATGCTCATGTTGTTCATGAGTGAACACAATGAATAACATTTCTTATGTCTATATAAACAGAATGTTTTGTATTGTTTGAACTCTTCGTAGTTCAACTACTATTCAATCATAGTCGTTGCAAGTTAGTCTTCAATACAGAGTCACGAAGTTACGATCTAAACTATTGCGTCTGTTGCGTACTCAGAGCATCGATAAAGTTTTAAGATCATCTATTGGTTATCCTACCTCCGGGGCCCCTGGCCTACAACTCTAGATTAAGCAGTTAGACCCATTGAGGTTCTAATTTGTAACAAAGTTGAACTACCTCTCTGCGGAGTAGGTAACCAAGCGAAGTCAACACATGTTCCCTGGATCGTCAAGGAAGAGGCACACCGACGAACGAAGCACTGTCAGCTCTAGCTCTCAGCAAGGTCACGACTCTAAGAAAACGCGTGGTGAACCGTCACGTTCCTCGACACCGTATTCATCTACACACGCTCCACCACCACCGTCTGGACCACCACCAGAGCAGTCGTCAGCCGAAAGAATTCTCACACCAGACACTGAAGATTCTGAAGACGAAGAAGACGACATGCCTCAACCAGCCAAGGGAAACGTTCCAGATGTATTCAAGGGTCCAGGGGGACAACCTTGATGCATTTCTGACCCAGTGTCACCTTTACTTCTTCCTCAACGAGGATAAGTTTGAAGAAGATGAAAAGAAGACTACGTTCATGGTCAGTTACATGCGAGGCACCGCTTATGCTCAGTTCGAGGAAAGGCTTGGTGCGTATCTAGCCGACCCCTCCGGAGCACCGCTCGAAACCCGCCGACTGTTCGCTCAGCTGGCCACGTTCGAAGCGGAACTACGCCTTGTATTTGGAAGTGTTGACAAGAAGCGCCTCGCGGAACGCGAGCTCCATGCGCTTAAACAACGAACGTCTGCCAAGGATTATGCTGCCAACTTCCAGCGCCTCACCGCCGGGCTTGGATGGAACGATGATGCTTTGGCGTCCCAGTTCCATGCCGGCCTCAAGACCGAGGTTCGTATCGCTATCCTTCGCAAAGAAACTCAGCCGGCCAACCTTAACGAACTCATCTGCATGGCAATCAAAGAGGATGATTTAATCTATCAAATGCACCTCGAAAAGAAGGGCCAGGCTCCGAAGAAGACGTTCAACAAACCCAACCAGGGTCAATCTCGCAACAGCTCTAACTACTATGGACCCAAACCCATGGAGCTGGACGCGTTGCAGAAGAAACCCAAGGAACGAAAGTCCCACAAAGGTGGAAAGGCCTCCACCCGGAAGGGTAAATGCTATAACTGTGGCAAAGAGGGACACTTTGCGAACAAATGCCGTCAACCAAAGAAACAACCCCACGACGGTCAGGCTGTCCGAAGTATGCAACCTGTGACCACCAGCACCGGTAAACCCGCAGTTGCTGGGGTACTCAAGCAAGTACAACCCGTCACGGCACAGTTAGCGATGATGAATATTATCTCCAAAAACGGCCATGTGTTCAAGTATGGTCCGAACCAGCCGGTTCGAGACGTTAGGAACGCCGAAATAACGATCGAGAAGTTCCCCGAAGCCGCCTTGGACTACAAACACAGCTTACACCAATACCTACCCATGTCAGAATGTAGGGACGGCGAATGCCGACTCTACACCTGGGAGCATAGGAACCAAGACGATCATGGAAACCCCGACTGGGTCTTCTCAGGCGACGAAACAAGATGTCACAACACCCTCATACGTCGAACCCTGGAAAACGAGGATTGCTGCAAGGATCCAGACAACATTCTTCATCATCGCATCCCTATGAGTTGTTGTCTCGCAGTCGACTGCGACACGCACCATAAGGAAGATGGGGCGTTTACACACCCCAACATGCTTCAGAAACGCTTCTTCGCCACCAAAACGACACAACCTAGCGGCAAGAAAGACAAATTACCTAGCATGCGCAAGGTGCTACCAAGAACCGAAAGCGAAGAAAGCCTGAAGACGCCGAAACCCCTTCGTTGGGCTAAGAAACCCAACCTTGATAGCTCGGAAATACGCCACAGGGACCTCGACAACGAACAATGTCGGAGACCACTTTGCTTGTGGCACGGCAAAGGCGGATTGGACTCAGACATGGCAGAACCGCTTCAGCCTATGAAGCCCACCAAACTACAGCAAAGAAAGCCAACCCCTGTACCGCCAATCCACGAATCCCTTAGGTCAAGTTTCACTCCCGTGGACACGGATTCCGAACTAGAGCTAGACAAAACGGACCTGTACATTGAGGCACTCTGTACAGCTGTCCAGGATCTCATGTTCGTCGCAGACACAGAAAATCAGTGCAGACTCGAAATGAGAATCCCTAGCGAACGATTCGACGTGGCCATGAAAATCAGGTGTAACCCTGACAAGATGGACCCGAAAGAAAGGTTCTCGATGCTGATCAAAGCATACGCTAAAGAACCAGAAACCGAATCAGAGACTGAGGAAGAAGATGGTGATACTTCCGACGTCGAAATCATCCATGGCGCCCAATCGGAAAACGAGCAGGACCTGTGGGCATAAGGCACCCACAGTGTCTTGAAGTAACGCCTTGTTCTCTGAACGCACTGGGGCCAGGGAAGATAATCATGCATGTATCTATTAACGGGGTAGATACGGCAGCCATGATTGATAGTGGTGCTGGGAGAGATTTCATGAGCGAACGCTTCGCGAGCGGGATAGGACTCGTTCTGTCTAAGAAAAGAGTCCCATACCTCCTCACAACCGCTGACGGCTCTCTCATCGACCACAATCAAGGCACGGTTGCCCATGAAACCACTGTTAGCATGGAAGCGCTAGGTCAGAAAGAGACAGTTAAGTTTGACGTTACCAATACTGGAAACAACGACGTCATCCTAGGCTTGCCATGGCTACGAAAGAACAATCCGCACATAGACTGGAAAAACTTGACTGTGACGTTGCCAACAAGTCTATGTTCTGTGCAGGTAGAGAGGCGTCTCGAGACACAGGAAACCTTAAGCCCTCAGCGGATGAGGCCAACCAACGTAGAAGTGGTATGCTGTTATCTACTCGAAAGACAGTCAGATAAGACAGCGTTCATAATTCCTCCGGAGTATAAGGAATTCGTTGAACTATTTACCGAAGAAGCACCTGAAGAAGCCTTACCACCACACCGCGACTGGGATCACGAGATCAAGCTAAAACCTGGGACCCAACCAAAGAAGTTCAAAATATACCCTCTCACCCAGGCACAGCGAGATACATTGGATAAGTACGTCGAGGACTTTATATCCAAAGGATTCATCAGGGAATCCAAATCTCCCGCAGGATACCCGGTATTCTATGTACCGAAGCCAGACGGCGGACTACGATTATGCGTTGATTACAGGCACTTGAACGAGATCACCATCAAGAACGCCTATACTTTACCCTTGATACAGGAGTTAAGAGACCGACTCCAAGGAGCCAAATGGTTCACGAAATTCGATATCCCGTCAGCATTTCATCGAATTAGGATCAAGGAGGGCGATGAATGGAAAACAGCTTTCCGCACACACAAGGGACATTACGAGTACTTGGTAATGCCTTTCGGGCTAACCAATGCACCCGCAACGTTCCAGGCTTATATCAACAACGTATTACGGGAATACATTGATATATTCGTGTGTGTATACATCGACGACATACTGATATACTCTCGAACGATTGAAGAACACGTCGAACACGTTCGAAAGGTCTTACGCGCTTTACGAAAATACAACCTGAGGCTGAAACCCTCAAAGTCGGAATTCCACACACAACGCGTCAAGTTCGTAGGATGCGTTATGACCCCCGATCGAGTCGAAGTCGACCCGGAGAAAATCGAGAAGGTCAAGGAATGGCCAGTACCCGAGTCAGTCAAGGACGTACAGTCATTCCATGGATTCGCCAATTATTACAGGCAATTCATACTAGGATTTTCAAAAGTAGCAGCACCACTCACAAATCTCATGAGTAAGAAGGAAGTCTTCTCATGGAAAGATGTTCATCAACAGGCCTTCGATGAACTCAAACGGTTGTTAACCACAACACCGGTGCTACACTTGTTCGACCCCGACCTACCATGCACGGTCGAAACGGACGCTTCCAAGGACGCCCTTGGAGCAGTCCTCAGTCAGCCAGACAAAAGCGGTAAACTGCACCCAGTTGCTTATTATAGCAGGAAATTCGGGGACGCAGAAAGCCGATATGCGACCGGAGACCAAGAACTACTCGCGATAGTAGACGCCCTCAAACATTGGCGATATTATCTCGAAGGAGCAAAACACCCCTTCGTGGTATACACCGACCATGCCAACCTACGCAATTTCACAACCACCAAGGAACTCAACCTAAGACAGCTCCGTTGGTCAGATTGCTTAGCATCATACAACTTCACCGTTGTACACCGGAGCGGCAAGCTAAACGCAAATGCAGACGCGTTAAGCCGCCGGGCAGACTACATTAAAGGCGAAACGTTCAAGGTTAAAAGAGCCTTGTTCAAGGAACAAGACGGTGTCCTAGTACACCAGGTAGCTACGCTAGAATGGAACAGTGAATCGTGGCAAGCGATTCATAACGCGCAGGACAGCGAATTTGGAGACCAAGCAGGCAACCACTATATCTGCGAACAACTTGGGCTAAAGCGAGGAGACAACGCCCTCTACCATAAGGACGGCTTAGTCTGGATTCCACCCAAGCTGGAGAAAGATTGGATCTTAAGACACCACGAACCCCCACTACAAGGACACGCACGACCTGAAGTAGTCCTTGAACGACTCCGACAGAACTACTGGTTCCCCCGGATGCGCCAGAAGGTGTTCAACCAGATTCAGAAGTGCAACCTGTGTCGCAAAGCGAAATACGAACGACATAAACCATATGGCCTGCTGCAACCCAACCAACCACCAGAGAAACCCTGGCAGGTTGTTTCCATGGATTTTGTGGGACCACTCCCACCATCCGTCAACGAAGATGGAGTCACCTACGAGAACATCATGGTCATCGTAGATCGACTCACCAAATATACGGATTTTATTCCTCTACCAAAGAAATTCAACACACCATACCTGGCTAAGATCTTCATTAAACATGTGATCACACGCCACGGCATACCAGAAAGGATAATCTCAGACAGAGACAGGAAGTTCACGTCCCACTTTTGGGAAGAACTCTGTCAAGCTCTAGGTGTCACAAGAGCAATGTCTACCGCGTATCACCCAACCACCGACGGACAAACCGAGCGAATGAACCAGACCCTTGAACAATACCTAAGACTATATGTGGATGATGAACAATCCAATTGGTCCACGCTATTACCTCAAGCGGCATTCGCATACAACGCTACCAAACAGGATACCATTGGGATGACACCATTCTTCGCGAACTTTGGGTGAGAACCAAGACTCACAACTGACACTGAAGGCTACCTTCCCACAGAGGCAACGGTAGTTGCAGGAGAAATGCACCATCTTCATCACCAGTTGCGGTCTGATATTGAGTTCTTAAACAAAAGAATGGCCATCCAAGCAAATAAGAAAAGAGTTGCGGGACCAACTCTTAAGGAGGGGGACAGGGTCTACTTATGGCGCCGAAACATCAAAACCAAACGCCAAAGTAGCAAGCTCGACTTCCTGAAACTAGGACCATTCAAAATCAAAAGGGTAAAAGGACCAGTTAACTACGAACTCGATCTACCCAAATCTATGCGAATACACCCTGTATTCCATATATCGCTGTTGGAAAAAGCGGACCCCGAAACACCAGTCGACAATGACGTCGAGCTCGACCCCACGAGTGAGGATCGGATCTTCGAGGTCGAAGAAATACTAGATCACTCTTGGGAAAAACGTCAACACCTATACCTGGTAAAGTGGAAGGGGTACCCACCTGAGGAAAACACCTGGGAACCCTTCGCGAACTTCCAGGGATGGCAAGACTTAATTCGCTATCATACCCAACACCTTGGAGAACCTATGCCACCGGGATTACACCAGAAGATTCAGAAGAAGACACGACCGAGGCCTCAGGAGTAACCAAGTTGTCCTGATCCCACGCGCTCGATATCTCCTTCCCGAGATTCTCCGAACCAGCATTATTGTAGGCAACAAAGTCATTGGCCAACTCGCGGAGCTCTCCGTTGGATAAACCACCATTCTTCACACGTTCCATCTCCTCCTCCTCTTCAAGTTCGTCCAGGAGGCACGACGTTTTCCGACGAGCGCGCTCCTCCGCCAACTTAAGGACTTTGCGGTGCTTGGATATCCGACTCGCAACCTTTTGTTGTTGCCGCATCAACCGGTCCATTTCATCAAGGTCTTTCTCAATCGCCGCCTTCGTCTCTTCCCGTGTCTTGTCCAGAGATTTCCAAGACATGTCAACGCATTTTATTCCTTTGTCCTTGCAACTCGCGCAAGTCACCCCGTTTTGTGTCGACATTATGACGCAGCGGATATTGTGTAAGGAGCAGTGGAGACAGGTTTGATCCCCAAGGGCAAGTTCGCCGTAGTTCTCGATTTCGCGAACAGCGCGTTTGCGACGAAGGGTTGAGGAAGAAGTTCCAGAGGACATCTTTGACACACGGACGCGGGGCAAGCTAAACCTTTTATGTTTAAGCTGGGGACCAGCTTACTAAGAAGGAGGGCAATGTTACGGCTGTAACATGTGGCGCCCACCCCAGCCACGTTGATTGGCTGAGACCAGTACGCACATAGTGTTCATGCTTGGCATAGATGAGCACTTGCAGAAGACAAGGCTGAGCTAACTCACCATGCTCATGTTGTTCATGAGTGAACATAATGAACAACATTTCTTATGTCTATATAAACAGAATGTTTTGTATTGTTTGAACTCTTTGTAGTTTAACTACTATTTAATTATAGTCGTTGCAAGTTAGTCTTCAATACAGAGTCACGAAGTTACGATCTAAACTATTGCGTCTGTTGCGTACTTAGAGCATCGATAAAGTTTTAAGATCATCTATTGGTTATCCTACCTCCGGGGCCCCTGGCCTACAACTCTAGATTAAGCAGTTAGACCCATTGAGGTTCTAATTTGTAACAGCAATACTGGGTTGAATAACATCCTAAGATCACGCAACATTCATTTCTACCTCTCCTGTTACAGTCGTAACATTGCGCCCTTGGCGCAAGACGATTGGCTAAGAAGCAATCCTGGAATGATTGGCTGAGGGGATCTCAGTAGTCACGTGATCAGCCTCGTTGGTGGCTTGCACTTGCATAACGAGCTGCATCACCTCGCCCTGCTCGACCAGGAGCCTGACGAGCTTGTCGAGCAACATTTCTTATGTCTATATAAACAGGATGTTTTGTATTGTTTGAACTCTTCGTAGTTCAACTACTATTCAATCATAGTCGTTGCAAGTTAGTCTTCAATACAGAGTCACGAAGTTACGATCTAAACTATTGCGTCTGTTGCAAACTCAGAGCATCGATAAAGTTAGAAGATCATCTTATTGGTTATCCTACGTCCGGGGCCCCTGGCCTACAACTCTAGATCAAGCAGTTAGACCCATTGAGGTTCTAATTTGTAACAAAGTTGAACTACCTCTCTGCGGAGTAGGTAACCAAGGAACGTCAACACATGTTCAGTGGACATTCGTCCAAGAAGAGAGACACCGACGAACGAAGCTCAGTCAGCACCAGCTCTCGACACGGTCACGACAAGAAGAAATCCCGTGGTGAAGCGTCTCGATCATCGACACCTTATTCAGCAACACACGCTCCACCACCACCATCAACGGGACCACCCCCAGAGCAGTCTTCAGAAGAAAGAATCCTCACCCCAGACGAGGACGACGAGCTAAGCGACGATACGCATAGTGTTCTCTTCGACGAACCAATCAGACCCAAAGGAAAAGAAACTATCGTCCAACCACGACAACCGACAGTCATGGCACCAACCCCAGCTCCCGCGCCAGCTACATCTGGTGTTAGGGGCAATGCTCCTGACGTTTTCAGGGGACAAGGCGACAACCTTGACACGTTCTTGACTCAGTGCCGTCTGTACTTTTTCCTCAACCAGGATAAGTTCGACACCGAGCCTAAGATGACTATCTTCATGATTAGTTACATGCGTGAAACCGCCTATGCCACGTTCGAGGCCAGGCTTGGAGAGTTCCTCGGCGGAACCCCCAGCACCGGAACCCAACGACTGTTCGGACGAGTATCCAACCTTGAGGCCGAACTCAGGTTGTGCTTTGGGAGTGTTGACAAGAAACGTGAGGCTGAGCGCGAACTCCATCGGCTCAAGCAACACACATCTGCAAAGGATTACGCGGCAAACTTTCAGCGCATCACGGCAGGGCTAGGCTGGAACGATGAGTCACTCATGTCCCAGTTCTACCAAGGCCTGAAGGCTGATGTCAGGATTGAGGTCTTGCGGAAGGAACCCCAACCCTCGACCCTTAACGATCTGATCAAGATCTCGATCAAGGAAGATGACCTCATATATCAGATTAATAAGGAGAAGAAGGGGCAGGGACCGAAGCGAACCTTCCACCGACCTAACCAGGGACAATCGCGTAACAGCCCCAACTATTATGGGCCGAAACCCATGGAATTGGACGCCTTGCAGAAAAAGCCTAAACAGCATAAGAACCAGAAGGGAGGAAAGACCTCCACCCAGAAAGGAAAATGCTACAATTGCGGAAAAGAAGGGCATTACTCCAACAAATGCCGCCAGCCAAAGAAACGAAACCCGGATGGGGACTACAAGAACAAATCCCAATCCAGCTTCAAAAGCCTCCAAGTGGTCGAAAGCAACCACAAAGAGCCACCTAAGGCAGGCATAACCGCCCAGCTAGCCATGATTAATGTAATCGGAAGGAACAAACGGGTCTACACCTTCGGGCCAAATCAACCCATACGCAACACCGCGGCCGTCGAAGTAGTCCTCAAGACTAAACCAGAGGTTGCCGAAGATTACAAACATGAGCTACACCGCATCTTACCCACGTCCGAATGCAAGGACGAGGAGTGCACGGAATACACATGGGAACATCGCACTTATGACGATCCAGGCAACCCAAGCTGGATCTTCTCAGGCGACGAACACCGGGCACACAATACCATCCGAAGACGCGCGTTGGAAATAGAAGGCGTTCGGAAGGACACGTTTAATGTTCATCACTGCAAAATTCCTATGAGCTGCTGCCAAGCAACAGATTGCAGTACCCACCATAGGAAGAATGGCCAATGCCACCATTGGCGAATGAACACAGCGCCCGCGGAAGTCAGAAACAGTGCCACGTTTCCCATGCCACCTCCAGCACTCGTCCCTAGACAGCGCGCAGAACCTCTACCAAGCATGAGGCGACCCGCCCCTAGGACAACAAGCAAGGAGAGCTTGAAAGCTCCACACCCGCTACAATGGGCTAAAGACGCATACAAATTCGAAGTGGATGTACCCCACCGCGACCTTAAACGCGAGTTGTGCGAAAAGGAATACTGCGTGTGGCACGATCGGAAACCCACACCGGTACCAGCAGCTCGACGACTAGTCGAAAGAGCTTTCACGCCTCTTGATACGGAATCAGAGCAAGAAGAGGATAACGAGGACCTATTCCTCGAAAAGATCCGCACCTGCGTCGACGACCTGATGTTTGAGATCAACTCCGGCGTCACGTACCGACTTGACACTCTGATCCCTCATAAAGATTTCGATATTGCGCTAAAAGTCAGGAGTTACCCTGACAAAGGCAACACGAAGGAACGATTCACGCTACTGCTGAAAGCCCAAGCTAAGGAACACGAAGAAGAGTCGACAACCGAAGAAGACGACTCTGAGACCGAAGAAGCACTCTACTCTAGTGCGGGCAAAAACAACAACGACCAATTAGCTGAATCGGACGACGACTTTGGGTACGGTGAACCCGCTGACGTCGAGATCGTCCATGGTGTCCTATCGGAAAACGAGCAAGACCTGTGGGATTAAGGCAACTACAGTGTCTTGAAGTTATGCCTTGTTTTCTGAATGCAATGGGACCTGGAAAGATCGTCATGGGAGTGTCCATAAACGGGACGGACACGACAGCCATGATTGATAGTGGAGCAGCGAGAGACTTTATGAGCGAACGCTTCGCGAACGGGATGGGATTCGTTCTGTCTAAGAAAAGAACCCCATACCTCCTCACGACCGCTGACGGGTCTCCCATCGACCACAATCAAGGCATGGTTACCCATGAAACCACAATTAGCATGGAAGCGCTAGGTAAAAAAGTGACAGTTAAGTTTGACGTAACCAACACTGGAGATACGGACGTCATCCTAGGCTTGCCATGGCTACAGAAAAACAACCCGCACATAGATTGGAAAAACTTGACTGTAACCCTACCAGAGAATCTATGTTCTGTGCAGGTCGAGAGGCGTCTCGAAGCACAGGGATCACAAAGCCCTCAGCGGACGAGGCCAACCAACGTAGAAGTGGTATGCTGTTATCTACTCGAAAGACAGTCAGATAAGACAGCGTTCATAATTCCTCCCGAGTATAAGGAATTCGTTGAACTATTTACCGAAGAGGCTCCTGAAGAAGCCCTGCCACCACACCGCGACTGGGATCACGAGATCAAGCTAAAAATTGGGACCCAACCAAAGAAATTCAAGATATACCCTCTCACCCAGGCACAGCGAGATACATTGGATAAATACGTCGAGGACTTTATATCCAAAGGATTCATCAGGGAATCCAAATCTCCCGCAGGATACCCGGTATTCTATGTACCGAAGCCAGATGGCGGACTACGATTGTGCGTTGATTACAGGCACTTGAACGAAATCACCATCAAGAACGCCTATACTTTACCCTTGATACAGGAGTTAAGAGACCGACTCCAAGGAGCCAGATGGTTCACGAAATTCGATATCCCGTCTGCATTCCATCGAATTAGGATCAAGGAGGGCGATGAATGGAAAACCGCTTTCCGCACACACAAGGGACATTACGAGTACTTGGTGATACCTTTCGGGCTAACCAATGCACCCGCAACGTTCCAGGCTTATATCAACAACGTATTACGGGAATACATTGATATATTCGTGTGTGTATACATCGACGACATACTGATATACTCTCGAACGATTGAAGAACACGTCGAACACGTTCGAAAGGTCTTACGCGCTTTACGAAAATATAACCTGAGGCTGAAACCCTCAAAGTCGGAATTCCACACACAACGCGTCAAGTTCGTAGGATGCGTTATGACCCCCGATCGAGTCGAAGTCGACCCGGAAAAGATCGAGAAGGTCAAGGAATGGCCTGTACCCGAGTCAGTCAAAGACGTACAGTCATTCCATGGATTCGCCAATTACTACAGGCAATTCATATTAGGATTCTCAAAAGTAGCAGCACCACTCACAAATCTCATGAGTAAGAAGGAAGTCTTCTCATGGAAGGAAGTTCATCAACAGGCCTTCGATGAACTAAAGCGGTTGTTAACCACAACACCGGTGCTACACTTGTTCGACCCCGACTTACCATGCACGGTCGAGACGGACGCCTCTAAGGATGCCCTTGGAGCAGTCCTTAGTCAACCAGACAAAAACGGTAAGCTGCATCCAGTTGCTTATTATAGCAGAAAATTCCAGGATGCAGAGAGCCGATATGCGACCGGAGACCAAGAACTACTCGCAATAGTAGACGCCCTTAAACACTGGCGATATTACCTCGAGGGCGCGAAACACCCCTTCGTGGTATATACCGACCACGCCAACCTACGCAATTTCACAACCACCAAGGAACTCAACCTAAGACAACTTCGTTGGTCAGATTGCTTAGCATCGTACAACTTCACCGTTGTGCACCGAAGCGGCAAGCTAAACGCAAATGCAGACGCGTTAAGCCGCCGGGCAGACTACATTAAAGGCGAAACGTTCAAGGTTAAAAGAGCCTTGTTCAAGGAACAAGACGGTGTCCTAGTACACCAGGTAGCTACGCTAGAATGGAACAGTGAATCGTGGCAAGCGATTCATAACGCGCAGGACAGCGAATTTGGAGACCAAGCGGGCAACCACTATATCTGCGAACAACTTGGGCTGAAGCGAGGGGACAACGCCCTCTACCACAAAGACGGCTTAGTCTGGATTCCACCCAAGTTGGAAAAAGACTGGATCCTGAGACACCACGAACCCCCACTACAAGGGCACGCACGACCCGAAGTAGTCCTCGAGCGCCTCAGACAGAACTACTGGTTCCCACGGATGCGCCAGAAGGTGTTTAGCCAGATCCAAAAATGTAACCTGTGTCGCAAAGCAAAGTACGAACGACACAAGCCGTACGGCCTGCTACAACCCAACCAACCACCAGAGAAACCCTGGCAGGTTGTCTCCATGGACTTTGTGGGACCACTCCCACCTTCCGTCAATGAAGATGGAGTCACCTACGAGAACATCATGGTCATCGTAGATCGTCTCACCAAATACACAGATTTTATCCCTCTGCCAAAGAAATTCAACACACCATACCTGGCTAAGATCTTCATCAAACATGTGATCACACGCCACGGTATACCGGAAAGGATAATCTCAGACAGAGACAGGAAGTTCACGTCCCACTTTTGGGAAGAACTCTGCCAAGCTCTAGGAGTCACAAGAGCAATGTCCACCGCGTACCATCCAACCACCGACGGACAAACCGAGCGAATGAACCAGACCCTTGAGCAATACCTAAGACTATATGTGGATAATGAACAATCCAATTGGTCCACGTTATTACCTCAGGCGGCATTCGCATACAACGCTACCAAACAAAACACCATTGGGATGACACCATTCTTCGCGAACTTTGGGCGAGAACCAAGACTCACAACTGACACTGAGGGCTATCTCCCTACGGAGGCAACGGTAGTTGCAGGAGAGATGCACCACCTTCATCACCAGTTGCGGTCTGACATTGAGTTCTTAAACAAAAGGATGGCCATCCAGGCAAATAAGAAAAGAGTTGCGGGACCAACTCTTAAGGAGGGGGACAGGGTCTACTTGTGGCGCCGAAACATCAAGACCAAGCGCCAAAGTAGCAAACTCGACCTTCTAAAACTGGGACCATTCAAAATCAAAAAAGTAAAAGGACCAGTTAACTACGAACTCGATTTACCCAAGTCTATGCGAATACACCCTGTATTCCATATATCGCTATTGGAAAAAGCGGACCCCGAAACACCCATCGACAGCAATGTCGAACTCGACCCTACAAGCGAAGACCGAATCTTCGAGGTCGAGAAAATCCTAAATCACTCTGGACTAGGCCGCCAACGAAAATACCTGGTCAAATGGTTAGGATACCCCCATGAGGAGAACACCTGGGAACCGGTCAAGCACCTTCGATCAGTGAGGGACCTGATTGCCCAATACCATCGAGACCACCCAGAATATCCCAGTTCGGATGAGGATTCCCGTCCGGCCATGACACTAAATCGTCAAACCCGACGCCCAAGGCGCGCACTGCCTCCGGAGCGTTATCGTCGCTAGACGACCTCTTCCGCTTAGGCGCACGCGCGGCCTCCTCCTCTTCCTCTTTCAACTCCTCCAGCATACATATGGTTTTCGACTTCGCACGCTCGTGCGCTTGATTCAACACCTTCTTATTACGGCTTATGGATTCCATCAACTCGGCAGCCTCCTTTTGCCGACGGACTACCTCCGCCATCATCTTCATCGTCTCTGCGTTTGCATGACGCAGCTTCTCCTCCGCATCCGCAATTTCCGCCTCCTTTTGGTCACGAATCTTGTCAAGGGAGTCCCAGGACACCTTCACACAAGTTTTCCCCAAACGCGTGCATCGCGCACACTTTAAATCCGGCCTCGATGGCATGATGACGCACTCGTGAAGGGACCCGAAACAACGTTCACAGGACCACTGCGCGGGAAGACCGTATCGCTCGATTTGTTCAGCAAGTTTCAGTTTGTCTTGCTGTTGTTTTGAGAGTTCGTGGAATTCTTTGCGTTTGCGTTTGAGGGAAGAGGTCGACGACATCTTTGCCCACCGAGGTGTGGGGCAAATCCGCTCATTAAGTAGAAGCTTGGGGCAAGCTTACTAAGAAGGAGGATAATGTTACAGTCGTAACATTGCGCCCTTGGCGCAAGACGATTGGCTAAGAAGCAATCCTGGAATGATTGGCTGAGGGGATCTCAGTAGTCACGTGATCAGCCTCGTTGGTGGCTTGCACTTGCATAACG
>Ga0115847_100184_pt1 | contig 15418 bp, 12 predicted proteins | sample InSIn5SAF170_FD_83861 | JGI IMG/M metagenome (GOLD analysis project Ga0115847, IMG submission 83861)
TACCAAACTAAACATGGCAGTGATTTGTTCAGACGATAGATAACTCTCATAGTTCTTAATGAAAACAAACCCATATCGTGAGGCTGCATCTAGAATGTCCTTGGCGGTCTGACTATCTGACGACGACACGTCGATAATAGGAAGACTAAGAGCTTCTCCATTGTTTTCTACAGCCATGTTCTTTGACTGCTGTGATTGAGAGGATGAGGCGGATGGAGTTACATATGTACGGATGGCGAGGCGCAGGGCGCAAGTTGGGGTTTGCTCTGTTTGCTTGCTTGATCTGAAGCAATCAAACCACCATCTCCAAGTTTGTTTGTCGTATCCAACATCTCGCCCTGAGAGAACAGGGGAAAGACATCTCTAAGCGTTATACAGCTCTGCAGTACGCTGCAACACAACCGCCTTGCCATCTCTTCTGCTGTATCGAACGACTGCAGCCACAAGCGGCACCGCACACCTCACTCCACCATGATCCGGAACTTCGAAGAATGGAGCGTCAACCTGACCGAGACGCATTCGCTGGACGAGTTGAAGGACACCAGGGTCGCTATTGAAGCAGCATTCTACATCAACCGCATGCTTAACACTCCCCACCTTAAGGAGCCGCTTCTGCCAGCTCTCGGAGGCCGGCCCTTCACCATGAAGGATACCGTCCAGAACGACGTCAAGAGGTTCAAAGACTGCGGCATTACCCCCATCTTCGTCTTCGGTGGCCTGGATGTGGGCAAACAGGATGCACCATTCGACCACTCTGAACAGGCAGCGCGCATCAACCAGCAAGCTTGGGACCTGTATCATTCGGGTCAGGCTCAGCAGGCCGTGGACAAGTTTGGCAGCTCAAGTACGCATACAGCGGTAGGGGCTGTTGTATGAGACTAACAGTCATGTAGACGCTGTGCGGGCGGAGGACCTATTCCGGTATCTACAAGTTATTCTATACGACGAGAAGGTCTCCTTCCAAGTCGCACCCTACAGTGCTTGGGCTCAAGTGGGTTTGCTGAAGAGTGTGGTCCGCTTCCGCATCTTGCTGACTCGTTGCAGCTGGCCTATCTCGAGCAAGACGGTCGTTACGTGGATGCTGTCATCGGCTCCTCTGAGCTTCTCCTTTGGGACGTTCACCAATTCATCACCGGGTGGGACTTCAGCACTGGGGAGTTCACCTCGATCAAGCGCAGCGCCTGTATGGCCGATCTCGGTAACATCAGCTCTGACATGTTCGTGGACGCGTGTCTGCTGTTCGGATCCGCGCTCCTTCCAACAATTCCGCAGCTTAATTCGCAGTCGCAGCGTAAACCCTCCGGACTTCGGCGTGCGGTCGACATGATTATGGGCCTCGGCCACACCGGTGTTGATGTCTGCGTTCACTACCAGGATGATCCTCAACTCCGTGCTATGAACTATTTGGACCGGTATAAGCGGGCTCGGCTGGCGGTCAAGCATCACGTTGTGCTCACAGCGGAAGGCAAGGTCGAGCCCTTCGACGTCAAGAGTGCTTCAGGAGACATGCACGACATCATCGGGCGACGTTTACCAGATGAGATGTACTTCTACCTCTCGAGAGGGGTGATTGGTCCACGGGTGCTGAACTGGAGAACCGCGGGGGAAATTATAGAGCTTCCTCCTCTGGACAACGGAGATCACGAGGAGTATCGCGCGTTCGTCCGAGACCAGTTGACCGAACTCCGGAAAACTACTCTGTCGCTTCTCTCGCACTCTCTTCATCGCTTCTACCAACACAGTGATGTGACGCTCCGTTGCTGGTTCGACCCTAGTAATGCCAGGATCATTGGCATGAAGGATTTGCCTGATCCGAAGCCTCTACTTGCGAGCTGGAACTACAAGGGCGATCTAGTCGCTGACGATCCTGACAAGTACAAGGTATATGAACATCAAGCGTTGATCATGGGGAACCCACACAGTGTGTTAATTACTAACCACAAGCAGGGCATGGGTTCCATTCGCATTTCCGTACACAGCTTGCATGATCCTGAGTTTGCCAACACCACCATCTCTAGCAAAAACCCGAATGATGTTTGTTGATCCAAGACGGTACAGCCGCGTCCATGCTGACATGCCACAGCTCATCCGATCAAGATTCCAATTCCACTACAACACCACATGTCGCGTCCTCCACCTCCGCGGCTACGTCGACGACAAACACAACCTGACCCGCTGGGGTCAAGTCCTCCACACCGCCCTCTCCCATCTCAACGGAAACCCCCACCTAGAAGAGCCAGTCTTCATCGCCGTTGAGCTCGCCCGCCTCGGGCTTCTTACCGCAAGAAACATGTTTCCCACCTACACCGGCGCACCTTTCCGGGGCTCAGGTATCTATGCTCCTCTCAATCCCACATACCAGGGCACCAAGTTTTTAACGGCAATCTTAGATATTGAGCAGCGCAATACCCTCCTCGTCAGCCGCGTCGCCTGCCTCGGCCAACTACGCCACAGGGTCATCGGATACACGGGTCCACTGAGCCGACACTTGCTGGCCTATCACTCGCTGATTTCCGCTGTTCGAAACGATTTGCATGATCTTGCGGACGTATGCCTCACGACAATGCTGCTAAATGGAGACGGCGAACGAAACAGGAAGATTCTGACAGAAATTGGACTTAAGTGAGTGCATCCCTTCTTCACGCCACTTCCCCTTGCCGGTTGAAGTATATCTTGCCCCAGCTGCCGGAAGTTGCTGACGATTAGCGATACAGCCTCCCGTTCCTCCTGCACAACGACTGCAGCCTTGGAATCGCGGTCATGTCCTACCTCGGCGAGCTGCTCGGCAGCCCGAATCCTACGGCTCAGCAGACGAAGGAGGCGGCGAAGGAGACGGGCGCCACCAAATTCTTCCCGCATGCGGTGGATTTCAGGGGGGATTTGGAGATGGCGTTTGGGATCTGGGATGCTGTAAGTCAAGACGTTCCCCCCCTTTCTGTGTGCTTGGGTGATGGGCAGGTGTTGGCACGGGACTGACGGGATCGTGTAGGTTTATGCGGGTGTGAAGGCGGCGGGCGGGCTGGTTAGAGAGGGGAGGATGTGGGATGAGGTTGATGGATGGCTTGCGGGTTTGAGGTAGACTATTCTTTTACGAGGTTAGGGAGATATATCGTGGGTGCAAGGCCATACGGTCGAGTGGGTAGACGTCGGTGGTGAGAAAGGTAGATTTGGGGCGCTTTTTGTGTGCGCGTGTTCGCTTGAATAGATACCCGGAGCCGCGAAGTAGGCTTCTTTGCTTGTTCGTGTATGGTACGATGGCTTTGAGCGTCCTGAAGCTGTTTCAAGGATAGCATGATGGGGCGTTGGCGGTTCGGCTTGCGAGTCCTGCCCTTGATATGTCTGTATGGACGTGAGATCGTTATCACCTCATCGACGACAGAAAACAAGCTGGTTCTGATAGGCAAGAGATGCCGACTCACCGAGTGGCAAGCAGCGAATTTGATGGGCTGTAGGAGATAGAGTGCAAAGACGCGCGCTGTCTGGGGTATTCCTACTTGATGCAAGCTTGAGTATTGCACAGTGTTCACCTCGACCAATTCGTGATCATGCCGGGACTCCACAACCCATTCAAGATTAGTCGTTTCTCGTCTGTCGTCCATTCACGAGTATTGCCCTTCCGATGACCATTCGCAGAAAGCAATGTAGGGAGCACTAGCCGGCAGCTCTCCAACGCCTCATTACTGCGGCGCAACCTGCTCGTCCAGCCAGCCCTTGTATGCGTTGAATCTCTCCCTATTCAGATTTGGTGCGACGGTTAACGGCACGATGGTCTTTAGGCTCAAGTAAATTCCTGCCTAGTGGAAGTCAGTCTCCGAACGTGACCTGAGAGGCACTGCCTTCTGATCTCAAGCTACACACCATGAACTCTCGAACAGGAGAAAGTCTTAAAAACTCCGTCGAATCGCGCCTTCTGAGCCGGGACTGCGGCAGGCTCCCTCGCCGGCGTCTGCTCGGCATCTTGACTTCGCGGGTAGCTGCCTCCTTCTCTTCCTTCTCGACTTTGACAAGGCCGAGGCACTCCTTCGCTAACTTCTGGGTGATGTTCATGTAGCGCGCGTGAATGTCGACACTTCCTCCCAGTAGCGCCGCTGCAGCCTGACGGCAGAGACTATGTTGCGCCTTGAAAAGACAGCAACATAGCCATTGGCTTTGTGGCCGATGTCGGGCGACTCCAGGACATTTGGGGCCATGCTCCTCCGGATCCATTTCTCGCGAGCAAGATCCAGAGTGGACTCTTATCTCCTCTCGACATTATCAGCGTTCTGCGTCCTCCAGGATGCGAGAACCTTATGAGTGTCCTTGACCAGCTGTAACCTCGTCAGTTGTTTGTCTGCTTGGAGATCATGCACCATACTCAGGGACGACACACCTTTTTCTGCTTCACAAAAGTAGCCACTACTTCATCGATGATGTTGCTGACGTTACCATACTGGAAGCTCTCAAAGTTATGGAACCAACTCTGGCTTTTTGTTCACCCTAAGAGACTTGGGCCTTATTGTCGGCTACAGGTGGTGCGCGTTTTTGCTTAAGAAACGAAGTTTGCAGCTCGTCCAACTAAAGTAATACCTGCCTAAGCGTTCTCTTTAGACATTATGGAGTAGTTCTTGACACGAGCGATGCGATCTGCGGATGAAGACTGTGAACGGATTCGTGAGCTGGGATAGTGGTGAGAGTAAGAGTTAAGAGGTGGAAAGGGCTCTTTAGAAAAGGAGGCAGGAAGCGAAAACTTTGCTTCTAAGACAGAGTGGAATTGAGCGATACTTGTGCTAGGTTGAGTAGCATAACAAAGTTAATAAGCGAGCCACCCATGTTTTGTAGATTATCTTATTTACGCTTTACTAATTTTATATAGTTAGGTCTGGATCCTGCATATACTTAATGGGAAGCTTAACTAATAGCCTAGCGTACTAGGCTTATTATTAAGTTTGTATCATTAGACTATTTTTGCAGCACCTTTCAGAGCACGATTTAAAGCTCTCAAAGGGTAAGATAAGAAATAGAACAAGGTTACGGTTCTGCTCATAGTGAGTGCAGCTGAGAGTAGGTCCACAGGCCTAGAGCGTGGGTATATAAAGATTGGTGAGTTTCCCCGGCGTCATAACTGCTACAAACTTGTGCTTGAGCTGAATAGGAAAACACGTGAAGCAAAGAATTGCAAAAACAGTAAAGAACAAAGTTGGGCATTGTAACAGAAAGAGGGGTCCATAATAACAGACACAGATTTCTTTAAAGGAACGCCATGAACAAGTTTAAGATAGCCGGTGAAATACTAGGGAAAGCGGTTCACTATGATAGCGCTAGCTGTTCGTGATATGTGCTGACGATCTTTAGCAGGTTGATTGTTTGGCCTTGTCATAGGAAGAATGTGTACCACAAGGGATGGTTGCTACATGTTGCTTTTGCTACCTATGGCTGCAGTTGACGAGGAACCGTCTCCTCTCTAGTCTTTCCGTGCGAAAGCACAGTCACAACGAGTCTGCTCACAATAGACTCCAAAAAGGCAAGGATAGCAGCATTCCAATCCAGTGAGCCACGAAACGATAGCAGACTGTAGCCACTGTCGAGCTATCACACAGATTGGACAGACACCGATGTACTCATCAAGACTATTCAGCATATAGGATATAGCAGTAGGAGTTCTGTAGGATGGTTCTCCGTCAAGACGATGCAGCCTTCGTAGACGTTCCTGGCATGAGATGGATGAGGTTGGGTTTCATTCAGCGCGCGACAAGCGAGACTCCCACGATCGTGCGGAAAGACCCGCAACCCACCCATCCTTCATCATCTGTCAAGCGGCGAGATCAGACGGACAACCCCCCATGTATTACAGCTACCAGCAGGAAGTTTATTGTTCGGGAGATGTTTAAGGTAAGTACGATTATCCGGTGTGGCACGTTTGACTAATGGCATAGAACAAGTCAAGCTGAGTATTGTAGCGGCCGCATTGAGACACACTCATTCTCCTCAGTGCACCTCAGGCTGATCTGACATCCAAGTTGTCACTCACTGCTCTTTCTGCTTGCATCTGAATACTTTCCGCCCTTCCTCTAGAGTTGGATCTCCTTGAACCAAGTGGGATCCAGCATTACCTCCCTTTCGGGAATGAATTTCAATGGCAGCGTCAATGCCCTACTGAAAGCGGTCAATAGACCACCTCTTGTCTTTATGCCAAATTGGGACAAGGGTGACGTGGGAGAAGCTTTGATAGCTGCACTGTCTACTGGGTTCACTGCCGTGGACACGGCCGCACACTCATCACATTGCCATGAGGAGAACGTTGGCTCTGCAGTGGCGTATGCTCTGAGAAGACGTATTATCAAACGGCGGAAACATATTTTTGTGCGTACTGGACCTTTCCAAATCTCAGTGGGACTATGGGCTGAGATATTCTAGCTACAAACCAAGTACATGTATCCCTCGCGTCTGAGTACCATAGGTCTGAGTGCAGAAGAAATGCGCAACATCTCAATCACGCCGTTGAGTGACAAAATACACACTTCGGTGACTACGTCTTTACGCAATTTGTCAGTTGCAGACGGCCCTCAATTTACGCAAAACCGGTATATCGACTGCCTGCTGTTGCACTTGTCCGATCAAGCGGATCAAGAGATGTTGGACGCATGGGGTATTCTCGAAACTTTTGTACCCGAAAGGATCAGACATCTCGGAATCACAAATATGTCATTACCGATGCTCGAGTTGCTTTACAACAGCTCAATGATCAAGCCTGCGGTGGTACAGAACAGATTTCCCATGGCGAGAAAAGACGAGATTGCTCTTCGGAATTTCTGCGCGGATAGGGGGATCATGTATCAAACTTATCCGAGAATTACGAAAAAAGGAACCTTCTTGCAATGCAAGCCGGTGATGGCGCTTGCGCAAGCAGCTGCTGTGCCACAGACCAGGGCTTTGACTAGCTTGGTATTGAGTTTGCCGAACGTCGCGGTGCTGAACAGCGCTTGGAAGAGAATACGGATGCGAGAGGAAGTCGAGTTCTTAGCAAAGGTCGAACAATGGGCGGACGAGCATAACAGTGAGTGGGAGCGCTTGAAGCAAGAATTCAAGCAACATGCCGACATGAAAATTACGAGGCAAGTGGCGGAAGGAGAATCAAGGGGCTTGGATGAACGGCTCAAGAAAGTGCAAGGGAACTCGGAAGGAAAGGTGCAAACAGATGGGAGCAAAGCTGAACTTTGAAACGGCTAGCTATTTACATCTTGAGTTGTGAAGCTAGCTTTGGGATGCTTCTTCGGGAGGAGGGATTTCAGGCCGTCATCGTGGTCACTCGTAATCCCAACTTCATCTGTCCGTAGTCCGCCGTCGGAAATTGAACCGGCGTCCTCACAATCCTTATCTGTGGACGCATTTCCTGACGCTATCGACGCTCCCTCTCCATCATCTCTCTGATTTGTTTCGTCGTCTCCTCGTCCATCATTCGACATATCTGCCGGACCTTTCTTGTGCTCAAGCTGCTTCTTCAAGCCTTCAAGAACAGATTCCAGCCCCGCTTTGAGGTGTGGACTCCGCACTTGTAGAATTTGCCGTCCAAGCTCCGCGATCTTGGATTCGAGTTCTTCGGCCGCACGCGAAGCCTCTTCACTGCCTGCATCGGTATCATCGACTCCTCCGCGCTCACTTTCCTCGACCACTAGGTTTCCATCAAAGTGCCTAGCAAAATCGAGCGCCATACGTCGCTCTCTGATAGCAAAGACTACATCTTCAATGCTGTCCCACGATTCAGACAATGGTGCCTTCCCTGTCTTTTTCTTCTTCTCTTCACCAGAGAGCGCCCTCTTCCATGCTCTTGCAATCTCATTCACAGGGTTGCCGTACGCGCCGCAACCCCATGCACCCAACACGACCTTCTTCGCGCCTTTCGCCTGCAATATCCGCATCACCGCCTTCATCTTCCTGATGACCATCTCTCTGTCCTTGCTGTGCGCATACAAGCTCTGACCTGCCGCCCCACTGTCGGTAGTTCCATCCCCAGGGACCTCTTCAATGTCCGGGAACCTCAACATGCCTGCACTGACCACGTCTAGGAAGAACCTGTCCTTCTTGTGCAAGTCATTTGCATCCTTATCCCTGAAGACCAGTACATCTGGTGTATACACTGCACCCAACTCAGGCAGTCGGTAGAACGAATCGTTGAGAGACGGGTAGAGTGTTGTCCGCATGCATAGGAACTCTTCCTGGGAGGTAGCGCCGTTGAGAAAGCCGCCGCCAGGCACGAGCGGGGACGCCATGTTGAGGATGGCTACTTTGTCATTGCCATGACTATTTGCGACTTCTCTCGTAAGTTCAGCGGCCGCAGAGAGACTGTCTGTAACTTGCAGACGGATTGTGAAAGTCTGCTGCGGGGTTGAAGCAGTAGCCTCGTTCTTCGTCTTCAAAGCGCCGGTAGGTGATACAGGGGGCGGATCAACAATGAGCTCGGCGGAGTCGACTCCACGCCGTGCTCGAGGATTTGATGCTAGGAGCGCTGGTATCGTCTTGTTGACGGTTGCTTTCGCCTGTTTCGCCCGTGCATCTTTGCGGAAAGCTGCAGGAGGGAGGACGACGGTCGGTTCTGTTCTCCCCATAATTGGATTAGAGAAGTATATCTAGAGTGCAGGGTCCGCTCGCGTCGAGATGAGATCCGAGGAGGACCTTGTCGCCATCGTGACAAGATGCCGTGACGTAGGCCTAAATCCAACCTCCACCTTCTGAAAAATACTAGGACGCCGGAACAGCTCTCTACTCATGCAAGCACTGCTTTGGGAGCCACAGATACAGAAAGAGACGTTCACACACGGTCTCAGGGCATACAGAAACATGTTTCCGCCGTTGAAGGAGCTCAGTCAACCATCAAGGTCACCACGAGCTAGCCGGTTGTGGTATGGTCCGAATTTCCACACTTACTGCTCCAAATGGATGTGCTGGTATGAGCGTTTACTCGAGTATCAAAACCACTCGAAATTCCCAAAGACATGCTCGGACTGCAGTCAGACTGGACACGTCAGCTGTTTAATCCATGGACAATGGCAGCAAGCCCGTCGTGGATAGAGTCAACGAGCTGAGCGACTTGGAGCTCGCCGCTCTTCTGTGCCTTATCTGCAGCCAACATTGTATCATCCAGACCCGATCCGATCTGCTTGACGAACTCGAAGCAGAAATACGACTTGTACGGGCCCCTTCAGCGCATCAATAGACGTTGTTGTCTTACTTGAACCACAGATTTGCAGAAACACTTTTGGTCTTTCGTCTGCAGTGTTTGACTGCTCTGAAAAAGCTACGGTTGATGACTTCGGAAATGCCATACTCATTAATGATGAAAATGCCAACTCCGAACAGCGACCGAAGCCACAGACTGTAAGCTCCGTCCGTCTCTGTCGTTAAGCAATGGTGTTCTGTCTTTGAGGGAGTGCACAAAGCATCCGGTTCGGCTTGCGTTTGTTCCTCCCCATTAATCGCTTTGCTAGGCTTCGTACTTCGCCTCCGAAACGACACAAGCTCGGCCTTCAAGTCCTTCTCTATCTGTCGAAAATGGTCGCCGAGTTGCGGATGTTGTCATTGCAAAACATCTGAGCGTAGCCCGGCATCAGGTCCAAATCCAAACACTAGAGGTAGGACAACATAAGCATGAATTTCAATCATGCAACGAACCTTGGCTAAGCTTTGTGGCACAGCTTATACGCAATAAGCGAATCTACACCCGTACAGCCGTTCATACTGTGCCAAAGCGCTTTCTTTTCATTGCATTGCTCCCGTCAGATCCCGGCGTCAGACTGACTCCTCATCTGGTAAGCTCTTAGTATGTCATCTTGTGTGGTTGCAAAAGCATTGATGATCTAGACAGAATGATCACTTCTTCATCTCACATTTCCACAACCCGGAGGATGGCTTCGTCAACCTGGAAGACCGAATTTCCAAAGATGAGGGTTCTGATGATGCAGCATCTCTGTCCTCTGTAATCCACACGACAGCCCTATCTGCAGATACATCCGATAACCAAAAGAGCATGAGGCCTTTGCTCACATCAGAAGTATGATTCTGCCTGCTCAGCATTGCCCTGGATCATCAAGCTTACTCAATGAACAGAACGTAGACGCTTTAGCAGCCGCAACAGGAACGGTTCGTATCAGCGCAGAAGTACGTGCATACCTCCATAATATCATCGTTTTCATGCGGTTACATCGCGCCGTCGCAGGAGGCGTATCCGCACTTGCAACACGCCATTTCAACATACTTGCCAGGTAAGGGAATGCCTTTATCTTGCGTTATACGCCCAGATTTATGACAAACTTCTTGCGTGTCCGTGCCCGACTGACAATTTTCAAAGGGCACTTGCCCCTCTGCACAAGCTTTGCTATGTGCCCCCTTCACTCGTTGCTCTTGCAGCTCGTAAGGTCTATCCTCACCGGATCATCCTCACTACGCCAGAGAACGAGCGGAGCATGCAGTGGGGCAGCTCGCTTGAGGCTGTGAAAGAGCTTCTGAAAGGAGTGACGGTGGAAGACGTTGTTGAAGAAACGTTGACGGCGGTGGAGGTGCCGCTCTAGTTGTATTCACTCGAGCGTAAATTAGAGTTTCGAAATCAGAAAACAAGGTTACGATATATACAGGTATATAGTAGCAATGCATCTCACAAAGCGTAACGGCAAGGCCATCGCAGCTCACCAACCGTGACCATTCACTGCGATGCCACCACCTCGGTGATACATCGGCAATGAACGTCATTACTATGTACCATTTGGCTTGGTCCTCGAACAATTACACTGAATTGCAACAAACTGAACACACCTAATCAGAAGTTTCTCAAGTTCCTTATTCCAAGTGTGACTGAAATGGAGGACGAGAGAACTCTGAGTGCCGCTTTGGGTGAGGTACTGCCAATTTCTCGAGTCAGCACTGTTCCTACGCTGCAAGCTGACACCTCGAAGCTCGATGGCGACATTAACAACAGTAGTGACTCTGAGATACAAAAATCCCTCGAGGTGCGTCGGCATAGCACATCCATCTGTCACAGCACTGAGCGCCTCAGGTTGTGTTCAATTCAGAAAACACCCATCGGCGAAAGTCCTCGCTGACCTCATCCCAACATCCAAAACGACCGCTACACCGACGAGCCAAGACTAGTTGTTTCGTACACTCGCTGCTGGAGGAGCAGGAATACAATGGCGCGACCACGCCCAACCCGTCAGGCATTGAGCAGAACCGCAAGGCAGACAAAGATCCTCCGGGCACGCCAGAACCGGGCACTCAATCGAGGCTGCTCACGAAGAAGCAATTATCGGACATGGCGTACGGGATAAGAGAACTGGCGAAGCGGCTTGCGCACATACGGCTAAAGCTGAACGTCCAGAACGTCTTTGTGCTTACCAAAGCCTACGACGAGTCACTTATCAAATACACGAGGGAGTGCCTCGGCCTTGTCAAAGTCGAGAAGGAAGAGAAGGAGGCAGCTACCCGCGAAGTCAAGATGCCGAGCAGACGCCGGCGAGGGAGCCTGCCGCAGTCCCGGCTCAGAAGGCGCGATTCGACGGAGTTTTTAAGACTTTCTCCTGTTCGAGAGTTCATGGTGTGTAGCTTGAGATCAGAAGGCAGTGCCTCTCAGGTCACGTTCGGAGACTGACTTCCACTAGGCAGGAATTTACTTGAGCCTAAAGACCATCGTGCCGTTAACCGTCGCACCAAATCTGAATAGGGAGAGATTCAACGCATACAAGGGCTGGCTGGACGAGCAGGTTGCGCCGCAGTAATGAGGCGTTGGAGAGCTGCCGGCTAGTGCTCCCTACATTGCTTTCTGCGAATGGTCATCGGAAGGGCAATACTCGTGAATGGACGACAGACGAGAAACGACTAATCTTGAATGGGTTGTGGAGTCCCGGCATGATCACGAATTGGTCGAGGTGAACACTGTGCAATACTCAAGCTTGCATCAAGTAGGAATACCCCAGACAGCGCGCGTCTTTGCACTCTATCTCCTACAGCCCATCAAATTCGCTGCTTGCCACTCGGTGAGTCGGCATCTCTTGCCTATCAGAACCAGCTTGTTTTCTGTCGTCGATGAGGTGATAACGATCTCACGTCCATACAGACATATCAAGGGCAGGACTCGCAAGCCGAACCGCCAACGCCCCATCATGCTATCCTTGAAACAGCTTCAGGACGCTCAAAGCCATCGTACCATACACGAACAAGCAAAGAAGCCTACTTCGCGGCTCCGGGTATCTATTCAAGCGAACACGCGCACACAAAAAGCGCCCCAAATCTACCTTTCTCACCACCGACGTCTACCCACTCGACCGTATGGCCTTGCACCCACGATATATCTCCCTAACCTCGTAAAAGAATAGTCTACCTCAAACCCGCAAGCCATCCATCAACCTCATCCCACATCCTCCCCTCTCTAACCAGCCCGCCCGCCGCCTTCACACCCGCATAAACCTACACGATCCCGTCAGTCCCGTGCCAACACCTGCCCATCACCCAAGCACACAGAAAGGGGGGGAACGTCTTGACTTACAGCATCCCAGATCCCAAACGCCATCTCCAAATCCCCCCTGAAATCCACCGCATGCGGGAAGAATTTGGTGGCGCCCGTCTCCTTCGCCGCCTCCTTCGTCTGCTGAGCCGTAGGATTCGGGCTGCCGAGCAGCTCGCCGAGGTAGGACATGACCGCGATTCCAAGGCTGCAGTCGTTGTGCAGGAGGAACGGGAGGCTGTATCGCTAATCGTCAGCAACTTCCGGCAGCTGGGGCAAGATATACTTCAACCGGCAAGGGGAAGTGGCGTGAAGAAGGGATGCACTCACTTAAGTCCAATTTCTGTCAGAATCTTCCTGTTTCGTTCGCCGTCTCCATTTAGCAGCATTGTCGTGAGGCATACGTCCGCAAGATCATGCAAATCGTTTCGAACAGCGGAAATCAGCGAGTGATAGGCCAGCAAGTGTCGGCTCAGTGGACCCGTGTATCCGATGACCCTGTGGCGTAGTTGGCCGAGGCAGGCGACGCGGCTGACGAGGAGGGTATTGCGCTGCTCAATATCTAAGATTGCCGTTAAAAACTTGGTGCCCTGGTATGTGGGATTGAGAGGAGCATAGATACCTGAGCCCCGGAAAGGTGCGCCGGTGTAGGTGGGAAACATGTTTCTTGCGGTAAGAAGCCCGAGGCGGGCGAGCTCAACGGCGATGAAGACTGGCTCTTCTAGGTGGGGGTTTCCGTTGAGATGGGAGAGGGCGGTGTGGAGGACTTGACCCCAGCGGGTCAGGTTGTGTTTGTCGTCGACGTAGCCGCGGAGGTGGAGGACGCGACATGTGGTGTTGTAGTGGAATTGGAATCTTGATCGGATGAGCTGTGGCATGTCAGCATGGACGCGGCTGTACCGTCTTGGATCAACAAACATCATTCGGGTTTTTGCTAGAGATGGTGGTGTTGGCAAACTCAGGATCATGCAAGCTGTGTACGGAAATGCGAATGGAACCCATGCCCTGCTTGTGGTTAGTAATTAACACACTGTGTGGGTTCCCCATGATCAACGCTTGATGTTCATATACCTTGTACTTGTCAGGATCGTCAGCGACTAGATCGCCCTTGTAGTTCCAGCTCGCAAGTAGAGGCTTCGGATCAGGCAAATCCTTCATGCCAATGATCCTGGCATTACTAGGGTCGAACCAGCAACGGAGCGTCACATCACTGTGTTGGTAGAAGCGATGAAGAGAGTGCGAGAGAAGCGACAGAGTAGTTTTCCGGAGTTCGGTCAACTGGTCTCGGACGAACGCGCGATACTCCTCGTGATCTCCGTTGTCCAGAGGAGGAAGCTCTATAATTTCCCCCGCGGTTCTCCAGTTCAGCACCCGTGGACCAATCACCCCTCTCGAGAGGTAGAAGTACATCTCATCTGGTAAACGTCGCCCGATGATGTCGTGCATGTCTCCTGAAGCACTCTTGACGTCGAAGGGCTCGACCTTGCCTTCCGCTGTGAGCACAACGTGATGCTTGACCGCCAGCCGAGCCCGCTTATACCGGTCCAAATAGTTCATAGCACGGAGTTGAGGATCATCCTGGTAGTGAACGCAGACATCAACACCGGTGTGGCCGAGGCCCATAATCATGTCGACCGCACGCCGAAGTCCGGAGGGTTTACGCTGCGACTGCGAATTAAGCTGCGGAATTGTTGGAAGGAGCGCGGATCCGAACAGCAGACACGCGTCCACGAACATGTCAGAGCTGATGTTACCGAGATCGGCCATACAGGCGCTGCGCTTGATCGAGGTGAACTCCCCAGTGCTGAAGTCCCACCCGGTGATGAATTGGTGAACGTCCCAAAGGAGAAGCTCAGAGGAGCCGATGACAGCATCCACGTAACGACCGTCTTGCTCGAGATAGGCCAGCTGCAACGAGTCAGCAAGATGCGGAAGCGGACCACACTCTTCAGCAAACCCACTTGAGCCCAAGCACTGTAGGGTGCGACTTGGAAGGAGACCTTCTCGTCGTATAGAATAACTTGTAGATACCGGAATAGGTCCTCCGCCCGCACAGCGTCTACATGACTGTTAGTCTCATACAACAGCCCCTACCGCTGTATGCGTACTTGAGCTGCCAAACTTGTCCACGGCCTGCTGAGCCTGACCCGAATGATACAGGTCCCAAGCTTGCTGGTTGATGCGCGCTGCCTGTTCAGAGTGGTCGAATGGTGCATCCTGTTTGCCCACATCCAGGCCACCGAAGACGAAGATGGGGGTAATGCCGCAGTCTTTGAACCTCTTGACGTCGTTCTGGACGGTATCCTTCATGGTGAAGGGCCGGCCTCCGAGAGCTGGCAGAAGCGGCTCCTTAAGGTGGGGAGTGTTAAGCATGCGGTTGATGTAGAATGCTGCTTCAATAGCGACCCTGGTGTCCTTCAACTCGTCCAGCGAATGCGTCTCGGTCAGGTTGACGCTCCATTCTTCGAAGTTCCGGATCATGGTGGAGTGAGGTGTGCGGTGCCGCTTGTGGCTGCAGTCGTTCGATACAGCAGAAGAGATGGCAAGGCGGTTGTGTTGCAGCGTACTGCAGAGCTGTATAACGCTTAGAGATGTCTTTCCCCTGTTCTCTCAGGGCGAGATGTTGGATACGACAAACAAACTTGGAGATGGTGGTTTGATTGCTTCAGATCAAGCAAGCAAACAGAGCAAACCCCAACTTGCGCCCTGCGCCTCGCCATCCGTACATATGTAACTCCATCCGCCTCATCCTCTCAATCACAGCAGTCAAAGAACATGGCTGTAGAAAACAATGGAGAAGCTCTTAGTCTTCCTATTATCGACGTGTCGTCGTCAGATAGTCAGACCGCCAAGGACATTCTAGATGCAGCCTCACGATATGGGTTTGTTTTCATTAAGAACTATGAGAGTTATCTATCGTCTGAACAAATCACTGCCATGTTTAGTTTGGTA
>Ga0115847_100185_pt1 | contig 15362 bp, 18 predicted proteins | sample InSIn5SAF170_FD_83861 | JGI IMG/M metagenome (GOLD analysis project Ga0115847, IMG submission 83861)
TTTTGATACGATAGAATTATTCTTGGCGGGGAAGGGCAGGTGTGATGGTTGAAACTTATGGCGTTTGCATTGAGCAAGTTTTCTCTTCTCTTCTTTCAGTGGATGACGTCTGAGGGTGAAGATGTGGAGGTAGGCTCGTCGCAGGTGTCGAGGGCACATAAGTCGGATCTCACGTTGAGATAGAAAGAGTATACATGGTGGAGGAAACTCAAGTCTAAAGGCTGTGTAGAAGAAAGCAGCGAAGATAAGAAGCATAAACGAACGATGGTTTGGCGGGGACCGAGTTGGGTTGAGGCTGATGCGGCGGAAGGCGGGAAGGAGCTGCGTAGCTTGAAGCGGAATAGCGCCTCTCTCTTGTGACCGTCCTGATGTCTTGCGTGGTGTAGAGCTGCCTTGCACCGTACCCATAGCCGCTAAACATCACCACCATCCCACAACAAAAGCTTCATTCACTTGCCAATCTGTCATCGAAGTAGTCAGATTGCTCACTATAGTATCTGCACCTAAATACAAGTCGATAGAAGGAGCAGTTCCCGAAAACACAGTGAATATGCAGCCAACGGGCATGCTGCGGGAGGGTATGATATCTTTGAAATGCAAGATGCAAGTGGTGTTGACTGAGTGCTGCAGATGGCATCCATGTGGACATGGACCACCTCAAGAAGGGCGAGGTGAAGTGAGTCTACGAATCCTGAACAGAAGTCACTCAAAGACCACACCGCTAACCTGCTCCTCTAGTCTGGGAACTTCGATGTGAGTGCTCACTATGCTCCACAATCTAGATGACAGCACACAAAACTCACCACAACCCCCCAACAGCATGGCGATCAACTTCAAAGACGGCGTGATCCTTGGCGCCGACAGCAGGACCACGACTGGCTCGTATATCGCGAACCGTGTCACCGACAAGCTCACCCGCGTGTCAGAGACAATATGGTGCTGCCGCTCCGGCTCAGCAGCAGACACGCAAGCCGTCGCCGATATCGTGCAGTACCACCTCGGTCTGTACGAGATGCTGAACAACGAGCGGCCGAGCACCCAGACGGCAGCAGCAATCTTCCAGGAATTGTGCTATGACAACAAGGATCAGTTGAGGTGAGTTCGCACCAGTCCAGTCCAGTCCGAGTATTGGCATGTGGCAGCCAACGTGAGAAGCTGCAATGAAGAAAAGCTAAGATGTGTATCCCGTCAACAGCGCAGGCATAATTATAGCGGGCTACGACCACCGCGCAGGCGGGCAAGTCTATTCGCTCCCGCTGGGCGGCTCACTGCATAAGCAATCGTACGCAATCGGTGGCTCCGGCTCGACCTACATCTACGGCTATTGCGACGCGCACTGGAAAGAAGACATGACCGAGGAGGAAGGCATTGACTTTGTGAAGAACTCACTCAGGGAAGCTATCAAGTGGGACGGCAGTTCTGGTGGTGTGATTCGTATGGTGGTATTGACGGATAAGGGTGCGCAGAGACATCTGTACTTGCCGGATACAGGGTACACGAAGCCGGGAAAGCAATAGAGGAGTGGAGATGAAGGGCATGGCGTATAGGACGGCTGGTTATTGTGGCACGCCAGCTCGTGCAGGGCCGCTGATGCTAGATTTGTGATCATATCCAAAAGAGCTAAGAGCTATGCTTTGCACGCAGGTACCTTTGTGGCAACAGGAATGCGCAACATGTTGAAGGACAGATGGCCAAAGCACGCAGCGCATTGGCAACCTTATGAGTTCCGAGGCCACCAGAGCGCGAAAGGACACATGGCAGAAGGAAGAAGTACTGTAGGCATGAATGTTAGCTGCTCGGTCTCAGAGCGAACAATATCACTCTCATCCATGTGGACGACATCGAAGAAAAGAGTGTTTGCCGCAATATAAATCCTCAATGTCATTATCCGAAACACCACGCCTAGGTACCATGATCTAACAACATCCATCCGTCGCTGACGCATCACCTCGCGTCAACTAATGAAGCTCATCACCTCATCTTCCACACCTCACCAAATCCCACTGAAAGAAGAGAAGAGAAAACTTGCTCAATGCAAACGCCATAAGTTTCAACCATCACACCTGCCCTTCCCCGCCAAGAATAATTCTATCGTATCAAAAAGAAAGGTTGGGAGGAAAGAAACGGAATGTCGAAAGGAAAATCAACCCAGCCTTTCCTCCTTGCTGCCATGAGCCTTGGGCGAAAGGCCATTCATTTTTCGCTTCTGCTGAAGGGTATATCCTGCCTAGGAGAAGTGGAAACCTTGCGTGAATCACCGATCCGTCGAAGGTAAACGCTGGACTGATTGTCGCTTCCATGGCTACTGGCAAAGCTCAGTCTAACGATGCGTATCTAATCATGTTTGAGGTCGCATGAAGTAGGTGGTGCTAGTGGTTGGGAGGTCGAATGTGTCTTTCAGGTCCTTCATCGATCCTTACCACAGTTGTCCTTCCCATTTATAGTAACGCTGCGTCGCGATGTTAAGCCCTTGATTCGTTGGTTCAAGGAGTTACTGCAATTTTTCCTTCATCCACCAAGCCCGTCCGCGTAAACGACCTTTATGCGACGCTCACGCCACTTGGCGGGCTGACCAGTGGACTTTGATTCGCAAGCACTTCTCTCGCATAGAACTCGACCAGCATAGTTCCATAAGCTTCCATCTCCTCAAGCGGAACGGCAAGTCTGAAGTCATTGAGAAGGAGGAATTGAAGCTCAAGATGGTTGAGCTCAGGTAGCGGTAGACCACCAACCTACGGCATAAATCAATTATGTTATTCGAAGAGAATGAAATGAAGAGTGTAGCTTACCTTGGCATATCTCGAATTGGTATAGAAGATATCCGAGAAGAACTTGCTGGCGCACGTCACACCTGCAATGACCAGTCTATGGATATTGTAACTGTCCACCACGAAGAAATGTGAAAAGTTGTAGGGCTCCTCCGCTGCGGCTTGGTCTGGCACATTTGGCGGCGATGGGGGACTATCTGGATGCTGCGAACCCTGAGCAGACTGCGATTGCCGGCCAAGTGATCCCGACGGTGGTGGTGTTGTGTTTGATGCTGCTGGTTGCCCACGCTGAACAAACTCAGGCGAATCGTGCGCAAGAGCCGTGGAGGACACCGAGCTATGTCTGCTACCTTCTTTGCTCGGCAGGTCAGCATCTGCTGACTGCTGGCTGTGCTGCTTCAGGCTCTGTAGTGGCCCAGCGTTGACTCGCTCTGTCATGCGGTCAAAGTATACTAGCAAGCTGAGAAAAACTTCATATGTGGTTGGGCAGTACTTGTGTATGCGGCTCAAATAGCTCAAAATGGATATGCTAGGTACGTTTTTGCCATGGAAGGCAAGCACGCTTGTTGTCTGCGCGCTCATGTTTGGGGTGCCCTCAGGAGGCGGTATCTGGCGGTGCAGATGTTGGTGTTGTTTGTCATTCGTAGTGGTGATCTTTGTGAGTAGACCTGCTACCATTTCTATGATGTCGGTAACGGGCATCTCTGAGATTTCGTATTGCGGTGCTGCGTCCACGCTGTCATGACGAGCCAGCCGCGAACCCGCCTGTGAGAGCGGATTGTGCTCATCGAGTACGAAGCTCTGGATATGTGACAAGCTTTTCACCTTGACCTTGGCGGGCGATGGTGCTGAAGTCGGCAGGGAGGACTGTGTCGTACGCGGTGACGGCTGCGCAGAAGGTGCCGCAGGCGTTGAGGAAGGCACGACTCGGCTAGTAGGAGGGTCCGCCGGTCGCGGCGTTGCGCTTGACTGCGGCTTGAATCTTGGGCTTGGTGGAGGGTCCATTGATCCATACTGGCTCTGCTGCTGCGGTGGCGGAGGGGCCGAGGCGTTGCTGTAGGGTGGAGGTGGAGTGGCTGTTGCGTCGTCATGGGCGGCTGTTTGGGGAGGGGCGGCGTCCGTCATGGGGGTATCCATCGACGAGCCGGTGCGGGAGTCGTAGGCAGATGACGGGGCATCCGTGTGGGTCTGCGGCTTGTAGGAGTGGTGATGCGCCGGGACATGTGCAGCTCTGGAGTCGTGGAGGTGTTGGTGTTGGTGGGCTGCGTAGGGAAGGTGGCGGACCTCGCTGACCAGAACCGAAGTCATGCCCGCGTCTTCTTACGTCTACGAGGTGGCAGTCGAACGTGATGTTTCCTGAATTGAAGCATCAAATGTCAGTAGTTGCTGGTTTGAAGACTGGCGGGCTGTGCGTCGCGGCAAGTGCGTCGTCGTACTGGGCTGCGACGGGAGAAAGTGGATGGAGCCGATGTCATGGATTCAAGGCGATCGGAAGGGAACAACGCGCGGTTCCCAACACGCAGCTCGAAGACGCGCACTCGGTTACACAGACAAAACAGAGTCGCCTCGCGTGGCCAGCCGTTGACGTTCACGCAGTCTGTACTTGCGGGTCGTCGCGGGCAGCAGCAGCGAGATAGTTTTCTGGGGGGTGCAGAGATAAGGCCGGCTGGGTGCTGGGCATTCGCGGTCTGCAGAGTCTCCAAGGGTGGTGGTACACGTTGGGCAAACAATTGTGGGCGGCGAAGCACTTACTCGGTATGGTATCATTGTAACCCGCCGTACGGGACGTGTTCGTCTTAGGTGCAGCGTGTATCTGTACTCGCGACAACCTGGGTCAGTGGTTGCGGGTTGTGGTGTAGGAAAGACAATCAGGGTCATTGGTCGATGAGCAGCCTCTACCTAACGCCTCCCGTCGCAGTTCACTGCGAGACTGGCTCGACTCGGAAAGACAAGGCGCAAGAGGCGCGCGTCAAGACCGTTTCTCGTGTGGAAATGTGGCAGCGTCCACGACGTGCAATTTCGTCACCGTATCTGCCAGCCTTGCTCTCGGCGTATTAGAGCGGCGACGATATCGTCATCGCCAGTCAAACTTTCGTGTGTTTCCTGCCCTGACCGCCTTGCTGTCTGGGAAGAGCCATGTTCCTCGCGAGCTGCTGCCCACCAAAAAGCAACTTTTGCTGCTAGCTACCCACCGCCCCGAGCTCCACCCGCAATCACTATCTCGCTAGCTACAGCTCACGCTTTGTCACCAAACCCCTCTGCCAGCGCTTCATTCAAGCACATGTCAGGCTTCTCAACATCAGTAGAGCTTGAGCAGCCCTTGACTGAATCGTTACTTTTAACCCTGATCTGCACGTCGAGCGTAACAACCAGTCAGTCTAATACGTAAGCCAGGCAAAGCCCAGCTCCCAGCTCCCAAGATCCTCCTTGCAAAATGCCTCACTCTTCTGTCGCTATTTTCTGTGTTTTACGAAATGCTACCGCTGAGGTATTCTGACTTTGAAGTTCCGCATTACAATCTTTGGATTCACCTTGCGACGGGCGCCCTGCAGTCACATCCTTGTCTAATGCATGACGAGCATCATCGTTTGGCGATTGTAACAGGTGGGCTGCGAAGGGTTCACGGCTGAGGCCGGGAGTATCTTTTCAGCTAAACACGCTCCGAAGGAACCGTTCTGCCAATGATACTCAACTCGCTGTCGCTTGGTGCCACTCGGGAATGGCACGAACATTTAGCCGGTGTTAATAAAAAGTCTCGATTCGCACCCACAGCTGCTGTTTTCCAAAGCCTCGAAGATCTGCTCAGCTCACGAGTCTGAGAGCTAGCCATTAGTGTCCAAACGAACAAGAAGTATGGCATGTAAAGACGGGGCCGAGTCACCCGGGTACAGTATAGGAAAATGAGCAGTCCGTTTTTGCGTGTACCATCTCCTCAGTATACAACCAAGCAACAACTACAAGTGCCGTTTATGCCTGGGCATCTACCAGCCATATAGTGAAGTTTGCCTCCAGACACTATCGTATGCCGCACATGCGGTGGGTTTAAAGCATGGCCTGCAACCGTCGTAGCGGAGTCTCCTGCTCGGTGTTAACGCTTCTGCTTGTGCGTGGGTGACTTGTATAGTCAGTGGTGCCCATCGATATCTAGAGGTAGGATTGAAGCATGCTCTATCCCTAGGCCAAGGCTTTCATCTTAGTCAATATCTCATAGATCCTTTTGTGGAAACTGTGGTTCCGTTGATGAAGAGACATGTGAGATCAAGATACAGAAACGAGGAGTAGGTAGGATACCACAACGAAAGCTCTTCTTCTTCTTCTTCATCATCATCATCATCATCTTCTAACCAAGCTCACCACCCGTCATCATTTCTCTCATCGTCGTTATACTGCTGCTCGTCTCTTCCATCATCATAGCTATCCCTGACATCGTCCCCAAAGTCTTCAACCTCTCCCACTTTCCTCCCAGCCCAACCTGCAACGTCCTCAGGAATATCTTCAACTTCCTGAGTTTTGCGTCCAGCCCATCCAGCTACATTTTCAGGTATGTCCTCGACCTCTTGCACCTTTCGGCCTGTCCAATTCGCAGCATCCTCAGGGAAATCCTCAACCCTATCTTCATCATAGCGTACGCGATCATCGAAACGCTCGCGATCGTAGTCAACGCGGTCCTCAATGCGATCACGATCGTAGTCCACACGATCCTCGAAGCGCGCTTTGTCTTCGTCCCAGTGCTCCTCCACTTTGTGTCCTTCATGCATGAGGAGAGCACCAGCTGCAAGACCGCCTACCGCTGCGAGCGCAGTATTGCGTCCGGCATGCGAAGGCTTAGGTTGAGGCGGACGTTCTTGATTCTCATATCCTCCTTGCTGGTAGTTTTGTTGGCCCCCATTGTAGCCTTGTGGTGGACCATAGCCTTCCGGTCCGTAGCCGCCAGACTGGGGAAAATTCCAGGATCGCTCACCGGTTTGCTGGTTGACGAAGAACCAGCGCTGGGACTGATAGTCGTACTCCGAGATCCATGGAGGTGGTGGTTGTGGTCTGCCTTGATTCATCGTGGTTGGGTCTCTGAAATTAAGAGGATGGCTTCTCTAACATATACGGAAGGAGTCAGCGCGGGATGGCTAGTATTACTTCATCTGCTCATGCGGCTCTGGAAAAACAAGCATTGAACCAAGGATGAGCTGAAGCTTATGCAGCAGTGAGCACCTCTTATAGGCGGGCGCCGAAGCTGCAAACACCCGACAGCATGCATGAGGGCTTATGCTACTGCGCCATTTGATCAATTTGTTCAGCTGTCAGCGTGCTGCAGTTCTAGACCTGACAGCTCAACATTCGGGCCGAATGAAACATAAGAACGGCATTGTGACACTCTGCTTGCTGCGCAAAATCATTGATTGGAGTGTGGCTGCATTTAAATTAATGCAAGAACAAAATTACATCTACTCCAACTGTGGAGGCTGAGTGCGATGACGTCTCCACCACTTCCAATGCTTACTGGAGAGCCCCCATCAGAACCGTAAAGGAGTCATACTTGGTGTAAATGTTCTTGGCCGCAACACCAGACCAGCGAATGGCTATCTCGTTTTCTCTCTCCGAAATCAGCCAGAACGACACTTCAAGACCTTTCTCGCGCCACGCAGCCAATACTTTGATCAGTTCCTTCCAAAGATCCTGATCGCGAACCTTTTCATCACGCCAATTTCTCCAAGATGTTCGTTCCCAATGCGGGAGCCACTCGGTCATGCCACTCACAAGAGCTTCATTGTTCGTCGCGATCACAAGGCGGCGGAAGCCTTCTCCTGTCCAGTGCCGATACTGAAGAGCAGCGATTGCAGCACGGATGTGGGCACGATCTTGAGTTTCAGGCATGACCATGCCGGTCGGACCACGACGCTCGATTCGACCACCACAGCCTCGCTTAGTATGTAACTTCAGCGGAGCAGTTGGATGCAAGCCGTCAAGCGTCACCTCTGGGATCATGTCTGCTTGCGTCTGTGGCCGAAAGTGGAAATAGAAGCCCGCTGTTGGGTTCTGCTTGGGAAGGCTGCGTTGGGCACCGGCAGTAAAGATCAGAAACTGCTGAGGATCTGCAACATTGACATAACGAGGTGCCGGAACGTTGCCGTGGCCCAGGGCTGGTTTGAACAGATCTGGCACCAGTTCATGTGGCTCTGCCACGAAGCGAGGAAAGACACTGACGGGAGGGAGAGGCGTAGGCTCTTCTAAAAGACCTCGCTCCACCATGTCCTGCCACCCTAGCAGACGAGTGAGGCCGGACGGAACTTCTGCTGGGAAGACTACGATTTGCTCTCGATCTGCCCTTGGCTGTTGTCCTTCAGTTGAAGCCTCTGCCATGGTGTACGTCGGGGTGCGTAGCTCTGCGAGGTTGTAATGCAGGTAATGCTAAGTCATCTATCAGCCTCCATATACAAATAAGAATTGGATTGCATATGTGAGAGGATGAATAGATCAGACAAGATTTACTGGCTAGTAACAGGTTGCCAGCGACGGCACCCGAAAAGGTTGTCTTCATGGTCGTCTCTGACGGGAAAAGAAGAACATAATCTTAGATTTCATCATGATGGGAAGAGTGGAAAAGGAAATCGGGCGCGCACATACCTTGGCTATGAGATGTATCCCAACTGATCTGTGACCTGTGACTGACGGTAGCGATACTGCAAAATGATGTTTGGTCATAAGATGAGCATTGTATGGTGCTATTGTTCACGACGATATGCTTTCTACCCATCTAGCCGCCATCGCTAGAGGAAGTCACGGTCGATAGCATGCAGAACAGAGAAGGCGCATTAGGAACATCAAGCAGGAGCCATACACTGATGCCTACCCATTGTGCGTTAGCAATATGCATGATGGTTTGGCATCTATCAAACAGATGCACTTCTGCCAGAGACATGGCTTGACTAGAAGCTGAGCTGATGCTGTGGTGAAGAAGAGATGAAGTCTCATTTCAGCGACAGCAGAAAAAAGTGAACCTTGGAAGGCCCGTGCACAGCACAATGCTCCGCATCACGTGCAATATACTACTCACATGTGCAAGAAAATTTCTAACCACAGAGGAGAGTGCAATTGATGAGAACAAACTAGTGTCATTGCGGACTTTCTTGTGAATTTGACGAATATAGCTACCCTTCAACGAACGCAAGAGGTCGGAAAAGCATAGAGTCACAATTTCAGGCGGACATCAATCTGGACTTGAACCGGGACGCAACGATTAAGATGACAGCAACTCTACGCGTTCTCCTCGTCGGCAATGGTGGTCGAGAGCACGCTTTGGCTTGGAAGCTTTCGCAGTCGCCACAAATCTCACAGATCTATGTTTGCCCTGGCAACGGAGGCACCTCGAGTCTCTCAAAATCCACAAACCTCACGTCGATTTCCCCTTCGGATTTCCCTGCTCTATCCAAGTTCGCGCTCGAAAACGACATCCAGCTGCTCATTCCTGGCCCAGAAGCACCTCTTGTAGACGGAATTGCCGATCATTTTGCCGCACATGCACCAGGCATTAAGGTTTTCGGTCCTTCGAAACAAGCAGCAGTTATGGAGGGTAGCAAAACCTTCTCTAAGGACTTTATGAAAAGGCATTCCATCCCCACTGCTGCGTATGAGAATCATTCCTCCTACGAAGGTGCCAGAAACTACCTTGAGAAGGTCTGGGATTTGCACCCAGTTGTAATCAAGGCCGACGGATTAGCAGCAGGGAAAGGTGTCATCATTCCCACCACCAAGGATGAAGCACATGTCGCCCTCAAGGAAATTATGCTAGACAAAGCCTTTGGTGATGCGGGTAATGAGGTTGTGATTGAAGAGTTTTTGGAGGGCCATGAAATCAGCATCTTGAGTTTTTGTGATGGAAATGTTGCGAAATCACTACCTCCTGCACAGGATCACAAGAGAATATTCGACAATGATCAAGGACCGAACACAGGAGGGATGGGCACATATGCGCCAGCGCCGATAAAGATTGTCAGTAAGGAAGTGCTCAAGGAGATTGAGAGAACGGTGCTGGAGCCAACATTGAAGGGTATGAAGGCAGAGGGGTGCCCGTTCGTTGGCTGCCTATTCAGTGGCTATATGATCACAAAGAACGGACCGAAAGTACTGGAGTACAATGTGCGTTTCGGTGACCCAGAAACACAATCGCTACTTTTACTGTTACAGAGCGATCTAGCAGAGATTATGCTCGCGTGTGCTGAGGGCCGGTTAGCAGACGTGGATCTGAAAATATCCGACAAGAGTGCTGCGACTGTGGTGATGGCGGCAGGAGGCTACCCAGATTCCTACAAGAAGGGAACAGAGATGAAAATTAGCAAAACGCCTCAGGACGTCTACCTCTTCCACGCAGGCACATCCATGTCTGAAGGTGGGAAGCTCGTGACATCTGGAGGGCGTGTCATTGCTTCCAGCGCGGTGGCAGATGAGCTTGAGTTGGCTATCAGCAAAGCATATGATGGTGTGGGCTCGGTCACCTTTGACGGCATGCAGTACAGGACGGACATTGGAGCGAGAGCTTTGAGATGATGATGATGACGCAAGACGTCAACTGGAGATTTGGACTTGGGTATGGTTCGAGTTGAGGACGCTACCAATCTCGACGTTTATGCAATGTTGGCTCAAAATGGGAGTTCTAGTGCAGACGGTGGTATCTCGCAGACCAACAGGCAGCACTCTGTCGAAAGCTGTGAGAGACGGCCAATGGGTATGGCATTAAAGATTTCATATGCACTGTATATACCGATGCGCATCCAGTAATACTTTAGCTCAGATGTCGCAGCAAACGTTCGGTGCTTCTTACGGGAAATATCACCCGCAATATAGATCGCTCAAATAATCACTCCCACTGTCATGGCTTCCGTGTAACATCAGCAGCAACATGGGCTTTCCACGAAAAGGACGTAGCCTTTGGCTGGTCGTTTGCCCATGACAGTGTCGGAGTTTAACCATCGCGAATGGCACCAGAGCAGGTCGTTGCCAAGGGGCTTCGTGACTACAAGCTCGACGAAGAGATGTATAGTAAGGCTACCCGTAGCCTAGATATTGAGAGACTAGGCCGATCTAGGGTTAGCTTTAGAGTCTGGAGGTAGCAGTCTTTTAAACCTCTCTTTCACGGTTCTCCTTGTCAGAGGCCTTGCAAACAAGCATCATGTACGCTTTCGGATAAGCACTAGATCTCTTCAACATGACCTTTCCTCTCCATATCGTATGATGGAATGATGCAGCGGACAGAATTACATAAGTCGAAATTTGCGGCGAGGTTCAAGGAAAGAACTCGTCCACAAGTCGAGATTAGCGTCGCTCGCGCACCTCAGAAACAAGCAGTATTCGGTCACATTAACTTTGGTGCACCAGATCAGCTTCTCTGTGGCTATAAACACATGTTAAGGTCTCCATTTTCGTGGAGCAATAGACCTCGGGCGCCACTGTAAATCCGACTCTTGAGACCATGGAGAGGTGTGGAAATGGGAAAGGCTCGACAAACCACCGCAGAATCCTCCATTGACCCAAGCTGCTCTTTGCTTTAAGGTTTTTCTTTCGCTATACCTCCAGTCAACCGTGCGTGGTGCCCCAAAGACACCAGAATTCAAGCCTGTGCCGCTGCCCAACACTCTGGCGAGGGCTTAGGCTGGCCCCTTTGATGCACTGATCAACATACGAGGTCAAGAACGCCATCATTCAGCCATCCAGCAATAAGGTCTTTACAGCCCAATTTTGACCATTTCGATATTGGTCTGTGCATGTATTCGCATTTCCCCGCATTGAGCGTACCCTTTCTGGTTCAACTTTAAACCACTGACTCTTGCGGTCAGGTCCTTGACACCTCAAAGCCAAAACCTCTGACTAGCAGTAAACTGCATGTACCCACGAGCCTCATGTTCTTTTATGGCGAATTATATCAAGCCATATCGCTGATCGCTGCCACGAACGAGCCACTGCAGACTTCGAAGGAGAACCAAGCACCGCAATACGCAGACGCTGCCTATGAACAATGTCCTGAGCCAGTAGTTTGCTGTTTCAAAGTTCGCTCGTGCGCAGCTCAAAAGCGTATTCATTCTCGCACGATCTTGATGAAAATCGGAATATACCGTTGTCCGCTCCTTTCTCGCCACATTATGGATCAAGCACGAGTCGGCCATCGTGAAAACACAGGAAGACCTTCCGTGCCAATAGTTTGACAGATTTCAGGTCCACATCAGGCAAAGACGGGTGAGTTGTACGATCTCCTGGAAGCTACTGCAAGGCACCCGCTTCCCCAATAAACCAGTTCCTGGTGAAATGATTGCCTTTGTAGCGCACAGATGATCATAGTGTAGAGCCCATTATAGGGAAACACCTTAGTTACAAGGCATAAATACCGTCCATGATACACTCATATTCCTCGTTGTTAGCATCGCCTCCTTCAAATTTAGATATTATACCTTATCCATCCCACATCGCGACGTACAATGGCAGTGCTTCCACAGAACGATCAGCTCGAGCCACCTGCTATCTTCTTTGGGGTTTTCATTGGCTTGTTTTTCTACACGCTCTCCGAGGTAGCAAAGCAGACATGGCAGATCTGGCGACGAACACACTCTATCGTTAACTGGTATCTGTGGATGATATGGACGGAATGTTTGGTGAACCTGGTGTTCGCGCTTACAATGTACTTGTTTATTCGTGGTACCATCGAGCAAAGGTCAGTTATCGCTTCCCTTCTGCAGGGTTCTATATTGACAGTGGACGATATACAGCCTCGGATTCTTCATTGGTGCCGGTACGTCAGCTACGACACTGGTCCACAAAGCATTGATGCTGACCTATAGTAGTGACACTGTGGATGTTCCAAACGCAGCTACTGCTGCAAATCATCGCTAATCGAGTTGGCCTCATTATGGTCGACCAAAGAAAAGCCCGACTGATCAAGCTGAGTCTTTTCATCTTCATCCTGGCGGTGAACATTTCGGTTTATTGTATCTGGATACCAGCTCACATGCTGCCCGGGTCGCCATATGTTCGCCTAAACTTCATCTGGGAACGAGTCGAGAAAACCACCTTCCTCATAGTCGACCTTGGGCTAAACATTTATTTCCTTTATCTTGTGCGATCGCAGCTGATCGCAAGAGGAATGACGAAATACTGGAGACTATTCCACTTCAACTGCGGTATGATTTCAGTCTCTGTGTCAATGGATTTACTGCTACTCGGCCTTTTGAGTCTGCCGCGTCCTTATGAGTGAGTCCTGTAAACATTTATAACATGTCAAGATACTCACTGCATATCAGCTACATACAATTTGCTCCAGTTGCATACATTGTCAAGCTCTAGATTGAGCTTAACAACGCCATCCTGATATCCAAGATCGTGCGCGGCTCCCAACATCGGGTGGATCATCACGGCTCCACTAACGGCGAGCGTGGTGTTCACGGCACACACATCAGCGTTGGTGTCCATTCACAGTCGGCACATAATTTGCACGATTATTTTCCAGGGAAGGATGGTAAGCAAGCAGCGACCACAATCGATCCTGACGCAAAGTCGTCCCTGTCAGATGGAGACAGATATCATGGGGATGGCATTCAAAAGACTGTCACCATGTTCGTATCAGAGAGTGCAAGAAATTCGCCAGCTTGAAAAGAAAACAGTGTATGAGGCTCACTTCGCGGATGTGGTCAGGAAACAAGCGTAAATGAAAATGCTCGCCGGTGTTTTTGGAAGGGAACGAGGCGTTATTTCTCGCTCGCGTACCTTAACTAGTCACTCAAGCAATGGAATGTTCGAAAGCCACTCGCAAAGCGCGAGATACATTTTCTTTGCTGCCAAATGAATTCAATCGATTGATGAGTTTATTGAAAATTATGAAGTTCCTGCCTTATCTGTGCTGCATTATTTCATCCATTCTGTGGCGTGCTTGAAATCCTCGTGCCAACATTCGCGCAACGATATTGGTCCGAGTTCGAGAATCGATGGCGTATGACAAGACATCAACATTACCGCTCTAGGACAGCACATTGCGCATCTACCTTGCGCCACGAGATGGATCTCGCGCGCATTGAGCTTAGCATGAGCACGAAGAACGTCAGCATCGCCCGGTACGATGATTCCCGCGGACTGCTGCAGATCATGAAGATAGCTTAAAGGCCGCCCAAGGCCCATGCTTGCGGCGAGTAGCTATCATTTACCAATTCGATTGTTTCGGAAAATTAAATCGTCCCCAGATCACGACATTTTGTGTTCGGTCAGGAAATGAAGCTCTTTGCACTCATAGCCGCACTAGGCGGGATTGCTTTTGCTCACGGCGGAGGTGACTTGTCCCAAGAACATCCGGGTGGCCTCTTCAAAGGATTCCCGAAACTTGTAGGATGCAATGCTCCTAATCTCACGGCTGGTGAACCAAGGGGTGTGATGCGCAACCTCACATCAAGCATAGGAGCTTATATCGCATCGCCCTCACAGCGCAAGAAACCTTCGTCCGCAGTCATCTACCTCAGCGATATCTTCGGCCTCCCTTTGATCAATAACAAGCTTCTTGCGGATGCCATAGCCGCTGCTGGCTTCCTGGTCGTCTTTCCAGATCTCTTCGGCGGGGACGCCGTACCAGTGGATGCGATGGGAAGCCCATCATGGAACATGACTGCTTGGAGAGCCAGGCACCCGGTGGCTGCCATTGACGAGATCGTCACTGCAACGATCGAGGCTGTGAGCACCGAACTTGGTTATGATTCCATTGGCGCGGTAGGATATTGCTTCGGTGGGAAATATGTTGCTCGTTTCCTTGCGGAAGGTGCTGGTCTAAATGCTGGATTTGCTGCCCACCCCAGCGGCCTAACGGCAGAAGAAGTTGAGGGTATCGCCGGGCCGATGAGCCTTGCTTATGCAGGTACGATCTTTCCTTTAGAACAGTGAGACTTGTTACATGCTAACAATGGCCTTCAAAGACAATGACAATTCGAATCCACCTGACGCCCGCCGATTGGCAGAGCAGACATTCAACGAGACAGGCATCACATGGCAAGCAACTATTTATTCTGGAACAGGACATGGTTTCGCTGTCAGGGCCAATATCAGCGACCCCCAACAGCTCTTCGCTCAGGAGAGCGCGTACTTGCAGGCTGTGAGGTGGCTTGACAGTTGGCTGTAGACTTGATATGGTTTAACGATTTATCTTATCAAGACATTTGCCAAGTAGCGTGGAATAGAAAGTAATGATAAATATCTTATGGAATTATACTCTCATTTGACATGACACAATCCTCCTATATCCCACATCATGTGGAACATTCCTCACGCTGCTTTACAGGCTCCCTCAATGCGATCATTGGCTTGTCTTCGGCCTCACCGGCAGCAATACAATCTATCAATAGAGCTCGATCTTGGGCGTTGACATATCCCCTCATGGTGGAACTTATTGAATTCCTGAAGATCAAGTGGCAACATCACTTCCTCCCATTCCGCAAGCTGCGCGGCAAGGCTTTTTGATGCTGTGGCTGTGGCTGCGGCTAGTTAAGGTACGCGAGCGAGAAATAACGCCTCGTTCCCTTCCAAAAACACCGGCGAGCATTTTCATTTACGCTTGTTTCCTGACCACATCCGCGAAGT
>Ga0115847_100187_pt1 | contig 15339 bp, 16 predicted proteins | sample InSIn5SAF170_FD_83861 | JGI IMG/M metagenome (GOLD analysis project Ga0115847, IMG submission 83861)
GGATCATACAGGAACTGGCCATGGCAGGTGAGAACGTGCTCATTGGGTGTGGTAACCAGAGTACGACCCTGGTCGAGGTATGTCACTCGCAATGTCTCATGTTTCGCTTGTTAATATTTTGCTAGATACGTCAAGTACTCAAATTCTTTCTTCTCAACCAAGAAAGCCTCCTCGCAATCATTCCACGTCAGCTCTTCATCCAACACGTGGATGCTTACACAAGCGCAATCCAAATTCTTTGGTCCTCAGCACGTCTGCACATCAACTGAAATATTGCAACTACACCTTCAACGTCTTGGTCCGGGGCTGGTTTGCCTGCTGCAACCAACAAGCCCAGTTGCAACAAATGCTGCGCCAAGTCGTACTCTTCACGAATTGCTTGAGCCATGCGAGTGATCATACGAAGGGCAAGATCACTGTTGTCGGCTTCTGGACCAATATGAACCTGTCGTTGCGTGAGTCGATTGATCTAGCCTCGTAGCCTCAAAAATGACCAGATGTAGTGAAGAGGACTTACAAATACGGCTGCAGCATTGCCATATATTTCTCGCATACGTGGTACCTCTCGACCTCGTTCCGCAACGTCATTTTGATTGATACAGAGGGCATCAACCCAAAGTCTGGTGACATCCCATTCTCCTCGAACAGCACGAAGCGCAGACTCGAGGTTTTCCGTCACAGGAAAGATCCGCCCATTCAAGATGATGCGGTGGGTGAACCCGCCCTCTCCCCAGCAATATGATAGTGCAAAATAGTCACCCCAGGTAAATCTCAATAGAATTGGTCGTGCTTGTGCTTTTTGGCTGGACGCATGAGCAAACCACGCCTGGGTCAATTTCTGTTGCCTCAGTTCTGGGTCTGCGGTCTCCTTCCATGTCTTGTAATCCGGGGTATGCTCGAGCTTGACATGGTGAAGCGTGACACGCACCAACTCGTCCGCGCGGTTGGTGTATGCTTTCCCAACCGTGAGAAGTCGTAATTCATTACTGGCAAGTGGTTTATAGAGTCCAGTGGGCCGCTGAACCAAATTAGTATCGCGTCCACTTATGTTATCAAAGATCCTTTTGGACGTACAAGAAAATGCCGCAGTCGTGCATAGATGCGAATTAAGTGCACGAGCAGAAATTCGAATGGAGCGGACATCCACCGGCGAACTGCAACAAATACGTTTCTGATTGTGATCATGTTGTTATGACTACATTTTCGAGTTCTAGTGCTTCACATAATGCATCTGTGGAATGGCGCGTGCATCAGTAACAAAAGGTTACAGCACAATCTCACCAACATGTGAAACGTGACACGAAAGTGAACGACCCCTTTACAGGTATTCACGTCCGCGTCTTTCAACCGCTGAACAGCGCAATTTTGAGTATTACATAGTAATGAGGCCTTAATTTCTATGCTCAAAGGATCAAGCTCACGGCCTTATGAGCTTAATAAACAAGCAAAGTTTCACAAGGGCACGTGACTTAGTGAGGTCTCGTGTGTATAGCTCATGACAAGTCCGGGAAAGAGTCTGAATTATGCGGCAGTGATGAGTGAGTAGATAGAAGATAATCGATGATCATGTATCGTGTTGTTACACTTCAGTAAAACTGGAATCGCATTGTGCTAATGTGTGCATTTCCAACTTACTAGATCTGGCAGCAAAAGTCGCAGTCTTCGCAAAACGCTCAACAATACCTTCTAAATGCAACCAATGTAAGAGTATCTATCAAGTCTATTAAACTGGCAGGATGCCATTGAGAAGTGAGGAACACTCAATGGCATAACCATCGAAGATCTATTTGTCAACTCAGCAGTCAGTAAACTCAACAACCATACTAAGAAGATGAAAACAACCTGCTTCCGTTGACTGCACTCATTTACATAGTTTGATATTTGATCAGCCTATAGAAGTTCCCGTTCAACTATCACAAAATTGAATGGCAAAACATGAAAACCGCCCGTATATACTCGATGATCCATAACACGGCTTTTAATCATATCAATGATGCTCTACTCGAGTCTGGCGGCTCTAATAGCAGTTACAGGGCCTTGATAGACTTTCTTGCCCTTGACGAAGTACATGATTAGAGCAAACAAAAAGACTGTAGAGAATAACAGACTAGCCCAGTTGAAAGATTGTGCGGTGACTGCTTTGCTGTCTGGCCAGAAGCTCCAGAAAAATACAAAGCTCACATAACCCAATCCCACAACATTGATTGGTATCCCCCAGCTGCCCAAGGACCAACGAGCGGTTGGTAGCATGTCCGGACGTGTAATACGGCGGTGTAGTACACACGCGATAGAGATGCCATAACTAAGCATGAGTGCAGAGACCTGAAGAGAGATAATGGCATGAAAAGCCACATCAGATCCAAGATTAATGAGACAAAGTAGGCATGTAATGATGCATGTGATAGTGATTGCATTGGCTGGAATGTCTTTTGTTGAGTGAACACTAAAAGAAGGTCAAAACATATCCTTGCTCGCACACCTTGCAATACTTACGCTCCAATCCAGGAAGCAAAAGGTAGACCATTATCTCGTGCAAATGCAAATGTCTGGCGTGCTGTGGATGCATTGAACGAGATATTGGCAGCAAGCACCAGAATGAGGAGAAGGATTGTGAGGGCATTGAGACCACTGAGTGGAAGATATGTTCGAAAGATCCAAAGGAATGGATAGCCACTCGGGTCGGCAAGCGCATCAGGAACAGAAGTAAGTGCGAACAAATAGCTTGTCAAAAAAATAATGGCGATAATGCCATTGCCGAAGTACGACCAGAAGATGGAGATGCTAAGACTTCATCAGATACGAGCATTCAATGAGCAGGAAATAGCCTACGGAACATATCTTCCTGCATCTCGTGTCTCCTCAGCCATATGTGCAGCAGCGTCAGAGCCTTCATGTTAATCCTGTTAGCATTTGTGATCCCTTAGCAGACACAGGACACTTACCTAGTAAGCTGTAGATTGCAGTGATCTGCCCTACCATCAAACTCAGTCCAATAGAGTTCCAACCTCCTTGGCTTGAGAACTCCAGCCATACTTGACGTGGTGTATTGTGGTCAGCACAAACCCAATAGACAATGATCGTTACCAGAAACCCAAGCACATGCAATAGCATCAACCCATTCTGTAGATGTGGCCAAATGTGGGCTGCCCAGAAGTTGATGCAGAAAATGAATGCTACACAGGCGAAGACGAACAGTACACCCTGGTAGGGTTTTGGCGAATAATTGGGATGATTAATACCAACCAGCGCTTGGATAATGGTGCCAGTGAGGAAGGATCCAGATGCATTACCAGCTTGCCATGACAGAACGGACATCCAACCTATAGGCGTATGAGTATCTACTCGATGAGGAAGTCTTTCACCACTTCAAACTGACCGATCACGTAAGACAGAAACTTCTGGATCTTTGCTGGTGCAAATTCGGATACCCAATGATATTGTCCTCCAGATATCGGAGCCCTTCAATTGTTAGTGATGAAGAGATGTAAAGTGTTTGACCACAAACATGGAAGCCATCTCCGCAAGCGACATTATAACAAATCCAAAGCCAACTTCAACTTGATCAGCAGGTTCTCCAGAGATATGATAGTCAAAGACTGACCGAATGTCCATATATAGGCCCAAAAGACTCCTGCAAGACCGCCATTCATCAATCCTTGAGTATTTGCCCTGCTTTGTCAGTGACGGATTACATTGCCATACTATCAAGATGTTCTGAATCATACATCATAAGGAACTCCCACACAGCCGTAAGTACAACAGCGAAACTCCACGCGGATAGTGGGCGATAATCACGCTGTGTTCGTTAGTGCTGTAGCAAAAGACTGATAGTTAACTGTACCTGAAGTCTCTGGGTTTTACCCATGCGATACATGTCTTTTTGATCGTGTCTAGTAAAGCCTGGTCTGGCTGGGTTCGCTTTGCTAAATTCATTCTCGACAATGTCACCGTTTTCGACTTGGTCAATGGTACCGAATACAGCACGGTCCTTACTATGTTCGGAGGATACAGGTACATCAGTTTGTTGCTCTCGAAACTGTACAGTCTCCGACACAAGATCTTGATTGTTGGTCATTATGAGATAGTGTTCTGAAACCTGTAGATAGTGATATAGAAAATGGGTAGTCGCACTGAGGATAAGGTGGGCTGTTGCAGCATTGAAAATGAACAGATGAAATCCCTCTTATAACAAAGTGGCGGTACATAGCGTGGATCGAGAAAGCCACGTACTTGTATCATTTACTATCGTTGAAATGGAAGTGGAGCGTGGAGCGTGGGACAAAGCAGTATGCCGACCTACTGTAAGATGGAATAACGAAGGAGGACATGGTTGTGGTAATTATGCATCTTGATCAAGCATGAATGCCAAACTAAACCTTGTCTTGTACATGCTTCCGTAACATCATAACTTATCGACGCGATATGAAAGGAGAAGCTGCCACAGACCAACAATGGTAGAGGTTGTGTAACGTAGAACTTTCTACGCTTTCCTAGTGGTCAGTCTCAATATCCAACAGCATGTACACCCAACTAAGTCGAGACCAAGATGAAAGCTCAAGGATTAGTTGTGGCAATGTAGATTCGATTGCTGCAGACATGCTGTGCAGCCTGCTATCGCAAGGAGTGCTTCAGATGAAATGAGCACGTTGTTGGTGAATAGATACTGCCATGAACAAAGAAACCATCACTTGGCATCGCAGTGGTTGGATTTACACTTATCGCTGTTCATTAACAGCAACTCAGAAATTCACGAATCTTGGTAAGGAGTGATGGGGTTTCATTTTGACCATTGATCAATGATATTCAATAATTGCTTCGTTCTTAAAGGAGATCGTCCGCGTCCAAAACAAGAGTGAACAAGATCTTGGCGAATGTCAGACACGTGATATTCTTTCGTCCTTTCCCGATGTTGGACGTTCAACCCCGACTCTCATCTCTGTCTTTATCGGGTTATTGTTGGTGGCGATCGATGGTGATTTCTCGAAGCAGCATACCTCGCTTAGGGACACCTTCGAGTATCCCATTCATGATGCGATCATCCGTCATGCATGCGACCGTACTCAATGATTTTGAGCATGATGAGTAGAGGCTGGCGACTTGCAGATATTGAAGGATGTTCACTTTCCGAATTGTGCCATGAAAGAGACTTCTGTGCTAATTAGATTGTAAGCAGCGTTCAAAGATTGGAGGCGTTGATGATCATCAAAGACACTATACTGAAGCCACAATAGCCCCACTCTTCAAAGGAAACTGTATCCATGTTACAATTTAATGACCTACCTTATGGAGTACGCTATGGCAATCTCTGCTAGCTCTAGGGAATCTCGAAACCAACAAACCTTCCAGACGAGGAGTCCAACAAACTGCTCCTTGAAGCAAGGGGTCCAGTAACAATGGCAACGGCTCCGTTGATACCTGGTTTGGGTGTTGGTATCAGACAAAAGACACAGCCCAACGGAGCCATGCTAGTCAACAAAGGGACGTTCTTTCGTGCACAGGATTTTGCCAGAACCATGGTCCAATCGATCTTATCCTGGTTCTGCATGAGTGCAGAATATTCTGTGGCTGTCCTCTGGTCAAATCGATAGTCAACCTCAGTGGACGATATAGTTAGCAACTGCGTATGCTTTTAGATATGTTCCAATCCTCCGAAAGTTACTGACTGGAGAGTTTGTCATTGTTTCCAAGAAGAACATCATGACTACATGGCTTATAGTGGCGTTAACAAGCTATGGGAATACCAGTACTTGTCCCACTGTCCATATTGTGTGGCAGGTACCTGTTGTAATTGTTGCCATGTTGGCCAATTGATTGTGAGATCTAGCATCCATGTTGCACAAATTCCAGCAGGCCTTGAGGTCAACGAATCCGGCAGCACGGTAAGTGAATCTACGAATGAGATTATGAATGATAGACCACGTCAACACCACAGTGTTGTAGGCAAAGTCATGTAGAGATAAGTATGATATCCTCCCTCGTAATGTTATGAGCTAGTTCGTTGCCTCGTTGCTCCACGTTGATCGTAGAAGCATGCTGCAATTCCATAATTTATTCAATCATTGTACTTACTAGATTACAGAAGATGTCATTGTCGCAGTCCAACACCCGAGACGATGACCCCGAAAGCGTCGTTGGAGTCCTGACAGCTTTCGCCACGAGTCTGTTCCTGATTTCTGTTCCCATTCGTGTCTATGTCAAAGGGAAACCGAACATGTATGGACTCGATGATGCCTTCTATTTTGGTGCTGTGGTTAGTTTTCTTGTCACAATGTAATTAGGATCTGATTTTTGACATCTTCAATCATTAGGCATTTGCAATCATTCAGTCATCAACAGTATTTCTTGAAATAAGCAAGGGACTTGGTAAAGCGGATTCGGATCTCAACATTGTACAACGAATACCACTTCTGAAGGTGACCCTTCCTACAGACGCGATGTTTTCAGCAGACTGATCAATCGGCTGTAGACCATTTATGTATCAGAACTCTTTTACATCATCACTTTATGCTTGTCAAAGATATCCACAGCGTGTCTGTACTCACGTTTGACGCCGAGTAAAGGACACATACGTGTCGTACGATGGACGATCTCAATATGTGTTGCATGGATGGGCTGCGCGTTATTCCTGCTTGCCTTTCGCTGCAACGCTGCGGAGCCATGGCAGGATGTCTCTCGTTTACAATGCACCAACCTGGCAAGTATATTTTCCCAGCAGTGTTAACTCTACTAACGCGATATCAGCTCGCCAAACAAACAATAATCACCACATTTGATGCAATAACAGAGCTGCTGCTCTTTGTGATTTCCATATATCTGGTATGGAAATTGCAAATCAACATTACCGCGAAAGTTCTGGTAGTAAGCGCTTTCGGGTTCAGACTACCGTAAGTTCATAGCCGATTTGTTCATACACTTTACTGATAAGGCATACAGCACCATAGCTCTATCAGTACTTCGTCTCCATTATCTCATGCCTCTCCTTCAACAAATTCCTTCCGAAAACATTTTCATAATACTCATTCCCTCAGTTTCATGCGCTCAACTCAACGTTGGATATAGCATCGTAGCATCCATCGTCCCATGTCTCAAGAATTTCATGTCGGCTTTCGAAAAGCCAATTACGAACATCAACAGCTACCACATGAGATCCAATGTTGGCGGCAAAAAGAAGTCTTGTACGAAATGCAATACCCCACCAAATACTGGACGAACACAAGCAAGTGAAATGAGCTGGACATGCATTGGTGAGGGAGATGACACAAGGCCAGACTCTCCTACATTTCCAGACTCAGTAGCCATCGCGCAAAAGCTCAAGTTGGGCAGAACAACATATGAGGCTATCGTCACCGGTAGACCAAAGCTACCGCTTCGAAGTGGCAATGGGATGGTTAGTGCAGATGACGAAAGTGATAGAAGGATGATCATCCAGAGAGGTATCGAGTGGAGTGTAGATTTCGACAGTGCGAGTAGAATGACACGGTCTCCATCTCCTCCAGACTCCTCTCACCATTCGACAAACAGACTGGAAGAACATCGAGTTCTTTGGTGAATCACATTGTGGATATGATCCATCCTTGGCATTACGCACATCCGAACATATTTTATAATAAGAGTGCCTTTGAACATCTACAACCACAATCTTTGATGGTCTAACGGTCATGATTTCCGCTTGTCATTGACAAGTCGCGGGAGACCGGGGTTCGACTCCCCGTCAGAGAGTTTACAACAAACGATCTTGAGCTCATACCTTGATATCATTTTTGCTTTCGAGCGTTACGTGCTTGGCATATCTTTTGCACAGGTGACGAACCTACCTTTCCATTAGAATTCATGTTATTATTTACACTCGGTAGCGCAGATTTCTCTAGGCAATCAGAATGAAGAAGATTTATAATGTTTTTCAAGTCATCCTTGCCCATCAATTTTATGTTGGCTCAAAGGCAGTGGCGACATGATAATTATTTGTATTTTGGCCGGCGTTACCACAACAGATATTCTTCAGCATATCGTGTCCGTAATGAAATGTCTTCGTTCTTACCAAGGATTGGGGAGTCTCTCTCTTTGAAATTCTTGCGTACGTTAGACATAAGGATTACAGTCTTGTTTTCGAAGGTAGACTATTCTCAAGACATTTTTCTATTTTGCGGTAAACAACCTCTGCTTCTTCTTTTACTAAGAAGAAACATTAAGAATAGTATGCTGCAACCACAAAACATGACTTGAAAAGCTCTCATACACGTCCTATAACTTATCCATGTAGAACTCTCATGTGGAACGCTTGTTTCCATATTCCCACAATCACAATAATTAAACACACATCTCCTCATATGCTGAATTCTTCATATACAATCGGTATCATTACGCTAAAACACAAAGACACAACAGGTAATCACCTCTCTCCTCTGCCTCACTGCAACGTGACCTGCGCATACGTATCCGGATCCACGCCGGGCAACCCATTGACGACCCCACCACTCATGCTGCTCTTCAACCAACAGGTACCCTTGTGGGCATCGACATACGCCAAATAGCTGTTGAACGTCGCGCCCACGCACTTGTTCCCCGTCCCGCTGTTGAACGCCAGGTTCTCGTTGTAGGTCGCGCACGCCCTCGCGCAATCCAGCAGGCTGTACGCGACGATGGCGACGATGTTGGGACCAGGCGAGTCGGAACCGCACGTCACGCGGAAGGAGGAGCCGAAGGCGCGAATCGTGTCGGAGTTGAGGGACGGGCAGTCTAGCTTCGTGTAGCCTGCGGTCGGGACGACGATGTTGGACGTTTGCGTCGCGAGGTCGGCGGTCACCGTCGTGGTGCGCGTTCGGTAGATCGTGTCTGCATTGTTATTGTTGTTGTTGTTTGAGTTGCTGCTTGAGGAGTCGCTATTTGAACTTGATGAGGAGCCCGAGTTGATAGCCTCTAACAATGCATTATTATTGCTGTTACATATTGTCAGCACGTATATATGGGAATGGGTTTTGGTGCGAATAAGGAGGAGAAGACATATACTCACTCTCGTATCTTCTTGACAGCCAACGTCCCACCAACCCCACCACCCACTCCAGCAGCGATAATGACAATCACGAGCGCGAGCGTGAGCCAGAATGTCGGGCGTCGAACACCACATATCGTCTTCTCCTTCTCAGGATTCTTAAATCCGCCTGTTTCGGATCCTGTAGGAGGGTAGTACTGCTGTGGTTGACCCGCCATGTTCGTTGTGGTCACGAAAGGAGGCTTCTCGTAGGCATTTGGCAAGACTTCTAGATTTGAATGTGAGGCCATAAAATCTTTTTGTGCTTTCACATGTATTTGATTGAAGAAAGAGTGAAAGTAACACAACGAGGCAAACGTCAACAAAGGGAAACGTTTTTGAAGTCGACATGTGGGTTCTCAATCAGTCAGACGCGGGATAATGTTACCACTGGCCTAGACCCTCTTCCATGAGAGCGTGAGGTTGTTATTTTTAAATTTCCCCATTTTGCATGCTTTCTCCATCTGTTGAAATGCCAGGGAGACGGGATGAAGGATGTCTCTGTGTGTGTGACAGGGATCGGCTAGCGGTGCATAACCAATCGTGAGCTGGCGATGCAAGCCACTGTACAGGGGAGAGGGGAAATTCTAACGTATGAGAGAGGGCGATCTTATAAGTGCTTTGTGACTGACTGAAAGCTTCTTTCTCTTCGTCTTTTGTCGTTGTGAGGGGATACATAACATCAATCCCCACAGAATAGAAACCCGTTTGTACCGAAAAAACTCATGGATACTTGGATTTCAGATAGCTGTATATCTTCACAAACTTGACTATTTAGACCCTTCATTGCAAGACTATATTCCATGATTGATCCGAATCGCTTGCGTATTATCTTCTCATCAGAATGATATTTACATCATCGCTGGATACCTCAATTTATCAATAGTATTGTTTTTGATGAATCTACAGGGTCTCCTTTATGTATGTGTTCTCTTCGCATGTCAACTTCAACATCAAATATCAGTAAGGCACGCAGTTGACAACAAAGAGAGTAGAATACACACTGTTCAGGAAAGACACCAAGTACACCTACATAAAAGAATGGCAACTCTACCAACACCCGGATGGTAATCCATGGAAGTTAAATATGTAATGCTGCCATCACACATCTCAAAAATGTGTGGCACGGTGTGAAATAGATCAAACGACAACAGCCAAGAGAGAGCTTCAATGAGCCATCATAAATTCGACCGAAATGCGAACCTTGTATGTGATAAAACGACGCACTTTCTTTTAGATGATAGAATTCTGACGATGGCCTGCACAGCGTGCTGCTGGTTATATATATTATGCTACCAATCGTCAATAAATAGGAGGCATCTGCGTGTTCATGTTAGACTCGTGCTAAACCTGTACGCGATGTCTAGAAGGTCTACTATTTCTAAAACCCTATTGCGTCTGCCACACCAGCACTGTGAAAGGTATCATAAAGAGCAACGCCCAAGCGATGGCGTTGAAGATCATGACAAGTATCGAGAAGACCCAGAATGCTCGTAGCATATTCCTCAGTCCACCATTCTGAAGTCCGTGAAAACCGACATCGTCCTCTGGAACAGAGAGTGCTACTTGCATAGCCGAGAGGACGACGCTCAACGAAGCGAACAAGAACAATAATGGTATTGTGGCACTAGAAATGTATTGTGTAATAGACCAGTGCGGTAGTTCATAGAACCATATGGTCTCAGCACGACTCGGCCTGAATATTCGAACGATCCAATTCAGCCGTGTAAGTTGTAACTGTCCGAAGTGGTATCTCCTTCCTACCTGATCATCATCAAGATGGCGGAAATGGGCGATGAACCTGGACCAGCTATTCCAATCAATCCCATCGGGAATAAGGAAGGCTTCTTGGGCAAGCTTGAAGTCCAACTGAGATCGCACAAGCAAGGCATAGGATCGAAGAAAACCACGAGCGGCAGAACGAGAAGATTGTGCCGAGTTCGTTTTATCATCGTTTTCCTTCATATACCACAGCCAGAACTCATGATTCAGCAGGAATCTAGGTACTGGCTTGAGATATATCTTGTTGCCATACCAGATCATATGCAGTCGTGGTTCTTCAGTCGGGATTATATTTCGACCCCTGACTCTTTGTTTGCTGAGTGCATCAATGCTGTCACCACGCCGTCGGCCGACTAGCCAGAGGTGGTCATACAGCTCGTCTAGAAGGGGGGTGTCGAGCTGTGTGGACAAGTATTTGGCAATCGTTACATGGTGAAGGCTAGTTTCTGGATCGTCTGGCACATGCGCAGTAGCATTCTTCATTGTCTGAGGTGGGATTTCCCCGCCGGAAGGGACTGTCAGATGTGTCTTGTCGATAGCGTCTGTCGCTGGAAATGGGATTACTCCATGTTGTTGGCCAGTGCTCTGTGCGGACATGGTAGGGCAAAATAACAGGTAAAATAAGTTCAATGAAAGAATATACTGGTCTTCAGACTAGTCATCGACAGACGGACCGAAGCAGGATGAAGTGCTAATACATGTTGAAGAGGGCGAAGTTCATCAGGCAATGTTGCCTTGCGGCCATGCCTCCTGCAGGTCTGGACCCCTCTCAGCCTCAATGCGGCTCAGCCTGATTTCCTGATCAGTCCTTACACTTGCCTCAACATATTTGATTGCTCCTCCCACCGCTGTTTTGCAGGTGTAAAGTTAATCACCATTATCGTTCAAACCACGGTCGATTAGTTCGTTCAGCCTTGTGGAGCTTGATTTGATATACTAAGGACGGGAGCGCCCGGGCTATGCACCCCACAACCCTGATGAGTACAGTCATCCACTATGGAGCTCGTCACAATTTGTGTCATCGTCGCAATCGTTTCTATCTTGATTCTCTATGATCACTTCACAAAACTCATCCCAAGCCGCCTTCATGCGGAGCAAGCTCCCAAATCAGGCTATGGCCTAATGCCGGCCGGTATATACGATGCGCCCGCCGCCAATGGTGGAGTTGAGTACGGTCTCAGCCCACATGAATGGTAGCGCACGAAGCTAACTACTACTTCCAGTATCATATTTGTACATGGCCTTGGCTCGAACCCAGACACGACATGGCGATGGAAGAAAGAACCATGGTCAACAGAATCCAAGCCGTCCCTGCACGAAAGAGGTAGAAATGACATATGTCCTTCGGAGGAGTATGTAGACTGGATTCGGGACTACCTCCAGGCTGACCTGGATCGCGACGACGCCCGTATCTACTTTTACAACTACGATTCATATTGGAAACGAGATGCGGTCAACACGCGTCTGACCCTCCTCGGCTCAGACTTACTCGACAGGATACAGTCGACAATTCGAACGAGCGAGCAGGTAATAAGAAGAATAAGGATTAACTATATGATAGATAATTGTGACTGACATAGAAAAGGAGCAGACCCGCGAGCTGGTATTTGTAGGCTACAGTTATGGCGGTCTTGTCATTAAGCAAGCACTGGTCCGCGCGTTCGAGAAGGCGGATTATGGTAAGATCGCAAAGCAGACAAGAGGAATACTCTTCTTAGGCACGCCGCACCGTGGGTCAGCTTTTAGCTGGACAGGATGGCTGATGGCACTTGCTCTACGACCGCTTGGCTCGAATCCTCTGCTGCTGGCTGAGATAGAGCACCGTTCGAAAGCGCTGCTAGACCTTGACCGGCATTTCCAGAGTATGCTAAATACGCTAAGCAATAAGGTGAAAGTCTTCCATTTCTTCGAAAGACGTCCTACGCCTATTGCTCGCTTATGGCTCTATCAGTGGAATGAATATGTAGGCTCTCCGCCGTGATTTGAAATTTTCCCCCGTAAATATGCTAATAATTGCCCTTGCAGTGTGTTGATGAAGAATCGGCGACGTACGGTCATAAGTGCGAGCCGATCGGTCTGAACGTAGACCACTCTAGACTCAATAAATTTGAATCTCGAGACGAGAGCTATAGTAACATATTTTCAAAGCTGAAGGAGATTTTGCAGCAGTCAAGCAGAGCCCTGGCTGGTGAGTTCTACTATATTCAGTGTCATTAACATGTTATGCTAACATAATGTCATCAAGATGACGAGCGTAAATGCTTGCATGCGTTTCACACATCGGACTACGAAGGATTCAAGAATAGGAATAAAACACTCCGGCTAGAGGGTACATGCGAATGGTTCTTAAACCATGAGCACTTTCAATTGTGGCGAGAGAGCAATACCTCGAGCTTACTTTGGGTATCTGCATTACCGGGATGCGGCAAGTCTATACTGTCAAAGTCACTTGTTGACCAGGATCTTGAGGAGCTGAACACGGAAGCAAAGCCGCAAACCATTTGCTATTTCTTCTTCAAGGATGATAACGACAAACAAAAGAGCATAATGGAGATGATTTCATCACTGCTCCATCAATTGTTCACGGAAAACCCACAACTTATTCACTATGCCATGGCAGACTATAAAGCTGCAGGTGAGACGATTCCGCAGTCATTTCACACATTGTGGAGTATTTTGATCAAAGCAGCGTCGGACACCAAGCCTGGTACTGTTTTCTGTGTGCTTGATGCGCTTGACGAGTGCCCAGAACCTGAACGATTGCAGCTGATAGAAGCATTAAGTGTGTTGTACCGACAAGATATTGCCAGCTCGAGCTTAGAACCAGCGGATATAGAGAGTCCTCAGTCGAGGTCGAAGCTAAAGTTCATTGTCACAAGTCGACCATATATGGATATCGAGCGTAGATTTGCAGAATTGACGCATGACTTTCCTACGATCAGATTGCAGGGCGAGATGGAGTCCGAGTCGGAGCAAATCAGCAAGGAGATTAACTTGGTTTTAGAGGATGAGCTACAACGACTGGGTTTCACACATAAGCTAGACGAGCATCAACTGAGTATCCTGAGAACTGAGCTCACGAGCATGCAACACCGTACATATCTTTGGCTGACGCTCGTGATGGAAGTGATCAGCAAAGAATGTCGATTTACGAAAGGGCGACTGCAGCAATTTGTTAAGCAATTGCCACGCACAGTCGATGACGCGTATGAAGCGATCTTAAACCGAAGTCATGACAAAGAGCAAGCACAAAAGCTCTTACACATCATCGTGGCAGCAACACGACCCCTCACTCTTGCAGAGATGAATATTGCCCTAGCAATTAAGGAGAGTGACACGTCGGATGATGATCTCGATATCGAAAGTGAGGCAACGCTCCAGACTTCAATCACAAACTTGTGCGGTTTATTCGTCAACGTGGTAGACTCAAAAGTATACTTGATTCACCAAACGGCGAAGGAGTTTTTAGTGGGCCAGACAGTGGTGACTAGCAGTGGATGGAAGCACTGTCTTGATCCGGTCGACTCGGAGCTAATCCTCGGACGAGCTTGCATGACATACCTGATGTTCTCTTGCTTTGAGGGGCAATTATTTCCAAGGAAGGATCGAATATATCTACATGATCTAAAGGACGATCATGAGAACAGTTCAGAGGTGGATGTGAATATGCCGAATCAATCGGGCAAGTTTGTATTCTTGAAGTATGCAGCCTTGAATTGGGCAGGTCATTTGAATCGCGCTAGCGAAAGAGTGAGTCAGGCTGATCTGCACTCTTTTATGCAGTTGAGCAAATTTGATAGCGACCGCTTCAAAAATTGGTTTACTATATACTGGATGATCACTCATCCATATAAAAGAAGTTATCCAGACTTCGCAACGGAGCTGATAACAAGCTCGTTCCTTGGCCACGAAGGGCTAGTCAAGATACTGCTTGACGCGGGCGCTGATGTCAACGCGCAAGGGGGAGAGTATGGCACCGCGTTAAGCGTAGCATCTTTATATGGCTATGACAAGATTGTGCAGATGCTGCTTGACGCAGGCGCTGATGTCAACACGCAAGGGGGAGAGTATGGCAACGCGTTAAGCGCAGCATCTTCATATGGCTACAACAAGATTGTGCAGATGCTGCTTGACGCAGGCGCTGATGTCAACGCGCAAGGTGGAGAGTACAATAATGCACTACAGAAAGCAGCAAATAAAGGCCACGACAAGATTGTACAGATGCTGCTTGACGCAGGCGCTGATGTCAACGCGCAAGGTGGAGAGTATAATAATGCACTACAGAAAGCAGCAAATGGAGGCCACGACAAGATTGTACAGATGCTGCTTGATGCGGGTGCTGAAGTCAACGGGCAAGGGAAAGAGTATAGCAGCGTGCTATACACAGCATTAACGCGAGGTCACGAAAAAATTGTACAGAGGCTGCTTGACGCGGGCGCTAAGCTTAACGCGCAAGAAGGAGACTATAAGAACGCTTTATACATAGTATCAGAAGAAGGTCGCGACAAGATTGTGCAGATGCTGCTCAA
>Ga0115847_100188_pt1 | contig 15309 bp, 23 predicted proteins | sample InSIn5SAF170_FD_83861 | JGI IMG/M metagenome (GOLD analysis project Ga0115847, IMG submission 83861)
AATATATTTTATAGAGCTCCTGATCCCTTAAGGAAAAGGAGCAAGGTAAATAAAAAGACCTTCGCAACACCCACTATTCTTGATTTAGTCTGTTCCCACCTAGTGCGATTAAAGGGGTTTGATATTGGAAGATGAGGCTCAACCAGGCGAGAACAATCGAGACTTGAAAGGCCTGACGAGCAATGTAATAATAAAGAGGTAGGTGTCCCATTCTACAATAATGTTTATTTCTCCCCACGTTAATCGCAAAATCATCAACCAAGTAACAATCATGCACTTCACACTGCAAGCAGTCGTTCTCTCACTCTGTGCTTTGAGCATTGATGCTTCTCCTACTCAATTACTTCCAGCTCGCCGTGTAGATCAGACACTGGCGCGTCGTGCATTTGCTGGTGGATGGCCTCTCGCTGCAACAACATGCCCTTCAGAAGCATCAGTCCGATGTTCTGAAAACTCTTTTGTGAACGGAGCGTGCTGCCCTACTGGAACCGTTTGCAAAGGATTGCTCACAGCACCCTACTGCTGTCCAACAAGTCAGCCCTAGGTCCCAATTTTCTCGATACTAGCTAATCTAGTCGTAGATGCGGAGTGCAATACAGAAACTCACAACTTCCCAGTCTGCTCTGGAAAGGGAGAGGTCATGTATCTACTTGGAGCTAGAGGCTCTGACAACTATTTCTGTTGTAAAGAGGGCCAAATTGGCATGACTCCATTGAACGGATATACTGGTATCTGTCGAGATAGTGGTTCCCCACCGCCTGCTTCGCTTCTAGCCACTGTGGTAAGTTCACTCGATGCCGTCAAAGACCCTGATTGACTCATTTAAGATCGCTCAATATGGAGCTACTGCGGTCGGAGCGAACCCAACTGCCACAGCTGGTCCTGGTGCGACTAACACAAATGCACCTGGTAGCTCGAATTCCGGCAGCAATGCCGGAAGCAATGGTAACGGTAGTGGAAGCCAGACAGCTGGGGCACCTGGTTCAAACCCGACCACAATTATCAACAACTCTTCATCTTCGTCCTCCTCGTCATCCTCCGCATCGGCCTCAGCAGTCAGCTCCGGATCATCACTCTCGACTGGAGCCATCGCTGGTATCGCGATTGGTGGGGCTGCTGTCATTGGCATCATTCTTGCTCTCGGTTGGTGCTACAGATCTGGCAGGTTCAGCAAGGATTCCAACGCTGCGACCACTGCACCGGTCTACAGCGAGCAGAAAGATGCAGCAACCTTCCAGCAGAACGCTCCCGTATATGCGAGGACTGATAGTGGTGGCCCTCAGGAGTGGAAGTCTCCTGTATCTCAATATAGTGAGATTGGAGGAACGACCGTCAATGGTGGCAGTGGTATTGTGTCACCCGTCTCTGGACGAAATGAACTTTCTCCGTAATCATATTCGTTTCATTGTTTGTTCCTTATTTTGGTATGAAGAATAGTCGAAGCAGTGTTCATTCTATGAACATTATCAGTTTGTAGTTACTCTTTTTGATAGAATTTCAAGCCGTAAACCCTGGATGTTATTTGTCTGGTTACTTACTAAGAAATGCTGTTGAGGTGAACCTTACACCACTTAGTCTTTAATAATGCTGAATCGGAAGAACCTTGCATAACTAGTATTGATTCCTGTCTAGGGTGAGTAGAGGTGTTTAGGTGATCCTGACGGGACGGCTCAGTTTATCACTTATGTTGTCACTACGAGACCATAAACACTGCACAGAATTTAATTTTCAAACAACATTTCCATTCCTCTATCAGTCTCCGCATTCCAGCCACTTCATATCTGCACCAAACCTCCCTCATAAAAATTCGCCGCCTCGAAAAGAATGGTTTTCAAGCAGCTTATCTGGATTGCCGCAGTATAAACTACCTCGGAATCTAGGCAGTGGGAAATGGAACTCCAGTAATAAGTGGAGTGTTGATGCTGATAGTCGAGGTTGAAGTAACTGTGACAGAAGCTCTAACGGTTTGAGCGGTGACACCATAACACAAGCAGGCAGAAGCATACTAAAGCCAGTATCAGCACGACTCTCAGCAATACTCGCAGCGCTACTTACATCTTGGAGGTTGCCACAGGAGCTAACATAAGCGGGCTTCGGACCAGCAACAATAATGGTGTCTCTCTTGCCAAGCCCACGAGGCATAGCACCAGCACATCTCTCGTGAATCTCTTCACGAACAGTCAAAGTTGCTTGAGCGGGGCAGCCGGTGGTAGTGACGGTAAATGGGTACACAGTGGTAGTGATAGTAGCCGTGACAGTTATGTCAGAATCAATGACAGTTTTCAAGGCGGCACGACAGTCTGCTGAACGGCTGGAAGCGTTTGGCCTTCCAGCGGCGTTGGTGCCAACCTGATTGTAACATGCGTCACGCACGCATGGTGTTGTAGCTGCAGAGCTGAAGCCGACAGCGAGAAGAGTGACGAAGAGGGTCTTGAATTGCATCTTGAACGAGTGAAGATGGTCGACTGAGCGATTGATCTACTGGATCTGCAAAGACTGATACTGAATGAAAGAGGAAATGTTTGAGATGATTGTGTTGAAGGATGATCCTGATCGACAGGGAGAATGTAGGTATTTATACTGTTTCTTGCTGCCTTTGACATACAACTCATCTTTCAATTCCATCTCCTCGTCTTCACTAATCGCGTGTTGTCTCGAGACATGGTTTTTCACATTCGTAGGTGGCTGATTGTAGTTCAACGTCCTCCTTGACGCTATGCGAAGATTCGTACTACGTGAAGACTACGAGATGAGCCGCGCGGGAAAACTCGAAGTCTACAGAGTCTCTTCGGCATTGCCAAGTCAACTGATTGCACCAATTTCTTCATTACAAAGAACGGAAACGCCCGCTGTAGACGATTTCTTGGTGACGTTGTGAGATGTTGATGCAGAACTAGAGGGCATGTGGAGTTTACATTCACGTTTAAAAATTTAAGCTTTTGCTATCAGTACCCACGTTATCTGATGGTGGGGTACCGTAACGCGAAGAAATTGGTGTAGGGTAACCAATGAGGATATAGAATTGTATTGTGGTGAGACAAAGATTTCTCGTATAGGTAAGACACCGCGGGGTTGACTGCCGATATGCCAGCGGGGTGTCGAAACACATCAAAACGTATACATGCTAACACCTCTTTAAATGCTTGTAGAATCAGCTGCAAGTTGCCACTCTTTAGTGAGACAGGTGATCGTGAATAGAACGACATTCCCGGTCTCATGTGTAGCGTATTGACGACTCCTCCTTTCCCATACTAACTATAGCGCTATCGGACAACGACCGACCATAGCTTGAACATGGTGTAGCTTTTAATCAAGAACACAGCTTGATTCTCTATCTGTTTGCCCGAGACTTTATTGAGCCATTCCTATTGCAGACGACTTCAAGTCTAACAAAGCTCTAATGGCCTGATAATGGTTCAGCCCAGTCACAAACCCGTGCATAGTTGCTATACTGGTGTATACCAGCAAGATTTCGACCTCAGACAATTTCTATTGAGTTCGAAATTCTTCTCACATGCTTCTCGAGATTTTCTCCGTCAGCACGTTAAACAGCTCAACACAAGCTTCCTCCACGGCATTCGGGCAAACCACAAGCTTGCCATCTCGAGTCTATCGATATTGTCCCACATGTCTGACCATCACCAGGAAAACACGGGAAAAATCACATCAAGACTGAAGACATGTACAAGACTGTTGTATTACATATTATTCTTATCTCTTTGACATCATTGCCTCGTTCTTCACACACTTTTACATGTGGTGATGCTCACTTCTCTTCTCCATAGCCAAATCTCTCTTTCCAACCCATCCGGTACCGTCTTTTCTCAGGGCAGCAGTGGCATCCTTGACTCTGATACCGAGAGCCTTCTCAATGTAGCCTGGCAATTGTGTGTTGTCCCAGTTACCGCCCATCTCAGCTCTCAAAGCCTTGTTGTTCTCGGATGGAGATGCATATCCAAACAAGGAGATGTCGACAGCGGAGTGTTGAGCAGTAGCCCAGTTGATACCAGCGCGAGCAGAGATCTGACGTCCGAGGGCGTTGCCAAAGTTGCTAGAACCCTTGAGTGGGACAAGTTGTGCAACCTCAGCAGAGGTTGGGTTGCTGATACCGTAAGCTGGGTAGATGTCAGATCGAAGGAAACCAGCCGCGTCGCTGCCAGTGTAGCGCGAGAAACGAGTGGCAAGAGCTTCGACAGTAGCGTTGGCGTTCTTCAAGATGAGTGGGTTGTAGCCTTCTTGAACAAGGGTAAGTCCACCACACTCGTGATCAGCGGCTGAGAGCATTTGAGTCTCTGGGTGACGGTTGATCCATGACCGGACATAGTCAACGACCTCGTTATACATGAGAGTGTCATGAAGATGACCAACTGGATCGTTGGAGTGACCAGCATGGTCGATACGAGAGGCCTCGATCATGAGGAAGTATCCCTTCTTGGCGTCCTTGGTGGCAGCGTGAAGAGAGTTGATGGCGGCCTCGGCCATTTCACGAAGAGATGGCTCAAGGGATGGGTTGCGATCAAGCTCGTAGCTCATGTGGCCTGAAATGTCAGCTTGAGTCACGGGTTAGGGAGATTGCACTTACTGTTGGTGTAAAGACCAATGTATGGGAGCTTTGCAGCTTGTCCGAGACCATTTCTCAACAACTCGAATCCCTTTCGGTCGGTGTGAACAGAGAAACCTTGTGACTTGGCGTACTCAAGAAGGTTGAGGTCATCCTTTCTGCTTGATCCAGTCTGGTTTTGTGGGATGAAGAAACCACGTCCTCCTCCAAGCAAGATGTCAACAGTCTGTCCGAGTGGGTGACCATAGCCGACTTCATGCTCAGCAATCTTTGCCTCAGAGTCACGGTGGGCGACGTGGGCGGCGTAACCTATGGCCATGAGTGATTGCTAGGCGGCACGGTCCAAGTAACTTACAAGCTGGGGTAGCATGGGTAATTCTAGAAGTGGCAATCAAACCAGTCTTGAATCCTTGAAGGTGAGCTGCCTCCAAAATAGAACCGACTGGCTGAACGTCATCATCAACACCGATTGCTGCGTTGTATGTCTTGACACCACATGCAAAAGCAGTGGCAGACGCAGCAGAGTCAGTGACCAAAGAGTCACTGGCTTGAGTTCGGACACTTCCGATGATCTGTATCTTGTTAGCTGTATGCCTTATTAAGCTGTGAGAGATACCCACCAACTTATCAACTGGCAATTGGTAGGTGACTGGTCTGTTTGGGTTCTCGCCGTTGATCAACAAAGAAGCATAGTCACGAGCCAAAGTCTGTGAGGCTGGTCCATATCCATCGGGAACGATGTAAATGAAGTTCTTTGCCTGAGCGGCAAGGGCAGCTTCGACGAAGGTGCTGACGAGGGCGAGGTAAGAGAACTGCATCTTGACGGTTGATTGAGATGATGATCAAAGGTGAGGAATCGACTCAATCGGAGCTCCCCTCATCTTATACTGATTTCCTGTACCTGATAGTATCCTGCATTGAACCCTTCTCTTCCCACGTGTAGCAAATATCCATGCTGTAGCTAGGTGAGAGCTCTCAAAATCTGATTTACAACGTGCAGAAAAATAAGATTTAGCGTATGTCGTCCAGAGAAAACGTGGGCGAACTCTTCACTGTGACTGGGGTACCTGAATTTAAACAGGGGCACGGGTTCCCGGACAACATCCAGAATTTGTTGATGGAGTCCGTTATTACATAGTCGCAAGGATGGGAGTTGAGTGACCTTCCAAACCTGGGATATCCCAAGCATCTAGCAGGCACATCATGTATGCAAGCTTGACGCTGATTGAATTGGGGTATTTGTCCGGATTTCTCCGCTATTGCTGAGATGGATTTGAACAGTAAATACCAAGAAAACATGTCGAGAACATGCTGGAATCGAAGTCGTTAATTCGTGAGCTGAGATCCTTCATTGTGAAAACGAGAGTGCTAGAGTGCCGGAGGAACCGAATTTCTGGGACGACCAGAAGTGCGTGAAATGCATTGTAGTGTTCCTGACTACGACCTGTCGAGTTCTTTGCCAATAAATCTGTCTCTACTTCACAAACGTCCTTTGGAAGCGATCAGGTGAGCCCTGCCACACTCTTGCTGCGGCAAACTCGGTCGGAGTATGTTCACTCTATATGCTGTTCCTCTTTTGCAGACTCGAGCATGATCTCAAGAAAACGAGCTTCAGCTGGATAGTGAAGATTTCTAAGACCATCTTCTTGTCAGCAAATGATTACGCTCGAAGTCTCATCAATCACACTGAAATACATCTTGAAAACTATACGACTGTCTGTTATCAATACGCCACCCTCACAACTAATCAGTCTGAAGTGTTGGGCCGACTCACTATGCTCGCCTGATCGAAAGCAGATGTCAATATTGACATGACTTGCGCGAAGCGAGTATAAACGAGAATATATAGAAAAACAGACAGGAGCAAAAGAAGGTTAATTTCAAGCTTATTTCGACCACCATGTAGCATAAATACATGTAGACAACAAGGTGATTCAATCGTGACTCCGTTGATGATTTGATGCTACAGAACGCATTGCTGACTAAGGAATGCTCCAGCTCTTTTAGTGGCTCTCAGATAGCGTTTCATAAGCTGCAAGTCGCTGTCACCACCCCGCAACAGGAAATGCCCCTCCATTGAAGAATAAGAACGACAACGACATCTACACTTCGACACTCCCGCCGTAAAAAGGTATATACAGAAGTGCATCGAGTACATCCTCTTATACCAAACCCATAGTTTAACCTCGTATAACTCATTCAAAATGGTCGACCGCGCAAAGAAACCTTCTGCTCTTTCGGCAACCCCAGGAGCAGTTCCTCAAGCTCAAGTGAACATTACCGGTGGCAACAGCAAAGTTACCGCTACTTTGCCAACAGGCGAATCTGTTGAGGTCTTGCTATATGGCGCAACTGTAACAAGCTGGAAAGATGCGAGTGGAGATGAGAAGTTATGGGTGAGCGAGGGAGCGGTACTTGATGGATCAAAAGCTGTGAGAGGAGGTGTACCCGTCGTCTTTCCGGTGAGAACATCCAGCTACAAACTGTAATTGAGAAGAGCTAATTGTTTCATACAGGTCTTTGGTAAATCTCCTGACCACGCCGCTACAGCATCCCTTCCACAACACGGTTTTGCTCGGATTTCGCGTTGGGAGTTCCTTGGGAAATCAACATCTGAATCTGGAACAACGAAGTCCGGTGGGGACAATAGTGTCAAGCTTGATTTCGGTCTATCACACAGCAACCTGAGCGAGGAGAACCGAAAGGCCTGGCCATATGAGTTTGGCTTGATCTATAGTGTTACCTTGTCTACGAATAGTTTGACGACTAGCATTGTGGTACAGAATACGGGAGAGAAGGCTTGGGAGTTTCAGACCTTACAACACACTTATTTCAGAGTCAAGGTGAGTCTACTGCGAGAGTCATGATATCGACAGTGCTAAACAGTCGTAGGATGTCAAGAACATTTCTATCACCGGACTCGAGTCATCCCCGTACCATGATAAGGTTATGAAGAAGGCTGACAACACCTCCTCGAATGAGCCACTCACTATATCCTCATTCACTGACCGAGTCTATACCCCAGCTGGGGGGCCATCACAATCAATTGTTGTTTCCGAAAGTGGGAAGAAAATCTTTGAGCTGGTTAGAGATAATCTGAACGAAGTTGTTGTTTGGAATCCATGGGAGAACGCTTCAAAGGATATGAGCGACTTCAAGCCACAAGAAGGCTACAAGACGATGATTTGCGTTGAGGCCGGTGCTGTCAAGGGCTGGCTGTCTCTTGATCAGGGTGAGACTTGGGAAGGTGGTGTCACTGCCATTTCATCATGATGTGGTTGAGACTTTTAGGATGAAGGACAAGCTGAAAGTAGTCAGATACTACTGTCATAGAGAGTAATCTGACACAATATCAAAATAGAACATGTGTCAAAATTTGTGCCTTTTGCCATACCATTATTGCAACTAGCTAATATCATAGTTACAGTCAGGCTGTTACGCATGATCGACTTACGTAAAGACACTTTTCCCAGTCAAGACGTAAAACAACGTGAAGTGGCGCTCGTCGTAGACTTTCTTGCATTACACAAGGATTTCTACCCAACGGGTCGGTGTAACCGGCATGAAAGAATGATGTCTTCTAGATAGTGGGTCTAATCACGTGTCGGCATTGTCACTATTGCTTGGATTCCTTAGAACGACACTCTGCAGCTATATACGGTACCAAATCGACAGCAACAGTGCCAGTTGATCTGTAGGGAAAACGTTGTTTCTCTCAAAACCCGTGTTTCTTTCGAGAACATAATATCGAGGAGACCTTAGCGCACTCTTTACAATTGCGCACCAAGTCGATTCGAGTGCATACAGCTTCATCCACTCTTTACAGCTGCGACAACGTATTACAAGGCGAGGGAATTTATCGGAAAGGTTTTCGATCTTGATACAGGACTTGAATCTCGTCTAAAGCTAGTTTCCTGCTCGAGGTTTGACGTAGCTCTAAAGATCAAGGTCTCTCTCACAACCATCGACAATCACAATGGCAACTCTTAGAGGAACTGGTATGTGGGCTAGATGGGTGGCATGCCCATCTACTAATTTGCGATGGCAGCAAAATCAAAAGAGGTGACAAACTTGCTGGACAAACTGTCTCAAGACTTGAAAGACCATAATCTATCTACCACTGGTATGTAAGGCATATGCGCTTCGTGGAAGATGTTCCTGACCGTCGCAGATAGACACGCTTACCTAGAACAATTAAAGGTTCATGGAAGAGATCCAACCAATGCAGATCCAATCTTTACCCAAGAAGTAAGCTTGAAACGTGCCTCTTCTGGGGATTTCTGACAAATTATAGGGCATTAGCACTCTCGCTCGCCATGCCTTCGAATCTCCTGATCGAACAACCTCTCAGAATGCTCTTCGATGTCTGGCGAACGCTCTCGTCCTCAAACCGCACACACAATGCCTTCTACTTGATCTGAAGTACGAGAACAAAGCATGTAACCTCCTCAAGAACGACAGTAGGGACGACGAGTTCCTCCTCTCGCGCATCATCTTCCTCCTGACATACACTTCGAAGTTAGACATTGAAAAATTAATAGACGAACATGAGCTTGCAGACACGATATGCACCAATCTGCAAAGGCACTCTTCAACAAAGGGAAAGTCACAATCAGATCCAATGGAAGATATGGCATTGGCAGAGACACTCAAGCTTCTATTCAATTTAACACATTTCTGTCCACAGCGCAGCTCAAGTTTCGCTCCCGCTCTTCCACACATCTTGGAATTGCTGTCAGCACGCAACATATCATCAGCAAAGCCATTGGATCCTGTCATCACAGCTTTGATTAATGCAACGGTCAATATTCCGCTGGATGACAAGGAGATGCAATCAGTATTGTTCGCTTCGCAACAGACGAATCATGTCGATAAATTAGTTGATATTGTAGACAAGTCAACAACATCTTATAGCGAATCAGAGTTGGATCACGCCTTGTCTCCGCTCTTGACCTTCTTACGAAGCCTCTACGCAATTGCGCCAGAGGAAGTGAAGAAGCACCTTCAGGGAATGCTTCTACCATCGGAAGAAGATCGTACTCAAGTACTTGGAAAGAGTAAATCACTCCCCTCACGACTGCTCCGTTTGATGAATAATCCAGCGACTCCGACACTGCGAGATATAGTATCTGGTCTTCTGTTTGAGCTTTCCAACAAAGACGCAACTACATTTGTTCAGAATATTGGATATGGACTTGCTTCAGGATTTTTATTCCAGCACAAAATTCCCATTCCCGATCATCTTACTGGAAACGGAGGAGCTGATCAATCCAGACCTGCCCCAGGTATTCAAGAAAGGGTCAATCCTATCACCGGACAATTCTTAGACAGGGAGGACGACGTGCCAGAAGTAGAGATGACCCAAGAAGAGAAAGAGAGAGAGGCAGAGAGGTTATTTGTACTGTTTGAAAGGTAGGTGGGGCTTCTTCACAATTGCATCAATGCTAACACTCATAGACTCCGGGCAACGGGCGTTGTAAACGTCGAAAACCCAGTTACAAAAGCATATCAGGAAGGCAGATTCGAAGAACTCCCTGATGATGATTGAACTTGTATAAATAATGGCACATGGTGATACCCCCTTGCATATAAAATGGTGCGCAGTCACACGCCCTTGGTTCAATAACGCGTTCCTGTAACCCCTGGGATCTTGACATTTCCGACAACTATCCAATCCAATTGAATGGCACATCTCCTATAAATCAGGGATCATCAACTGCTCGACATATTCATCAGAGAAGTCACAAGGCAATTCTGCTCACTTCACTCATTGTCGACAGATTTTACGATCTATGGCGATTGCAATCATTAAGATCGTACATGGTACCTTGAATATCTTCAGTCCCAAAATAGCATCAGAAACCCCTCCATTTTTTACTCCCACACCTCCACCATTTCTCCAGCTCTTCTCAGCCGCACTCCTTAATTTGGAAGTTTGGCTGACCACAAGGATATTCATTGGATAGCCCTGTCTCGAACATCCCAATTTGACGAGCAAGCACATGTACACTGTCAACAGTGACCATCTGAGACCGATTTTGCAAACATGTTGGAGTTACGAAGTTTCCTCTTCAAATTTGTTCATGTGGATGGATGATCGCACATACTTCAGAGTAGACGTCCAAGATGTCCTACTCTGGCAGAACGCGATACTCGCCTCTAGACAATGATGGACTGTACGAGAGTCCTGGCGGTCTGTCAGAACAATTCTTCACTTCTGGTATCAGCAGTACGTCCTCGGGAGTCAGTAATGCTGGCGCAGGAGTTGGGAATGTGTCTGGAGGAGTCGGGCATACATCATATCCAGGGATTGAAATGCAAAATAGACAGACACAACAGCGATACAGCATTGCTTCAACATATGATCTGTCAAACCTACCTCCTCCGCCACCAGGTCCTCCCCCGTCGAGTCGCGCACGACCAGTGAGCATGCATAGCGATCTTTCAACCTCAAGACCCCCTCTGCCACCTCGAGAGAGTATGCATTTTTCCGATCATTCTAGACCTGGCGTGCCGAACAGAGAAAGTCAGCAGACGTTCTTAACATCGTCCACTATATTTCCGAGTCCTGGGTCGAGTAGGTGGCATCTTTGTGTGGACTAAGTCCTCATCGCTAATACCGTGGCAGATACTGACGAACAACCTTTCCTTCTCGATCCGCAGACACGAGTTGATACTTTCTATACCCTTGATCATGTCCCCTACGAAGATCATACCGGCAGGCAGTTGCGGCATATTCTAATTGGAAGTTCTCTACGACTTTTCATTACAATGGCGTTATGCGGCGCGTACATATTGGCTACGTTGATGTGGGTAAATAGGGGTGTCTTAGGTGAAGGCAGAAAGCGGATATACAATGCGATCACAACTGCAATCAGTATAGCGCTTGGTTTGAATCTCATGAGTGCATTCAAGGATTTAGCTTTGAACTTGAGATGGCCTGTCTTGAGCGGCAAGAAGAGGAATCTGGTGGAGGTGTGTACAACGACCAATATCTGGAGCTTTTCCTAATCTGTTGCAGTTGGATTTGATACTTCGAGCAGATAGCCTATTACAGTTGTCGAAGCTGGCTTTCATGTCAAGGAAACCGATGGTTGTTCTGACAACTGTGGCGTGGTTGTTGTTGAACATCGTAAGTGTTCTGAACTGATATTATGCTAAAGCTGATTGTTCAGGCTGCTCAAGGAGGAATAGCAATGCTCAACCTGACCTATGGGTTTGAGGTACATACCAGTGCCGTTTTGATGACCGGAAAAGTCGTGTCCATTCCAGATATGCGTCATTTTTGGCCGCAAGGGGATAACACTGATCCGAAATTGGAGGATGAGGAGTACATGGCGCATTTGTATGTCTTGAGCATCACTTTGTGGTTTGACTAATCCAAGTAGATATGGAGGTCTCGCATATAATTACGGCCTCAACGAAACAAAATTTATGCCAAAATCAGGAGATATGTTCCGTTCTACAAATTCAATGTTATGGTTCGATCTGGAAGAGCACTACGCTGAGATGATATTTACTGCATCGTCGCCATATTATCTTGGTGGACCTATTCCTCCTTCGGTCTACACAAGTCGAAGAGTGCGAGTCGATTATTCTTGTACGGCAAACCAAGTCACGAAGGGTGGAGATGGGACGAGTCATCAAATCGAAGTTGTAAATGTTGGCAATCTCAATATTTCCCATGTACGACCAGATTCGATCACGTTCTTTACTGAAGAGAACAATCTTTGCGCCAATGATCCTCGTTGTTCTATCATCCAGGTCTTTGAAGCATCTAATACGGCTCCATGGTACTATAACTGCACAGTAAAGGTTCACCAAACCACGAATGATCCAGATAATCGATCACAAATATCAGATCGAATGGCTTACATAGCAGGAAGTTCAATCGCGCAAATGGGATACTCAGATGATTCAGGCCAAGAAGCGCAATACTATCCCAAAAACAGTCTGTGGGGAATACCACTAGCAGGTGATAAACAAGTGATGGGTCAAACAGTCGCAACATTTGCTCTCGGCTCAATTGCCGGAGCATCACTTTTCAACCCTGTCATGACATATGATGGGGCCGCACCAAAAGAAGGATTTCGTCTCGAACTTCGGCACCCAAAGTTTTTCTATTTGATCATAGGATTACTTTGCGGTTGCCAGTTGATGTTTTGTGTCGTTGCCGCCGTTTTGGCAAATAGAGTCATGGTGGGACCGGATTCGCATTTGGCCATGGCGTTATTGTTGAGACCTATTGCGGACGCCTTAGAGGGTGTCAGTAATGGAAAGGTTAACAGTGCATTTAGAGATGCAAAGAGGAACACCATGGTTAGGTATGAGAAGGCTAGAAATGGGCGATGGATATTGAATATGAGATAATGATGTAAATGAAGGAAGGGAAGGTGGAACTTGCATTAGACAAGGCGTCTGGTCTCTCGGATGCATTTGACCAAGAGAATTGTACTCTAGTGATGCGAATAGCTTGAAATCATATAAACGGTGAAATGTTTGTGGATCGTCATATAGGTAGACTTAGAATTCTTGTCATCGATCCTCCAGCCTATCTTCGGTAGACCTTCTCATTACAGAACTCGGTGTCCTGAACACGCTCGTTGAAGATGGCATATCATGCAATTGTACAGCTTGCAAAGTCGCTGTCCCGTCATCTGCATCAAGGCCACCTTCACTGCTCATCTGATTTTCTCTCCTCTCCCTCCGTACTTGTAATTTCTCTTTCACCCATGGCATGAGATTATAATATCCTCCACAAGCAATGACTCCACACCAAAGAACAAATTCCGAGGAGTAAATCACTATTCCTAGGATATCAAGATGCGGTTGAAAGACTGGTACCGCATTTCCCATCAGCCCTTGGACTCCCCGCTCGCTCTGAACGGAATGCATGGGATAGGAAACCAGGAAGACTCACACACTGAAGCTAAAGAAAAGACATCGCCTAATGCGTCGATCCCGACGAAGATGAATGAGATTCCGCGAACGGTGCGATGAATGTAGATATCCCAATAATGCCGTAGCACGCCTGCACACAGAAGCGCGGCAGATAGTGCACCCAAGAGGATGAACGCCCAGGTGCGTGATTTGGATTCTGCGTTCTGAATGGATATTAGCATCTCACGGTCCCCAAGGACTCGGGTTGAGGAGCTACCTTGAGAGCAAACACCAAGGCAACCTCGACACCACCCATCAACACCCCAACAGCGCTCGTCATGCCCAGACATCTCGCGGTACTCCATTTCTTCGACATCTCGTCAGCATTTCTCGTCTCAACACCTCCCTCGCTAAACTCTCAATGCATCGTCGCACTCACGTCATCATAATAGAAACACTGGCCCCAGGTGATCAGACTCAACACCGTCAGAATCTGCGGCTGAATCAGAAGCGCGACGTTGAAATTGCTAGCAATGTTGTATGCGCCTAGTGGGACACCTGCGCACGCCCAAAGTAGCATCATTGAGCGTTGGAGGCCAACGGTGTTGTGACGACGGTAGTTTACTATGATTTGAGGAATGAGCTGTGACAGAGTCAGTTGAATGTAAACAAGAGGGTAGAGCAAAGACTTGGGAGGAGCATGATAATGACCGAGGATGGATGGCAAGACGGACCTGGATTGACCAACATACTGCTCCTAAAGTCCCTAGTACATTCGCTGCTATTGGCACATCCATCTCTGAAAGCTACTTTAGATGAGAAAGTTGAGAGGGATATTCGAGAAGATGTACTTGACATCATGTCGTTCTGGTGTAAAGTACTAAAAACGAAGTTGATATGGAACTCATCTTGGCATAAGGAAAGTGTGGATTTCACGTGGAGCATTCTAAAGTAAAATTATATGTTATTTGTATATCTCCAGACCCGTTCAATCTAGTATGTACTACTATAAGAGTATACTTATTTCCTCCCGTTCGTAACGGTTGTTATCAGACCTTGCATCCTGTGAATTGGACTTTTCTAGACACGTTCGACGCTCCTGTGAAAGGACTAGTATCGTAGCCTCATACTCTAGTTCCACGTCTCTTTCTATTATTGACCATTGGTTGTTCATTATGAATGAGATGGACCAAAACGGTGCAGTCATCTCGCATGATGTTGTGTATAACGTCAAGCCCACGCCATCAACCCGGGTTACTTTGGTTCTGCCACCGGCCTATATAAAGTGCTGGTCTACGGTCAACACCTTCAGGTTTTTGCTCTACCTGTTGACAGTTGCAATCTTTACAAGGTCCCAGAATAGTATCAACACTGGTTTGAAACGTTCGCTTTCAACGTCAAAATCATCGTTCGTCAGACAATTGAAAGGAGTGCCAGCAACGTTCACCTGACGGACGGAGGTGCGGCAATGCAATAATCTCAATCCTGCATCAGCACGTCAATTTGTATAGAGTCATCATATCAACCTGCAGCTGTACAGTTGAATTGTCGAAATTGATTGAATAGTGCCCCTTCTGCTCCATATCAGAGGCATCAGCCAGAACCTGAAACGTCGTCGTAGCATCGTCAGATTCGTTGGCTATAACGGCTCTGCCAATAATCTGACAAAATGGCGACTCTTCCGAAGGACTACGTGCTACCACAACGACATCAGTCCCCAAGAACTGTATCAGAAAATCTCCTGCACGCGCATTGCCCGGAACAAGTCCAATCACGCCTCTTTTGGTCGCAAAAAGTCGCTGGCTGGTCGTGTCTGCCACTGTCTTTTCCGAAGCTGGCAGCAAATCATCACGTACGGTATCCGAATC
>Ga0115847_100189_pt1 | contig 15298 bp, 18 predicted proteins | sample InSIn5SAF170_FD_83861 | JGI IMG/M metagenome (GOLD analysis project Ga0115847, IMG submission 83861)
AATTAGAAATGGAATTGTTTGCGGAACAAAGATTAAAGCCCGGATTTCAAGCTGCCCTTGACGCTGGATACTATCGAGAAGCGCACAGGTTGGCATCTGACTATAGCAAGTGTATCACATCTGCGGATGGGTTGCAATTGCTAAGGGATCTGACCGTGCATAGCAACACTCCGCCAAATGTGGGAGCAAACGCCTTAATGGAACTTGCTGGCCGTGCTACGGGCTCTGGCGGAGACTTGAGCAGGTCTGATCTCCTCCAAAGAGCGAAAGCGTTGTACAAGGACTCGGCTCATGCTCATGGCGTCGAAGACGTGGAACTATCTGAGGCCTGCGACCAGTTGAGTGAACTTAAACGCGGAGAGGGAGTAATGGAGTCCGTATCATTCGACTTCGACAGGATTTTTGAGAAATACGACCAACTTGACTATATGGCAGGCCAAGAAGAGGGCCTGAATAAATTTATCGATGCAATTGACTCACCAGGGACTTTTCAGCAACAAGTGGATTTGTTACAAAAGTCTCAAGACATCTCGAAGAGAACTGGAAAGAAGCTCATCTGGTGCATGCGGCAACTTTCGCTTATCGGACGCTGGTTGAAAACATCTTCGAATTTTGCAAAAATCTTGGAGAGCGTGCAATCCCTTTGGAATGAATTGGTACCCATGGATTGCCATTTCCTGGCCGGTTCTACCGCTCAATTTGCTGTCGAGGTTTATTGCATCCTTCGAGATGGCCGCAGGGCCACCTTGTGGGCTGAAAGAGTCAAAGAAAAATGGGCATATTGTCTTCCTTTGGATCAAGCGGAAGCGTCAACTATACTCATGCGTGCTCGGCTAATAGGAATTAAGGCTGCCGATGTCAGTGTTCTTGGAGATATTCTAACTTGGGGCCATGACGAAGTTGAATCAGACATTAGGAACCAGTTCTTTGAATCTGCTGTGGACAAAACGGAGATGCTGCTTTTGAAACAGATGGAAATAGGGAATGGTCGGGTACCACAGCCTAATCCCCACATAGACCTTCTGGTGTCTAAGATTGAGGCTCTTGTGTCCAAGATCGTTGGGCCTCAGGCGATTTCGAAGGTCATCAACCTTGAGCAAACCCGAATGAATCTTCTCTGCCAAGAAGCCCAGGGGGACCGTAACTCACCGGCGATAGAGGAACAAGCGCTCCTTCTTGAAGAAAAGATTGTTAAACTATGTCTGGAAAACAAGAAACTCTTTGAAGCAGCATCCACCCGGATGATGGGAGCTCTATTGCACTTCAGCATCTTCCAGAAGACAGCGAAGCAAAGTGCTTTACAGTCTTGCTATGAGCGGTTTGAAGTAGCCAGAGACGCTTTTGAAGCTCTTGGAATCATTGGACATATGAAAACAGCTACATATTGGGTATCTCTTTGCTTGTATGAAGGCTGGGCAAAGGGGTGGGTCGGACTGGACAAAGCCTTAGCCATGCTTGCAGACGCCGAAAAACTCGCAGCCCAAGAAAAATCAGAACTTTCTATCCTGGCAAAATTCGATGCAGTTGAGGTAAAGAGAAGAGTCGGCGCAGAAAAGCATGTGCGAGATGTCTATCGATTTGCAATACAGATATGCATTGCTGGCAGCCTAGATATGCTGCTGTGGGAGTGGGTACAGCGAGCGAAGGCACGAAGTTTGTCAGACATCATGGGCCTGGGCACTCTCATACCAAAACGCTTGCAGGAGCAGATAAAGCACGACAAAGTATTATCAGGTATGCTCGACGACGAGTTAGACCTGATGCAGCAACTTCGAGATGGCGAAGGCTCTGAAAAGCTTAGGTTACGCCATGAACTTGAGGCCCTCCATGCTAAAATGGGTGAACATGCTGAGCTTCGAGAACTACTTTCATTGAGATCGGGACGGCCTATCAACTTTCAGGAAGCCCAAGATATCATTTGTGGCTTTGCAACCAACCCAAACCCAGCAAATCTCGTCTTTGTTGACTGGTTTTGCTGCAATGATGAGATCTATCTTACCATCCTTACCGGTTCGGGGCCGCCCAAGTGTTACCGCACGGGTCGGTTGATGAATGAGGTGGGATTATGGAAGAGGAAATACCTCGATACTGACACTGGGATTAAGGAATGCCTACAAACCGAGAACTCGGAGGAGAGCGTTTTACGGCAACTGGACTTCTTGATAAAGCCTCTTGAAGAGAATTGTGACCCTGAGGATATTTTGGTACTCTCACCCACGGCGGCCTTGCACGCAATTCCTCTTCACGCACTCTGGATATCTCCGCACGAGGAGCTGATCGATCGAAACCCCGTAATTTATTGCGCTAGTATTACCACATTCACACAATGCCTCCAAAACAAAGATGGCGGGCAGAACATGGAAAACCTGTATCAACAAACTCTTATTGCTGTTTATGAACAGAATGCGGACACGGACTTCAACGCAGAGGAGCAAACAGCTATCTACGAGTCTGCCAACCATCTTGCCACCAAATACAATATGGAGAAGGTACTTGGAAGAGATGCCGATCAGAAAAGCTTGGTGAATGCAATGCAGAGGTCGGGTTGGATACATTATCACGGTCACTGCCTGTCCAGTGGAGCCGAAATTGTGGATCAAAGCCTACTGCTTGCCGATGGCAAAGTTTTTGTCAAAGACTTTTTCTCCATCTCCATCCCTAGCTCACACATCACTTTGGTTGCATGTGAATCAGCCTCGCAAAACTTTGTGGACGGAGACGAGCCGCTTGGCATTGTCACAGCCCTTTTATGTGCAGGTGCAGCATCAGTGACCGGAACACTTTGGGCCTTACCGTCAGCAATCGGGAGACTATTTACAGACCTTTTATACGAGGAGATCAGATCTGTCCCAAGCATGGATGCGGTGAACCTTGCGCAGGCGCTCCGAGCAGTTGTCTTAGAGATCAAGGGTGATTGGAGAACAAGGCAACCGTACTACTGGGCGTCTTTTGTGCATCATGGCTCGTTCCTCAGTCGAAGCAGAACGTGCAATGGCAACGGATGATCCGGCTTCCAGTCACGCTCTGCTCATGCTCGTGCACAATTAACTTACCCAAGTATAGAATTGAGCGCGTAAGCTTCTCTGGGAATCATTTGTACATGGTCATCGGTTCATATTTTGTTAGGTCATAGAAAATGATAGACGCGGATACACATCTTTGACGTGCGCACTCCTTGTATTTTCATGTTATCAGAAACGAGTACTTTGGAAAGTATACTACTTTGCTCTAAAGGCTCTGATGGATCCTTGGTCGAAGCTTAGAGGGGCGTTTCTCATAAGGATCGGGTGCCTAATAGGTGGAAGGAACTACGGGGCTGACCACTTAAGCAGTATTTGGGTACAGTTTCGTCAGAACCACCGTCCAGAACCAGGCCGATGGGAAGCTCTGAGGTACAATACTCATAGAAAGTGAGACATGCCTAGCACAAAGGAACAATCAACAAAGCCGGAGCAAACAACAGCGCGACCAGTGCCGCTTTGCAGGCTTTGTTCAATGCGATGAGTACAAAAGCTTTGGGTCTGGCCATCGAGTGATGTGCTATCCATGGAATTCATGCAACGTTATGAATGGGTTTGACAAGTGAAGTATCAACTTACGATCCTTTCCCGCCTTGTGAGTGCGAGCTAACATTACTAACAGGAACTGAATTAATCAAGTCGCATTTTTCACTGCAACCCGGTGTCAACACGTGGCGCATTGGTAAGAACGGAGAGACGGAAGCGCTGTAAACTCATCTCGATTTACTTTCCAACCATTCTTTCAGACGCAAAGTAGCGTTGCGATGTCCTAATGGATTTTGTGCTAATGTAAGGATTCACAATAATGTCACAGTACGATCGTTTCCTTCCCGTTTCAGTCGGCAGACAAATATGAGTGTGCAGGATGACGCAGAATACATTATCAGTACGTCCAGATCACCAAAATATTTCCAGTCGTTACTTCATACCATCCAACCGCTCTTGTGCATTATCTCTCGCCTCTTGGCTTACCTCCGGCTTAGACTGATTAATCGTACTCTTCAACCCACCAGCGACATTATTCGGGTTCTTCTCGCCTTCCTTCTTGCCAAAGAACGCATCTTCGCCTCCGAGTTCTTCGAGCACTTTACGAGAGTTCTCCTTTGAGGCGTCGCTTGTGTCTAGGTGTTGAGAGTATTGTTAGTTGTTCTGGACGAAACGTCTGCATTGGAGAAAGGCAGAATCTGACTTGGATTAGACAGGTTCGCTTTGTGGCCTTGTGCCTTCTTTGAGATGTCCTCGGGTCTGTCGTTGATATCGTCCATTGAAGACATGTTTATCTTGTGGCTTCGGGATCAGATATGTGTGTTGTTACGTGTGTATTTGGTATTCAATCGTGGATTTCCGTTCATGGTACGCACCCCAAGAAACCTTTATACATGATTTCAGCCCTGTCGTCACTCTGTCTAATCAGATACGTCAACACATTCCCGCGCGATTTGCAAAGTCTTCTACACCTTTCATTGTTATGAGCTACAGTGTTCGGCATGCTGCTGTCATCAGTGCGTCAAGAACTTTATCATCGCGTCACGACTTTGGGAGGGAAAGTCGATGCATCGGGCGGAGAACTATTTAGTTCAAGGGACAGGTGAGATCTATACATTTGATCAGCAATGGGGAAAACTAGTCAAGCGTCAATGCTCGAAGTGTGTGGAGAATCATTGGCATGTGTGGAGAATCATTGGCAATGACGAGGCTAAAGGACCGGCATGGAATATCTGACGCTGAATGCGCTCTAAGCACTTCTGAAGCTTGGGTATGATCTTGATCCCTGGAATGATGTCAAACAATGATGATTATGATCAAGCCTTACAAATCTCACCGCATATCATTTCTTGTAGAAGTGCCAAACCGCACAATTACATAGAGAGGAGCAAGCCGCTATGCCACCTAAGTTCATAATCCCTCTTACAGAATACTAAGAAAGAGCTCATTGAGAAGATTGACTCCTCAAAGAAATGTTACTGCATCTCAACCTCCATGACCTCTTTGCTCATCCTCGGACTTCGTGGCCGACTCAGACTGGGGCCCGGACTACCTCTATCGCTGCCCCCTCCACCACTCCCTCTTCCAATACCAAGCCTGGCCAACCCTGCATTTAGCGCCTCTTGTCCTTGTTGCGCAAATTTACTTCCCTGCGCCAGTGGAGATGGCGATGGAGAGGTTGCCGGATGCGGGTGTCGCGTACTGCCGACTCCCGAAGCCGATTCAGCAGTTTCGGTGCCGATGACAACAGGCTCGTTGATCTCGGGTCCACGCATTGGCGGTGGTGTTTCTGCGCGTGGTTGATATTGTGGAATCGGTGCGGGTGGTGGATTCATTTCCTCATCGCTGCGTCCAAACATCTCGCTCCACCAGCGGACTTTGTTCCTGTCTGGCAGTATGATCCGTTCTCGTCCTAGAATATGGTCGTCCACTTCGGCATCGTAATCCTGGTTGGTGAATTGCGCTCTTTGCTTCAGGAAGTAATCCCAGCAACTCTCTGTGCGCTCCCTCGCCCGCCACTCTATTCTTTCCTTTTCATTGTCAAAGAGGAAGGTGCCATACTGACATGCGTAAACGTGATATAGCAACCGTCGCAAGAATCGCTCATTAAATTCGAAGCGTGTGGGGAACTGATACACCATCTGGTATGTAGCATCAAGAAATTGGTGGAAGACTGGCGAAGTCTCCTTCACTTTCGTGGCGTATTTGAGATTGTCAGGCTTCGCAGCATTGCGCTTGCCGCCAAAACCGGAGTATGGCGGATCGTCCGAGTCCGAATCCTCGTCACCAGTATTCTCGCTGTTCTTCTTGAAAAACCCCTGCGCCTTGGAAAGGGCATTCTCGAATGCATTGCCAGAACCGCTACCAGTCTGGGTGCCATTCAAGCTGGCAGCGCGATCATTGGCTATGCGTTCATTCTCTATCTCAAACCACTTTTCGCTGCTGAGGTGGCCTGTTCGGTGACGAAACATGTGCCCAAAGGAGAGCCAGTCTTTTTCCACCAAAGTGATGAAGCCATCAATGGTGCGGAAATAAGGATCCAGACATATCTGCGCTAGAGAAGAAAGTTGACTTGTGCGATCCCAACCATCTGAGCAGTGTATCAGGACATGTGAGTGCAGTATACCGACTTGTCGGGCGATGCGCAGTCCACCGTCTACCAGCATACCAATGTGCTTCAGCCAGTTACTTCGATTGAGCCTTTCTACGGGCAGAGGCAGAAAGTATTGATCGGAGTCCTTGAGAACTTCGATGACGTCGTTCAATGATTTGCGCATTACGTGGATGTTCTCGATGCCGTAGTACTCCTTGATCGCACCTTTATAATACTCCATGTTCTCAGTTCCCATACCAACGGCTTGCATTGCGTATGCGTTAACGGTAGGTCTCGCATCCACGATTAGATTCGTCTGTTGGGCTCCATAGACGCGTGGTAGATCTGCGTCTCCTTGTTCAGAATTTGCTGGCGTGGTGCTGCCATCGCCAATGACAGTCTTGATTTCCGGATTTCCAGCCTCACTTGGCGCGTCTATGGATTGCTTTTCTGAGACTTCTTGCGCATCTCCTGCGGGTGGGTCGAGAGCAACGCTCTGGAGATCTGAAGTAGAACGGCTGGTTCGAGGTGTATCAGGTGTCGAGTTTGGTGGAATGTTTCGACCAGGCCTGGAGGTAGACCATATAGCTGCAACTAACTTCTCGTCCTGTGCGCTACGATTCCCTCGGACGCCAACCATGGGTTGTGAGCAGCGCGTGATCGAGGCATTGTTTATGGGATGGAGATAAGTGAGTACAGGTATTCGTGCACGTGAGCGATATGTCTTCGCGTAGTTCAAGACGTTGTCAGAGACTGTAGACGGAACGACCATTACTGACGGGTATGTGGGTGAGTACTGTTAGTAGTCAGTGATCTTATCTCTGGTGCCCAGGCCAGATGGTGTCTCTGAGCATTATGTCCACGGGCTCACGAACCGAATAATCTTTGTTTATTTCCGTGATCCGCCAGCCTTTTTCTGAGCTCTTTGAACTGATTCCCTGCCTAGCGAATTCTCTTCGTGGATCATACAGATCCCACCCATTCACGTCACCAGTTTTCCTCTGCGTTCGATACGTAAACGCCAGTAATTTTTCCAAGCTTCCTAGCTTGCAAGTGTTCGTTCGTATAGTGTCATACACTGCACGAGCTTCCTTGTCTGTGAGAAAGTTGAACGCTATGAACGTGAAGTCTCGACATCGTAAGCGGATCGAGGGTGGCTGGTGTGACGCAGGCGGAGAGGGCTTGTATGTGCAATATGATATTATTGGATAAGTAAACCATGTTTCTTTAATCTTTCTGTCCTTCTTGGACTCTGGTGGCGCCGGGGTGGTTGTTGGCGGTTTGCCCTCTTCTTCGGGGACCTCGTAGCGGAAGATGAAGTGGTGTGCCTAGTCCATATCAGTGTCCTGGCTACAGCACCACATGTGCGAGAGGAAGCCTGCGGAATAGCGTTCCATCAGAAGTGCAGCAACACGGGTACATACTGAAAGGTGCAGCGTGCCTTTTATGCCCTGCCCATTGCGCCAGCACACCACATCTTCGACTTTTGCTACGATCTTCGCGCGGTCCATGGTGGGCTGTGATCAGCATGTGTAGTCGACAACATGCCCGTGTAGCTGCTATGTATCGGCATGCATAGAGACGCGTGTTGTCATGTATTTGCACCTTGCAGGATCACTAGTAGTGGAGGAGCATGTGTCTCTGAGGATGTATGCCACACTGCGCATCTTGATTGAACGTCCGTAAGTGGCGTATGATGGGCGGCACGAGTGGGGCCTGCTTACAGTGAGCTCAGCAGGCTGAGTCCAGATTCTACCGAGCCAGTGCAAGTAACAGTCCGTAGACCGAGGTGACGGAGAGTAAACGGAGCAAGATCTTGATAGTCGCAAAAATGGATCAGAGGCATTCTTTGAATTGACCGGATATATATTTGGAAAGATTCATCGTGTTTTGCTGCGAGTTGATCAGACCCGTCAAGAAGGTGGGCAAGGCTGGTCACATGACGCCAAGGCCCACCACACAATTGAACAATTATCGCAAACTTCCCAACTCCGAGATCGTCTTGGGCGACACCACAACACACGACATCTTTCTTCCACCACCACTACTACCGCCACCTCTCTTGTGTCTTTGTGACAGCCGTCGGGAGATCTAAGGAAGCACAATGGCCACCCACACTGGTGCTATGTACGTGCCCACGTTGTTCAGATCGTTTGGCAACCCAGCTAACAATTTCTCACAGCTCCAAGCGGAGAAAGTTCGTCGCAGGTATGATCAACCCACAATGGCACGCAAATCTGTAAAGAGATGGAAATGGCGTATATAGAGTTTGGGGATTCTGAATGGGGCGTGAAAATGAGAAGAGGGCATAAAATCGGCAGTCGAGGTCGAAGATACTTGGAATACTGTGACTAACAAAAGTGTCTTCGCAGACGGTGTTTTCTATGCCGAGCTGAACGAGTTCTTCCAGCGTGAACTCGCCGAGGAGGGATACTCCGGCGTCGAAGTCCGCGTCACCCCAACCGTCACCGACATCATCATCCGCGCAACGCACACACAGGAGGTTCTGGGCGAGCAAGGCCGCCGCATCCGTGAGCTCACCTCCCTCATTCAGAAGCGCTTCAAGTTCCCAGAGAACTCCGTCTCCCTCTATGCCGCCAAGGTCCAGAATCGTGGTCTGTCCGCTGTTGCACAGTGCGAGTCGCTGCGATACAAGCTGTTGAACGGTCTTGCTGTCCGTCGTGCATGCTATGGTGTGCTTCGCTTCATCATGGAGTCTGGTGCCAAGGGTTGCGAGGTTGTTGTCAGTGGCAAGCTGAGGGCAGCGCGTGCCAAGAGCATGAAGTTCACTGTATGTTTGAAGTATACATGTGGAATGGCGAGCATGGCACTAATTTGTTTCTAGGACGGTTTCATGATCCACTCCGGTCAACCAGCCAAGGACTTCATTGATGAGGCCACCCGCCACGTCCTTCTCCGACAGGGTGTCCTGGGTATCAAGGTCAAGATCATGCGCGGCTCCGACCCAGAGGGCAAGTCTGGCCCACAGAAGTCTCTCCCAGATACCGTTACCATTATCGAACCAAAGGAGGAGCAACCAATTGTGCAGCCAATGTCGCAAGATTATGGCGCCAAGGCAGCACAGGCACAGCAGGCAGCAGAACAGGCCCGTCTGGCAGAGCAACAGCAGGAAGGTGGTGCCCAGCAGGAGGGTGGTGCGGCATAGATGTTATCAAGTCTTCGATGCTAGAGGCTGGGGATGCATAATTGGAGCATGGATGCGGCACATATCATACATGCCTGCCTTTGATGGGAACACGACTATGCATATGTGTACTTTTCGAGACGCTGGCGACACGCCAGACATCGGGCGCAAGCAAGGCTGGGAGTCGAGGTCCACAATTGATTGAATGAAAAACAGTTCAATATGCCATACTCGTGAATTTTCCTCTCTGCTGCTGCATCGTCATATTTGTCTGCATGAGCACGCGGATGTGCATGTGCGTCTGCCCTAGACTACGTATATTTGAAACTCATCTAGGATGTAGATATGTAGTCGGCGATATATGCCAACAGATCGCGCATTCTGACGCGTTCGGGTAGCTGGGATCACGTGGCCTCGTGACAGACCGCTTGGACGAAGACTCGAGCATACGTCAAGCCTTAGTTCGATCGTTAGAATAAGCTCTGAAGTAAACTTCAGTGATCAGTCCACGTCAGATGCTCTCGCTTCCAATCTTTCAATTTCTCCCTTCACTCCTTCCATATCTCCTTTCACGTCCGCAAACCTCCTAGCAATCTCCAACATCCCCCGTCCTGCACGTCCATAATCCGCCAATACTTTCTCTGCCTCCCCCACTTTCTGCATGAGCTCCTCCGCTCTTCCCACAAGTCTTTGCTTATATCCCTCCAGATCAGCTTGCACATCTGGGCTCGTTAGAACAGGATCCGTCAAAGCCATGACTTGCAGCTTGAGCTCGAGGCCCTTGGCTACGGTGCTGAGATGCTCAGCGTGGGCGCGAGTTCCTCTTGCTATAGAGCCGTGAAGTGTCTGTTCTAGAGACCGGATACTGGTGTCGAGGGTGTGGGTGTATGTTTGTTGGAGGGTGCTAGACAGGGTGGAGAGAGTTGCGAGAGTGATTGTCAGTGCTGTGCTTTGGTTTTGAATAGACTCCACGAGCTCTTTGGCTAGGGATGGCAAGTCGTTGGAAGGCGCTGATGTGGATGCGCTGGCTTGAAGAAGTTGTGTAATTAATTTGGCTGTTTGAAGCAGCTGGTCGGAAAGGGCTACGGCGACCGTGGGGATGTTGGAGATGAAGGAGTCAATCTCATCCAAGAGGATCTCCTGATCGGCTGGGGAGAGGTCGCCGTTGAGTTGGGCCGATACAATGTGGCATGTCTCTATCAGCTCGGAGGGAAGATCCCCCATCCGTGAGGCTACAGTCTGCAATGCATCTTGCAATAAAACACGTTGTGCAGCGTCCTTTCGTGCAGTGGTCAATTGCTAAGCAAGTCATGTCAGCTGACTTGGTGGTCCCACAGAATATCACATCGGTAACAGATTACCTTTTCAATATCAGCCTGTGCTCTCTGCTGCTTGATCAGCCGGGTGGAGGCATCGGCATTCAGCCTCGAGCCCGCGAGGTTTGTGTACAGCGCCTTGAACTTGGGATTGTTTTCCAAAACGCTCGGCGCGATTGGCGGAAGCATTGCGATTGACGTCGAACACGTGGGTTTCACTGGTGTAGTCTTGGAAGTATACGCACACTTTCTGGGCGTTTGACAGTCGTGTCAAGCCACAGAATAAGAATTCTCGGGCTGTGATTCTGACGATGCCATGTGGGTTTCTCAGGTCCCATGTTCTGCTGATTCGCTGGTCTCGCGCACCTTACTTGTTTGAGCTAGCGCTCACGACGTCTCTTTTGTCCGTGTTGTCAATCTGTGTTTGAGACGTCTCGGTCTTTGGAATTTGAGGCTGCTGACGGCGATAATGTCTGTGTCACTGACGGGAAACAGCATTCTGTGGTAGATTTGCTGATTCATGCTATAGGCGCGTCTCCCTCGGCTTCTAATTCGAGACTACGCAGAACGAGGAGTACGCTGCCGAACACGAGAAATTATTCTTTTCTATCCGCAATTTGTCCAGCTCGTGCGACTTGAATAGGTACACGATTTCAATTATTTCATATCTGGACTGGAATCGGAACCTCAGGAAGCCGAAGCAACTTGCCGGACATTTATTGCGAAAGCCCAGAAATGCGTGACTAGGCCAAGCCCCTATATCGATCGGAACAACAATCGCATCCCTGCGATTGCCCCAAGCCACCCTTCTGACAGCGCGGTTTCACGAGCCGCTTTCGACCAAGTCAACCTCCAAGACACGAGCATACGCGTCACTTGCGCTCTCTGCCCTACCACACGCCGTGAATGTACAGCGTGGTGCTTCTCCGGTAATTTAGGTTGTGTTTTACGCGTTCCGTAAGCAGATTCTCAATTGTAAGACAAGACGCTTTGTCTGGGGGACTGTAGCAAGTGACGGGGACTAGGCTTGAAGGAAGGCTGAGCACTGTTGCACCAAGGAGGAAGGAGGAAGGGGTAAGTAATATCGTGCAACTTTCTTAGCTCAGGATCTGAGAGGAGCTATATATGCTCTAGCCCGCGTGTTTCTTGATCTAGAATTTATCTCTCTCAAACTTGCTCATACCTTCTCAACTAAGTTACGCTCACTTATTGGTTGATACATCGCATCTACAAGAACAATTCTCCACAATGAAGTCGGCGGCCTCAATTCTAGCTCTTGCTACGTCAGCCCTAGCGGCGACGATCGAAGTCCAGGTTTCATCTGTCTTCACTCCCGATAGCATCACCGCTGCTGATGGCGACATCATCCAATTCAACTTCCAGAGCCAGCACTCCGTTGCCCGCTCAGACTTCAGCTCACCTTGCGTGGGTGCCACAGACAATGCCATCTACTCCGGCCAATTGAACTCTGTAAGAACGCCACAATATGAATTAGACATGCACAATGAACTAACAACCTCGGAAGGGCGATGTCTTCTCCTTCACCTACAACGGCAGTGACCCACTCTGGCTTTACTGTGGCGTCGGCCGCCATTGCCAAGGTGGACAGGTGATGGTCGTCAACCCACCTGCCTCCGGCGACCAGTCGCTCGACGCGTACAGAACTGCTGCAGGCTCAGCAGGCAACTCGCAGAACCCACAAGGTGTACAGGGCGGTATCCTCGGCGATGCCAGCGCACTTCAGGGCGGCAGCGCAAGCGCGTCTGCTGCACCGACCGCGGAAAGCAGCAGCGCGCCAACTGGTGCATCGGGATCAGCAACATCGCCTGCTGCATCGGTCACTGCTTCAGGCAGTGCTGCTCCGAGTGCAACGGGTGCGAATGCAGCGGGCAGGGTTGGCGTTGCCGGTGTTGCTGGATTCGCCGGCATGCTGGCTGCAGTTCTGGCATAGTTGAGCTTTCTGCCATCTACGTAAAAGTATTTGAGAACAAATTGAAAGAAACCGAATCTTTTCGCCAAGGACATAGCACTCGTACCATTGTGTCTACATTCGAACCTGACAACAGAGAACATTAATCGAATACAATTGAGGGCATAGAACTTTAACTTCGAGCCAGCGGCGTGCGTCCATCACCAAAGCACTGTGTAATCGTGCATACATAGTCTCTTCGCTACCGCCCATCAGCCTGTTGGCAAAGACCAGAAATAGCTACACGGGGACTGATTTGGGCAAGGTTGTACGAAATAAGAAGGAGGTCGCTATCCATCTGTGCCAAAAACGCAGTTTCTTTCAACGCAGGATCGCCCCCAAGCACCTCAAGCGCTGGCTGATGAGAGAACCAACTGTACTCGCTTGTTTTTATTCACTTGACGACCCTGTCCCGTTTGCTGCTCCGGTTCAGCCTGTGCAAGGCAATCCAGTTATTTGGATAAATCATGGGGACAAAATATTGTAAACATGTGGAGTCAAGCTTCTAAATTGAGTAGTATCTTGACTTTCTAACCAATTATACTTCTAAACCTTCTATGGGATGATTCTACCATACTGTAAGCCATCTCTTCATAAGCCCGGGGAAATCTAGGCCGTGGTCAAACCAATTGAGACATTCTCTACTCCGCAAAAGCTCTAAACAGTTGCAACTCCTCTTCAGCCTCATATTCCGTGTCCACGCCGGCACCTATGAAAAAGATGAACCCCTCGCTCAAGGCATACTCATCGCCACCGGCCCTTAGTTTCCCCCGTCCCTCCGTCACAATCATGATGCTGGGTCCGTTGATTTTCTCTACGCTCTCCTTCTCTCCCTTTTCGACCTTGGTACTTAACATATCAAATTCGCTCATTGGCGGCGAGTATACTTGTGTCTTTCCATTCTTGCTTCGCTCGAATGGCTTGGGCCTGAGAGTGGCTTCATCGTCATCATGAGGGGTGAAAGTCAAGGTTTCAATGAAGGTGTCGACATTGTCGCGATCGGCGCGTGGGCAGAACCCCGTGTTGAGGACATTGTTAGAGCGAGCCATGCATTCGATTATATTGCCGGAGAGGTAGGCGTGGATGCTGTCAGCGGGCACATAAATGGAGTCACCAGCATTAAGCTTCATGTAGTTCATAGCTATGAGAGCGACCAATGTGCCGTTGTCCTACGGAGATGGATGGTCAGTTGAATTTACTCCCGACTGATTATGGTGAAAGCACGTACACTTTTGTCATATTGCTCCCATAGTCTCGGCAATAACTCCGGAATATACGAGTCGTCTCCAAAATTCTCCTTTGGCATGCCCTTTAATGATTCACAAACAGACTTGACAGTATGGTCGTCAGCCTTGAGCATCGCCTCGCACACGCCCTTGAGTTGCTGGTCATCGAAAACATGCTTCTTCGCGGCTGGGAGAAATTGCTTGAGTGGTTCCAGTTGCAGAAGTCTCTCAATATCTTTGAGTGGTTTCCAGCCCACGAAGGATTCGAAAGGGCCCAGCGCAAGTGCAATCTCTGGCTTGTGGTTTGGATCTGTGAATTTTTCTGGGTCACGCTCGTGTAATTCTCGCGCGAGTTGTTTGTTCTGGCCTTATCAACATTTGTATATCATATAGCCTAAGCCGTGAAATGCTTACCGGATGTAATTGCAGTGGTAGGGCTTTTGCAATACTTAACACCTTCGGCAAGAAGGGCAGGTCCTTTCCAAATTTTTGAAACACAGTTTTGCCAATCAATTGGCTCGTGTTATCGTTGATCACGTCTTGCAGGTTCTCTCCTGTCTCGAGCACATATGACGGTAATTCGGGGTAGGTGCCCATCCACATCTCGGCATAGTCCGTATCCTCATCAATCTTGAAATCTGTGTTTGGAGTCTTCGCACATAATGTTGCGGCTAACGAGTCGGAACCTCGCTTACCCCATGGGTAGTTGTTGCAGCTGCATTTTAGTTGAAGGACCGATTTGACCATAATGATTTGCAGGCTTTTGGTAGATGCTATGAAAGGCAAGGCAAATCAGTGTCAAAGAGATGTTTGATCTTTAAGAATCAAGTGCAATTTTTCTTATACACGGTATGAGCCAGTATATACTCTTAATCAGAATGCTTCAAGACCTCATGCAGACGTCATAGTGGACTTCGCTGATAAACGCTGTCATGGAACTGTCACCGACCTCGCGTGGCATTCACATGGCAGCTCATATCTTTAAGCACATCTTTGCCAGTTGCAGTCCATCACTAGATGTTTGATAGAAATAGTTTTCGAAGAACCTAATACAGAACGTTTATAGCCATGGGGACTACGGCTGAGTGGAGGAATGATTTCCACTTCGAAGATGCACCCCACGAGGATTTCCAGGTGTCAGAGTCTGAAAAAGACATTGTACGCAAGATTCATCGGCAAATCTCCAGCATTTGGGAGGAAAAGAAGTGAGGGAGCATTCAGATGAGGTTGCGGATGTGAGGCTGTTCCTGGCGTGGATAAAGTCCGCACCAATCACAACTCTGGCGCACTCCAACCAACCATGTGAAGAGAGCGACGAGAACAGGGATGTGCTGATGTGAGTGCCATACATACTTCACGTTTTGAGACCAGCTGTACTACTTCGGACACTCAACAATCACAAAGACGAACGCACATAGCCAATTGATTGGCAAAACTGTGTTTCAAAAATTTGGAAAGGACCTGCCCTTCTTGCCGAAGGTGTTAAGTATTGCAAAAGCCCTACCACTGCAATTACATCCGGTAAGCATTTCACGGCTTAGGC
>Ga0115847_100191_pt1 | contig 15272 bp, 16 predicted proteins | sample InSIn5SAF170_FD_83861 | JGI IMG/M metagenome (GOLD analysis project Ga0115847, IMG submission 83861)
TCCGCTGGTGTCTTGTATCCGTTCTCTTTGAAGAAGTTGGGAAAACTAAATGCACCTAAACAATATTTCGATAAGTACTGGGGCATGCATCGAATTCCAAGCGTGGTATTACCTATGTTGAAAGCTAAAGTTGTGTTAACAGGGATAATACAGCGTATCACACATGCGAGTACGTACGGTATCCTAGCATTTGGTATTTCGCTGTTATGGAAAGATGCTCTTGTCCGTATTGAGCAATTACTGCAGCTGTATGTCGTCCGAAACCTAGATGAACGCCATAGTGACCGAAAGAGGAGGCACATATGCTCAGCATCTACTCTAATCATTAGTCTTCTCTTATCAAATATCGGTATCGAATCGTGATTCCTCACCATGGAGAAGACGATGAAGAAGTCATCCCATCCGACCACTCTGACGACGCGAAGACGAGTGAAGAGCTTGATGATTACTGTCAAAAGAGCAGCTCCTGTCGTGACCCATGCGACAATGAGGACTTCCTTTTGCCGATCCTCATTCAGATCCACGGTCTCAGTCGCCATATTTTGAAAGCATCCAGAGAAAAGCGTGAGGCATGCAAGCGCACAAGAGCATGTTATGTGGACGTAAGGTTTTGTCAAACTTGTGTTAAGCAATAACGGGTAGAATATCCTGACAAACTCGATCGCAGCAGGAGTAATCCTTCGTGCAAAGGAGGCCTAACCCATACCAGAGCATGGTGATTCAGGCTGGACTGTTCGGCCTCGTTCCAACCCGTTGGTCCGCGGTAGGAACGTGATATGCAAGTGTGCACATTCGGACAAAATGGGCCCACAATGCCTGATCGTGCATCCATCACGCCAGGCGTGCGATTCTGACACACGTGCGAACTAACGGTATAGCAATGCCGGACATTTTCTAGTCATATATGTTGCCAAACTGACCTCAACTTAACTAGGTGTTTAACTCTCGTCTTGCGTTCTGTTTCCAATGATTCAGTTCGTGTTTAAACGTGTGAGTTCCTTGCTGATTACTGGTACTTAGGTCAGCCGTGCCAAATATTCTTCAATCCCGCCTTTTTTTAAAACATCGTCGTGTGAGTACCACTCGTCTCGATGACCACCCTGAATCCTCCTGCATCAGCAGATGTGGGTTTGCTTGAGATGCTCCGCGGCGTGTGGGTCTCTAGGGACGGATCGGGTTTAGCCACTTTGGACGCCTCAGACGTGCCGTGCTGGTTGACTCCACTATCACGGCTCACCCGCCTCCCGCCTGACTACTATCTACACTCTACTCGAGTCTCGAGCAACGACAAGTGCAAACATCGATGAATCGGCTGCTGATGTGATGGCGATGAGGATGGAATTGGAAAGAGGATTCAACTTCAGGGATTTGATCATGTCGGTAGTCGGCATTTCGGAGAAGGATTCATCGGCATTTACAAGAGGAACCGGGGCCTGATTCCTTCCTCCACCAAAAGCATGCAGGATCCGTTCAAAGACGGCATACTTTGTCCCGTCCCGTATGGCTATAAAACCAATAGGACTACGGGGATATGGCCAGTTGAGGTTGTGCCCGTACACTACTAGCGTGAGGGACGTCTGGAATCGAGCACCCATTCCCAGCAATCCCCGCGACCTCGTTGCGCAAGTAGACTTCCACGGTCCAAGCTAGCTGACTCGTCGATGGGTGTTTCGTAGCCTTAGCAAGACCAGTGTGTATCTACCGCGGAATCAGGGTCCAAATGGGCACCATGCGAGACCTCCACCTTGGAGAATGCCGTACGCTAGAGGCAAGTATGGTATCGTCCATACTTGTCAGTGTACAATAACTACAGGCCTGGCCCCTCAAGTTGAGCTTTCTAGCTCTTTTGTCTTCCATTCCACACAAAAATACTCAAAATGGCAACAATATCTGTTCCCTCGATCTTGGAGCGCATCGCAGCTGCGGGCAGGTCTTACGAAGGTGAAGAGCGTGGATCTCGTGAAACGCTCATCGAGTTGAGTCGAGATCTTATTGCGGCCCTTGAGATTCCCAGCGAATTTCTGCAAAGGAGCTTCTGGGCGGAGGTAAGTAAAACTATGCATCTGCTATTATAGTAAGCTGACTGACCCCCAAAAAGCCAGCCTTGTCGGCGCATTGCAAATTGGCTGTAGATGTCAAACTCTTCCAACATCTCAGAGATGCCGGCGATGCAGGTCTGAGCCCGTCCACACTCGCAGAGAAGACTAGCGTCGAAGGACCTCTGCTGCAGCGCATCATGTACCATCTGAACGCTATGAAGCTCGTAACATTCTCTCAAGGCAAATTCTATGCGACAGCTTTGAGCAACGGACTGGCAGCGGAAAACTATCAACAAAGCATTGACTTTTGCTACGACGTCGCCAGGCCTTCATTCAATGGTTTCCCCAAATTCTTCAAAGAGAACGGATACAAGACACCAGCGGATCTCCGAACTGGACCTTTCCAGGCCGCTCACAAGAGCGATCTGGCTTTCTTCGATTGGCTAGTCGCCACACCACCTCACCTCGCCGAGTTTGACGCTTTCATGTCTGCCTACAGAGCTGGCAAGCCCAATTGGTACGACGAAGGCTTCTATCCCGTGGAAAAACGCCTGGTTGAGGGTTTCGACTCCAGCAAAAACGAGGTTCTGCTTGTCGATGTCGGCGGTGGACGTGGCCACGACGTCACAATGTTCGCGGCTCGTCACTCTTCACACCCTGGAAAGCTAGTTTTACAGGATCGCGAGCCAGTAATTGCCAGTATCCCAGACCAGGAAAAGCTACCCTACGAATGCCAAGCGCATGACTTCTATACACCGGAACCGATCAAGGGCGCACGAGCGTACTCGCTGCACTCTATCCTGCATGACTGGGACGATGAGCGCGGCATCAAGATCTTGGAGAACCTCAAGCCTGCTTTGACACCCGGTTACTCGCGCGTACTGCTCAACGAGATTGTGGTGTCTGAGGAGCACCCTACATTAGCTGCTACGTCGATGGACATGATGATGTTGGCTCACATGTCGGTTCGAGAGCGAACAGAGGCAGATTGGAAGGCGATCATTGAGAAGGCTGGTTTGACTTTCCTCGGTGTATACACGTACCCTGGTGTAGCTGAGAGTGTCATCGAGGCTGAACTTTCTGAAGTTGCTCAGCCGTAAACTGAAGGTTGTGCACACGGACACTATTTTCTGGTTCGATGCGGAACGGTACAAGCATGAATTCGATGATGTTTAAAGTCAAGATTCAATTTCTGAGGAACTTCTCTTCTCAAACGTCAGGTGCGAATGCTTTCGCGGACGTCCTTGCATCCATGTACTACGCACTCGGCAGCGCGCAGAACGACAATAAATCACCACTACCAACCATCCATTCCTCCAACTCTTCATTGTAAGCCACTTATTCTCTAACGCACACACGACTGCCAGTAACTCCGTCACTTCTTCTTGCCCCACCCTTGCTTTTTGACGCCCGCCTGCAAGATGCCCAGAGCCAAGCCGTTGAACTGCAACATGAGCAGTCCGATTTCAGGCTTCTCAATCAAGTCCATGTGCTCGAGGATGGTACTGCTTACGATCCTTCGTAATCCAGTATCTTCTTCGACTGTAGTAGAGAATGCGTGATTCGCGGCGATGGCAAAGACCGGATCATCCCAGAAGTGCTTGCAACTCCTGCCGAACTTCTCCCTCGCTAGGTCCTTAAGACCGTCAACGTTGTACTTTTCCCCCATTTCGTACATCTTCGCATGGTCAAGCAGTTGTTCAGGTCCTCCACCAATTGCAGGTAATGGTTTAATGGTGCATTCGAGGCAATTGAAATCTTGGCAATCGAAGTTACATGATGTGCCACAAATGTGATGTGGACAGACATAAGCCTTAGTACCAGTAGAGCCACCGTACTGATAACACTCAACACAGCTGTGTGGAAAGTTGTAGTTGTATGCAGAGCCACGAAGGGTATGAGTCGGACGTGCTGGCAGTAGAGTGCGGGTCGTGTTCGTGTCTTTCTCCCCATTTAGAGGTAAAGGAGGGTCGTACTCGCCTTCGTAGAGGTATTGCACAAGAAGCTTGACCACCTCAGGTTCATCTTCCGGTAGATCAATGATTCCAGTCTGTGCTTCCTTCGCAGTGTCAGCTCGAACGTTCCTGCGATCCCCAACATGCTGCGGAAGCCTACTCACCTCTCCACCAAAGTTGACAGCACGCGCGAAGAATTCAGCTCGTTCGCACACGATGTTCTTATGGACTTTGTAGGTGTCGCTACCGCAGGTGATGGTTAGGTCTGAGTAAGCGCCGGAGGTCAACAACCTGCTGTGAGTCAGTATGATGCTCATGTTGCTTCAGGACAGCGCGGTCTGTAGGGCTTACTGCTTGACCGAGGTCAGCACCTGTTCTCGCGAAGTGCTCGCCATGGCCGAGTGATCGAGGTGTTGGGTGTAGCAAGGTTGGTGGAGAGATACAGTTGTGATGTGTGCAGCTAACAGAAGTTTCTAGTCATTGGTGCAAACGCGCAAGCGAGGTGAAGGACACGTAATGAACAATTATACTGAGAGCAGTGTTTTTTCGCAGTGATTATTGAGTCTGACTATGGGCTATTTCGCACTCAACGTCGCGATCATTCGAAAGCCTTCTGTAAACCATCTCCTCCCCACTTCGTATTCGCGCTTGATATTCGAAACGCTTTGTAAGCTTTGGCAATCAACGATGCTCACTTGTTGCACTAGCCAGATTGCTTCGCTTTGTCGAAAAGCAAGCCAAACGCGAGGCCGTTGAACTCCGTCATTAGGTCTTCCACCTCTAGCTTCTCGAGAAGACTCATGTGGTCGGACAAAGTCTTGCAGACGATGTTGCGCAGTCCTTTGTCGCGAGAGGGTGTGGTGCAGTAGACGTAGTGAGCGGATTCGGGAAACTTGGCGTCATTCCAGAACTTGTTGCAGGCGAGCTTGTACTTCTCAACGCAAAGCTACTTCAAGCCAGTGACATCGTACTTATCCGCCACCTCATACATCTTGGCGTGTACCAGAAGTTGATTGGCATCTCCTGTAACGGGAAAACATTTGTCGCACAGGAACTCGGAACAGTTTACACTGCACTGAGTGCCACAGAGGTGATGCGGACAGACCTGGCGGTAAGGCTTGCCGCTATTGTTTTTGCAACTGTACCCTTGGACATCGCTCTTAGTGCAGCTGTGCGGGTCCCTCTGAGGGCGGATACCATTGTTCGTGGTCTGGTCGATCGAGGGCAAAGCAGGGTCGTACTCAGCCTCGTACATGTACTGCAAAAGCTATTTGACGATGGGGCCTTCGTTGTCGGAAAGATCGATTTTGCTTTCTTCAGCTTCCTAAAAATCGGCATCGACATTAGGTTCTAGATTGAGATAGATTCATGCCTTACCTTTCCAGGAAATTTCATAGCTTTGGCAAACACAGCCGAGCGGCAGCAGACGATGACCTTGTGCGCGAGATACTTGTCATCGCCACAAGTGATGGCCAGATCGGAGAAATCACTCGCTCCTCGAGTGCTAGGCAAGGTTAGCCAAAGCTTGCAGCTGCGATCGCGGAATTGGGTTTACCTCTTGAGGTCTGCGAGTAGTTGCTCGCGCGATTGATCAGCCATGACGGGATGCTGTAGTATGCTAAAGGTGGCTTGATGAAGATGGTTAAGAGGTGGAAAATCTGTGGTGTGCGCGATTAGATTGAAGCTTCTTCCGGTCCAAGTGAAAGTGAAGGTGAAAGAAGGATTTTCTCAGTCGAGGAGATTAACGCATTGTGCACGAACCCATGTGAGTTTAGACCCCTCACAAAGTGAAATCGAATGTCGATAAGTCGGGTGGATATGTGTTTGTGTCGTTGGTTCTGAAGTCGACAAACAAGTCATTCCAGACCGACCAGTCGATCTCCTCTTGGTGATTTGTCGAATCTAGGTCAAGTGTCATTGCCGGCATTCCCAAGCTAGCGTTGAAATCTGCTATATTCCAGTCGGATAGATGGTTTTGATCAACCTCCATCCCACCGCTGGTGATTGGTTGTTGCGTCGGGTCCGGCGTCGAATCTGTCTCCGCGCTGCTAGTGGAGACATTGGATTGTCCAGTTGTCACGCTCGATTTCTTTGAGCGATGTTGTCGACCTCGGATAAGCTGGATGAAGTAGGGTTCACCGTTAGCTGGTACGCCCTGTGCCGCGATGTAGGCGTCCCAAGCTTTCATGGTCAGGTTACTAACGGCAATTGGAAGTGCTTTCACAGACAAGTCTGTATCGAACGATGGGTGAAAGTCGAATGTCAGCTGTATGTCTCTCCACGCTTGTTCAACCTCTGGTCCTGAAGTCCGGTATCGAAGCTCCGACAGCACGTAGACGAATGCTTTCCACTGGAAGTGCATATTGACGTGCCACATGAAGCCTTGCATTTCCCTCATGGTATACGCCAGATTTTGCGAGGAGCAGACCTGAAGTGAGAGTGTGAACAGAAGGTCCTTGTCCGCTTGCGTTTCCATCTTGCCCTGGTGTTCTGCACCACGAGCCATGAAACGCATCATGAAGATGATGGCCTTCGCCAGATGAGTACACATCAGATGCCAGGCAATGGAAGGGTCGCAATATCGCAAGAACTTTTCTTCAAAGATGCGCTCGAGCTCTTCAATAGCTTTCTCTTTTGTGCCAATATCGATGGAGCTAGTTGTCAATTTGTTCCAAATCCCGTCGAAGACGATTTTCGGAGATTCGAAGCGTTTGAAGAAATTGCCAACGTGGCATCGGATGAGGAAAAACATCATCTCGGTAGCTCTGTCAGACTCCTTTGGTAGTTCCTTCATGCCCGGGAAAAGATCGCTGTCGTTCAAATTGGCAGGCATTCTAACATCGCCCATAAGAGCGGAAGCGTTGGTGCCTGTACCGGTAGCGGCGAGCTTCTGCGAGAAACCTTCTAGCATCACAATCTGCCACCAGAGACGTCTGCGTATCTCGCCATCAAAAGCTGGGACTTTGAGCATGTCACCGTCATGGTGCAGCCCAATCCGTTGTCCGATCTTTTGCGCCATACCAGCCAACATCCAGATTATACGAGCATCAATATCTTGCAGGGACAACTGTTCTTATTTAGTATTGTGCTGTAGCAAATGTCACAGAAAAGCTTACGATAAAGAGGGTCAGAGCCTGTAGTACCATAAGGTCCGATGTTTTGAGGAAGCTTGCATTTATCAAGGCGTGCTGTGCACCCGATCTAAAGCGTTCCCTTACAGCAACTTTGGGCTCAGACATGATCGCTGTACATTCTCCGTCGCTCAATGACTCCAGTGTAATGCAATAAATTGCGAACAGAAGTGCTTCTACGTTCCGCGGTACTTGATCCAGGTTGCCGTTCGCCTCGGTTACGACTTGCTGCACCGTTGGCGCGTGGAATACTTTGACCAAAGGATTGATGTTGTCAAGGTAGCACTGCCACAGTTTGAAAGCTTGAACAGGCTGCGGGTGTAACGGCCGAAGTCCTACAGAAGATGTGGGGCTGCCGAAAAGTAGTCGTGAACCATCTGATGAGAATGCCTCAGGCGCCCAACAGATCGTCTCATCGGGCGGTTCTTCGTCCGATGTTTCGTCCAGGATCTCCCTCAAATCGCGAAATTCACTTCTGAGACTCGTCCAGATACCGTTCTCAAGATATCGAGACTTGCCATGCTCTGTCACAAGAACCCCAATTTCACTGGGATTGGGTTCTGTATGGGCTGCTCCGGGTCGACTGACATTACCTTGGCAGTTGGTAGTGGAGGAACGATCGATCTTGTCGTTCTTTTGCAGGTCCTCCCTCAAAAGACTTTCGGGGTCAATCCCAGCTTTTCTCAGTGCGTCCTCGTATATACGCAGCTTGGTTGCGGTATCCAGGTCTCGAGCACCCTTCTTCCTTCTTCGAGGCGGAGGAGGGGCCTTGTAAATGCATGGAACACGTGCTTTGGTACAATTGTTACATCCACCGGGTTTCTTGTCACACTTTACTTTTCTTTGGGCACAAAGAACACAGGAGAAGGCTTTCTGAATCTGCTGGTCGGTTGGGGATGTGGCTGAAACTTCGGGCGATGCCTCCGTTGAGATGTTTGGGGTCATCATTGCGAAAGTGTTGTCATCGAAAGATTGTGTGAGAGAGTGTTCTTCGACCTTGGCATGTCGGAAGAAGAACAGACCGGTGTGGTGGTTTGAACATGCGAGAGCTGCTGGGAGGCAGCAGGCCAGGCACCACCTTTCCTCTTTGTGCCTAGATAAACTTGCTGACTGAGCGTCCGTCCCGCCCATCCTCACCTGAGGCCTGTGTCGGCTACACGCCAGCACCTACCACCTCAAGGACTACGCGACTCAGGGGTAAACAAATCATTATGGCAGAATCCAAGTCACACGTTCATGAAGAACGGTGAGCTTCCTTTATTTATTACGATCGCCGCTGCTTATAATTATGTGCTGTTTGGTGGGTATATACTTCGATCCAATTCGCCTTTGTTTACAGAACGTTCAGAGCAGCAGCACCCGCAAGAGCGATAAGTGCAGCTCCCCCAATACCGAACTTGGCAGCAGCACCGGTGCTCTGGGGGACGGAACCGCTAGCAGTTGCAGTTGAAGCAGAGTTTGAAGCATGGCTTCCTGCAGCAGCTGTTCCAGAGGCCGAAGCACTGGCGCTTGTTCGCATGCCAGAGCTGGCAGCAGCAGTCGAGCTCTGGGATGCTGCAGAAGCGCTGGCGCTTGCGCTTGCACTGGCAGTAGCACTTGCACCACCACTCAGCAGCTCAGCGCCTTCGACGACTGTAGCAGTAATGAAAGCAACGTCGGTTCCTGAGAGAATCGCTGTCTGTGCCTCTTCGCCGGTCATCTCAGCGGTGCAGGTCATCTGGACAGCCTTCGAGTTGTAGTCGCAGCCATAGCTCATCGAGAAGGATTCGCCCGTCATGGTAGCCTCGTAACGAGTGCCGCTGATGATCTGAACGCTGGCGCCGGTGCCCCAGCCGCATTCGTCTGCAGCAGTGTCGGTAGGGCAAGCCATGAGTGCGGCTGTAGTCGAGGGGTTCGCGGACTGGACGGTCGCAACAGGTTGAACGCCATCGTAGCCTAGAATATAGATTAGACCAGGCCTCCAACGTTGTAGGATTGTGGATACGAACCTCCGGGGAAGACGAACGACAAGACGTCGTCTGCAAGGGCAGCACCAGCAAGGAAGGGAAGGATTGCAATAGAGTGGCGCATGTTGGACGATCTGCACTAATTCTCCGGATACGAATATAGTTCGAAGGAGAGGGTGAAAGTTTTCGAGAACGTGAAAGCGAGTGACGTCGAAAAGAGGATACAATCACAACACAACGAGCGAAAGAATGACTGGCGGATGAGGCTTGAGAACGTCGCGCTTTCTTCGGTATGGGCGACGCTTGCTTTTATCGTCTCCTGAAGCGCGAAGCCTGTCTTGAGGCTTGATGGGGACGCCTGAAACCTAGAGCCGAAATCTTCTAGTCCCTGCGCTGGATCGTCAGAGCTCCGCGCGAAATCATGTGAACGGAAGCAGTGCACGAATGACAGTCTCGGCATGAACGTCTAGACGGACCAGCGCGACTCGTGTGACAATCTCGACTGGCTAAACGCCAGGCAGCACTGCGAAATGGCATGGCTCCAAAGGCTGTCGGCGAGATTTTAATGTTATTCCCGAGCCGCCAAAGATGTCGTGAGCTAGCGGCAGTAGCACAATCTCGACATTCATTTCATACACTTCACCGATAGCTGGACGTAGCGATATTGCGCTGTCAGGAGCCTATCAGCTTTATCTGACCCTGCGAAAAGCGTCCTGACGAGGGTGTTGGGGAGGGTGGTGAAAGGAGAGCCCGCTGGGCCGGAATGACTACGGGCGCTAGCTTAGCTGTCAGGTACCATGAAAACAAGCCTTTGGCAGTACGATGTCATCAAACCCAAAAGCTTCACCAACACTTGATCTGCCCTTTATATTTGGTAACCTGGGTAAAGCACAAGCGAATGTGCTTGCTCTCCACTAACTGCCAAACCGCCGAACCGAAGGCTGCCATTGCTGCCATGAAGCCTGAAAACCCTCCCAAAACCTGCTAGCTGTAGGCAGTAAACCATTTTGTCCAATCACGCCCGCCACCAGCCTAAAATGCACGGAACCAAGTATCGAATCGCACCAAAAATGGATCTGACGCGCTGGGGGCCTCACTCCTCATGTTGTTTAGGGCTGACCGGTCAACGACCCGCCACACGATAAAGGCTCATCAACTCCACTGATGTACATCACTTCTCGCATGTACAGGAAATCGTTCGGCCCTTCGAGAATCAGACTCTGATCTACCACCTTTGTTCCTCGAAAATTTTGCGTATATTCCCGCAAAACAACTCGCTGTGCCGTCACTTAGCTCGTACCAATGCCGTTCCCTCTCGCATCCATCCCCAGAGATGCGTCGCCCCGTCTCAGGGGTTTGCAGATCTGCCAACTAAGCATCATCGGTCTTACGGGCGTCTGTACCCTCCTCGCTGCCGTCGTCCCATACAAGCACAAGGCTTTCACTTTCTCGCTCCTTTACAGCCTGATTTTGACATCCATCACCTCTGGCATCCTTATCAACAAGGAGCAGAAGGCTGGTTTGGCAGGCACCTTGACCAAGGATAGGTATGCCAAGTACCAGCTTTGGAAGCTCCTTGCTGGCTTTGCCATGTACTTCATTGGCTTCATTGGCTTTGTCGCGTCGCCTGGCGGTAATGAGCACCAGAAGGGTAATGAGCAGGGACTGTGGCTCAATGGTGTGAAGTGCACCTCACTGCACTCTTCCATCATCTGGTTGAACGTCTTCAACTGGTAAGTTCTATCACATTAGATTTTCGGGTCCAACACTGACACTGTCCCAGGATCTTCATGTGGGCCAGTCTGTTCTACTCTTGCTGTATGTCCAAGCGTGAGACTGGTCAGATCCGCCTTGAGGGTGAGGAGGCACAGATCTCACTGGGCCAGGACCAGACCACCGATGATGAGGCGTACGCCAGGCGTCTGCAGGCCCAAGACCCCAACTGGCAGGGTTAAATGTGAACGCGTGTAGGGTGCCCGAGCACTGCAATCGAGGATACCATTGAGGCAAGGAAGGCTCTTAGATGAGCTGTGAATTGGGTAAATCATAGGGATAGTCAGTTGGACTTCACGGGATAAGTTTTGAGACCAAGATGAGATGTTAGTATTCCATGCTCAGTGCATATATAATTTACACCGACAAAGTAGAATGTAAATGTTATGCTGCTACACCAGTTCTTTGAACAACTTGTGTGCCGTCTGCTTGCGACCATCGCGTGAGATGGTGGACACTGCATGATACGCTGATACTTTACAGGAGATTCCTACTACTATCTCACGTCCACACAACTACGTTCTCAACCATCAATACGACCTTTACAGCACAAAAGCTGCAACCCCAAACACTCCAGCAAAAGCGAATGGCACTTTAGCGGCAACAGCAGCACCCGTGAACGCCGGCAAGTCTGAAGAGGTGGTCGATGTGGGACCGCCCGAAGGCACAGGTACAAAGGGCGCGGAGGTGCCAGTGGGATAAGGTGGAAGGACACCTGGAACTGAGGTCGGCTTGGGCGATGGCCTGGAAACGATGATCGTGTCAACGAAAGAAGGCAGTGGGACGTAGTCAGATGGTAGAAGCGAGGATGGTAGATTAGGTACGTCGTCAGTGGCACGAGTGGATGCTAGTAGTGTTAGTAGAATAGCTAGAGGGTGTAAGATCAAGGGCCACTAACCTGAGTACTCAGAAGCGCTTAAACTCGCAGTAGGATACTCAGGCGCATCGATAGCATAAGGCTGTGTTTCAATTGGAGCATTGTATTCGGGCGAGGATGAAGCCTCAGGCGCAGCGGGAGCCTCGACGGGGAACCCGGCAGCAGCACAAAGACCAGAAAGTACCTCGATGGTCTTAGCCTGGTCGGCAGCATCGGTACAAGCAGTCTGAACACAAGGCGTAACGACGGGTGTGAGCTTGTCGGCCTTCTGGCACGAGCATGCAAAGTCGGTGAGTTCGCATTGTAGGCCGCCGATGGCGCTGGCGAGACACTGAAGAGAGCATGATGGAAGGTCAGTGATGGTCTGAGCAGCGACCAGAGCTGTAAAAGCGGCGAAGGCGATCGTGTTTTTCATTGTGGTGTTCTTGGTCCGGTTCAGTAAAGACTGGGTGTGGAAGAAGCAAACAAACTTAAGAAGGTACGAAGAAGTGGGAGACGATGTATCTGTTTATATCACAACTGCAGCAGGGTACCTGTTCATCCCAGCGGTCTCACCCAATGTATTGCCTGCACCCTCAGCTCTTACTGTCAGCCATACAGCGATCAGCGCACGGAGATTAACGCCCCAAAGAAGCAGGCGGTTCGTGCCGAAGATCTGCTTCCAAATGTGGAACACAACGTTCTCGTGATCGCCACCAATCAGTGTCTTGTGTTGTGCAACTTCGACCACATTGAAGACTCAGCCCGGAGTGTCGTGTAAGGAGGTACCAAGACCTGTACATTGCGACGGGAATTGGTTGGTTGCGGCGCGGTCATTGACGAGGGTTCCGAGGTGATACGATACGCACGTGAATTCTAACCTATTGTGCATTGCATACAATGTCTTGCACAAAGTGCGGAGAACGAAAACGTGGGGCTGAGGATAGTAATTCGTACCACATTGACTACTTCAATCGTTGGATAGGGTTTAGCTTCTCGACTCTTTCCAGCGCAGCGCGCAGCGGACGAAAGGAATTGCGAAGTTCTTTCGCCCTCGAAGTTGGAAGTACGGATAGCTGCAAAATGGCGATCAGTTTGTTCTTCACATACACGCTAAGTTGGCAACGGCTGAAGAAGTTTTTGCCGAGCGTTGTTTGCGACAGGCTATATGAAACGGCATGTGTATCCTCCTCGTTTCTGGCATACCAAAATGTTTGCAGATAAAGATAATCGATGCAAATCATTAGAAAGGGTCTCAAGATTGCGCGCCTGTGTGTACTTGTGTGAGAATAGTGCCTTTTAGAGGTGTCTTCTCGCGGAATCGGGTCTCGCGAATGTCGTTACATCGTTAGGTCGTGAGTAAGTGGGTATCGATACTGGGGTGGACGCTGATTGATAGCAACTTTGGCTTCATATGACACGTCCCCGTTAAGTTGGTCGCAAGATTGCTGGTGCTGGGCGAATCAAGAACGCCTCGTCATTGGTAGACGGTCCTGTCTGTACATTCCGGACACTGGAAGCATCTCGATGTTCATCCGAACTCCGTGTCCATGCAACATCGTGCCAGGTCACGCTATCAGCGTAACTGATGATGCTCGAATCATCGTAGATCTCACATTCGGCTTGGTGAGGTTGTTGCGTCTGGGGAGCCCGCGCGGGTCCACTTTGGACTCGAAACTCCTCAGTCTTCAAGATCTCGTTGTTCGCGAATATCAGCGTAGGTTCGTCTCGGCTGAATACACTTTTCAGCATGGAAAGTGTTTGTCGGCTTGGGGGTAGGTTGTCTTCGTCATGCGAACGGCAGTTGAACGAATTACGAGATCCTGGAACGACGAACAGATCGCTGTTTCGCGAACGATCCATGGCGATCTTTTTGATCAGGTGGGCCATAGACATCTCAATGTTCAGTTTGACGAGGTATGCCAATGGATGAAAGATAGCGTAGCTACAAGAACTTGTCAGTGCATGAACAGCAACCTGACGGTACCTGCATGCAGGCGTCCAGGCGACTTACACAAATCCATTCGGTATCCACATTGCGGCTATGATCATGACATCCATAAGCAGTGATATAACAATCATGTGCTGGTTGAACTGCACGAGCTTGTTGTACTTCTCAAGACCATTCTTGACCAGATTTTGTCTGACCACCCGCATAAAATAAAAGTTCAGGAAGCCATCGGTGCACAGATACAACACCTTCTCAATGCGATCCCAAATATTATTTATGCGTATCCATCTGTTATGTTAGCTGAGCGATGACTGCAAGTAGCGTGATCGCTTCTTACCGGGAACTAATCTGGAGACGAGCAGGCATCCATATGCAGAATACGCTGATATTGATTAACGTGACCACGAGGGCAGTACCGATCATGAGAATGCGGCCTTTTCGCCGGTCAGCCAAGATGATGCGCACTCGATTTATGATAATTTGGAGTAGCAGTTGCACCTGAATTGACCAGTTCAGCACTACTGCGATTAGCAACCGGTCTTCTCATACAGACCGGTAAAGCAACTTACATATTGACATATAAAACCAGAAGCTTGGACGAATGACTTTCAGGAGGTACAGCAGACATTCAATTCCAATCACAACGGAAGCGGCCAGCTCCAGCCAGATCATCCAAATATAGGCACTTCTCCATGGCTTCCGACATGCTCTTGTTTGCCTGGAGGCAATGTATGCTGCAGAAACAGCGAATATGTTCGCAAGACCGAAGACAGTTCCGGCCACGATGAGGTCTCGATAGCTGACAGGTTGAATGTAGTAGTCGTCACGAATGAAAGGGCCCCATGCCGTGAAGGTTGGGTCTGGATTGTACTCTACACCTAAGCCCATGATAGCGATCTTTGGTAGGTGTGTAGGTTACATGCGCCACTACAACACTTGGTGTGGATATGATGGTAAGAATTGACAACTAGAATGTGAGGGGTGAAAGGCCAACACGTACTGCAAGTATGCTCGAAGAGAGTTCTTGAACTTAGATGCAAAATCAGAACCCAGACCGATGACGCTACCCCACGATCTGCGTTTGTGCATATCTAGTCTTGCTCTGGTAGGGCCGAATCAGAGGGTGAGACGGGACGGCTTCACACCGCCGGAACTATTCAGCCATCGAACTGGTGGAGCCATGTTAGCTCTTGGTCCTTCACCGCTACTACAGAGATACTCTTCCCCAGTGTTTCCAAAAGTTCACGCATGCGTCAGTTTGCATCCGAGTGCATACTCTTACAATACAGTGTCTCACGCCTGTTAGTCTTGCATACGCCTTCTTCTCGCCATCCGACAATGGTTTCTAACCTCGTCCGAACGATAAGACGCAGCAGCAGTGTGACACCCAAGACTGACCGACGCGCTCTTTGTCGACGTGATTATGCATCTAGAGTAACAGAGTGGTGTGTTTTGGTTGCTTGCAATCGTCGTCCTCCAAATGCATGTATGAAGGTCGATCGACGCTGTCTCGGCCTGTCATCCACTCATTATTGTCGGCCGTAACTCCGACTCGTCGACCACCGCAGCCACTACACCCGTGAAGGCGAGGCAAACCGAACCGTTATTTCCCACGACGTTA
>Ga0115847_100192_pt1 | contig 15233 bp, 16 predicted proteins | sample InSIn5SAF170_FD_83861 | JGI IMG/M metagenome (GOLD analysis project Ga0115847, IMG submission 83861)
CATTCTAAGCATCTACGAAGTGTGCTCTGCTAGGCTTGTAACCACATTGGGACATCACAATTTCGAACACCAACATCTACGGGCTGACAATGGTTGGACCAAAGTCGAACAAGCGCAAGCTGGCTGCACAAAACAATGGACGAAGCAATAAGGTTGCCAAGGCCGTCACAAATTCACTGCCCTCACCTCCATCGTCCACCGAAACCAATGAACCCAAGAACTTCAATACCGTGATTTCGGAAGAAGAACTCGAAGTCACTGTTGACACTCTGCTCACGTTAGCCGAGCATCCCAATATCATAAAGTCCAAACCATGCAAGAATCTTCGAGCGGCTGTCTTTGATTTCAGACAAGCATGTACGACAGGTGTCAATACTGCTGGTGAGTATTATCATCACATATTGTTGCAATCAAGATCTGATCACAGGAAACAGGCGATGCAAATCTCACAGCTAGAGTATCTGCTGCAATCGCAGATGGAAAGTACACGGATGCTCTGGTTGTACTGGCAGAGATGCGCATAAGGAACGAGACACCAAAACTTGGAGCACTTTGCAGATGGATCAGAGACCTGGATGTCATCAGTGGCGTGTCACTACACGGCAACGACAAGGCAAATCCAGAGGGTCGAAACCGCGCAGATAATCTCGAGCGAATACATGTAGTGGACTCCATTCTTCGGATTACTGGTCCAACGGACTCGAATTTCGAAGCCGCTGATCTCTCGGTGCCTGCTCCCATTCTACAGAAAGAAACGTGGAATCTCCACGACGCCAACGGCGAAAGCTACCCCATGCGTCAACACGTCCTAGACGGCAGCATATTCACACAGGACCACAACAGGGAAACCTACACATCGCAATTCCGCATCCTAGAAACCACGCCTGGATCCCAGCGGAAGCCGCCAAACCAACACGATGCAGTCCTCTACCTTACATCCGACAACTCAATACCACTCCTCAGCACCCCACCAGCCACAACAACAAAACACCCACATCCTCATGTCCCGCACTTATCCCTCATAAAGGACGTCCTCCACACTAGCGAATGCACTTCCCTCGTCGCAGCCTGCGAAGCCATCGGTTTCCTCCCCGATGCGCCAATATCCGACAACGGACCCGACGCCTCCATCCTAGCACATAACGTCTACTGGGTCATCGACAACGCTATGCACGATAATCTTTGGTCGCGTGTATCTCCCTTCGTGCCCAAGCGTATGGGCGGGCGGAAAGTACGTGGTTTGAACAGACGATTTAGAGTCTACCGATATGTACCAGGTGCATCGTACCGCGCGCACATTGACGGAGCGTGGCCTCCTTCTGGCACCATTCCTAGCACTACTTCCCCTTCGACGACAGGCCAGAAATACATCTACGACGCGTCACCACCCACGGGTAAACAATCAAGTCTCTTCACTTTCCTCATCTACCTAAACGACGAGTTCACAGGTGGAGAAACAACATTTTTTGTCCCGAGTGTGAAGGAGGGGGTGTTGAATGCATATCCTGTCAAGCCTGTCATGGGGGCGGTGGCGATGTTTCCACATGGAGAGATGGGGGATAAGGAGGGTCCGCTGTTGCATGAGGGAACCGGCGTCAGAGAGGGTGCCAAGTATGTTATCAGGACGGAAGTAGAGTATGATGTGGAAGCTGGGTTGGACTGATATAATACCACCTATAACAAGAATTTAGTACACTGTTGTGATGGGACCTATGTCCTTGGATTGTTGATACACGTTTCTTTTGTGACGAAGGTACTTTGTGCAGCTAGCGTCTTCTCCGCTGGGTAGGCGCTTCGACAACCTCATCCCAATTACTCCACGCCGGCACAACTTTTGACTTGTCCTGCACCTCTTCAGAAAAATCTCGCAGCTCGCCCATACTCTCTTCCACCTCCGCAGCCTCACCTCCATGCCCAGACACATCCTCCTGCACCCCTACAGGCATGTCCAGCACTTCTTCCTTACCGGCCCCATTTTGACCTACACTTCTTATATCAACACCTACATCGCTAAAAACACCAGCCTCCCGCGCAGTCTCAAAGAACCTCTCCTTTGCCGGATTCCTCCTCGCATCGTTGGCGCCCCTAACGCCCTCTCTCACCAATCCGGCTCCCTTCAACACGTCTTGCACCAGTGCTCCGGCACGCTCAATCATGTTCAGCTCCACAAACGCATTTAACAAAGCGCTCAGCGCGGACCACCCAGGTCTCTTCCCCTCCTTGCCCATGCGTTCGAGCATGGTCACCGCGCGACCGACCTCGCCGAAGGAAGCATACCCCTCTATCATGCGATCGTAGAATACAGCGTCCAATCCCAAGTATGGGGACCCATTCATACGTTTCCACAGCGCGTCAATAGCATTTGTGTCTAAAGTGCCTAACAAGCGAGACTGTTGGAAATGGTGCGTCATCAGCATGGTCCATATCTGCGAGGGGACAGTGATATTCTTGTCGAGCATAAGGCGAACCAGCATCATTGCCGCTAGGAAACTGGGTTCGCGGTCTGAACCGCGCTTGAGGAGACTGTTGATCATGGATCCGAAGAAGACGGGACCAGGTTCAAGGCCACGTTGTTGGAGCATGTCAAGGATGTTGAAGAGCAGTTTGTATTGTTCTTCAGGAGTGATGGCGGATTTGCTCGCTTGCTGGAAGACAAAGTCCGCAAATGCGTAGTAGGTGTATGCGTCCGGGGTCACAGAATCCTCTTGCATCTTGGCGAGAATCTGCATGGCCTCCTGGAGATTGCCATCTTTGAGACAGGTGCGGAAGAGAATGTTGTAGATCCAGAGATTAGCTTTGACACCAAAGGTCTCTGCCCACGCAAAGGCGTCGGGAATGAGATCAAGACGTCGACCAGGGGTGTTGGATCTGCCTCTGCGCTGCACGAGGGCTGTGATAACAGTTGTCAATGCATCAGTGTTTGGTCGTGGAATGGTAGGTCCATCGCGCTGCAGCCGTATCATCTCGGGCATCTCCACGTTTTGCTCCTTGAAGATCTTGGTGACCTCTGCGAACCACTTGTTGCCCCATTCGTACAGAAGTTGGATGCCATGTTCAGGATGGCCGTGATATATGTTTGCACTAATGCGTGTACACCATGATTGATGGTCAGGTTTCGTGCCTGATGCGTTCATCTGGTTCCAAATGTGCTCCATGGAATTTAGATGCTTCATGCGTGCACTCATCAGAAGACCCCATTGTTCTTGCGTAGGTGTCATGCCACTCGCGAGCATGTGATTCCAAATCATGGTCTGGCGCTCAGGCTCCTCAAGATCGCGATAGCCGAAGAGGAAAGCAGAATAGATTTTAGGTGGAATGAGATTGGATGGACCTTCGGCAGAGACTGTCTCGATGGAAGCGTAAGCAAGCTTTGCCTGCTCCCACAATTGATCAATTACACCTCTGTTATGGCGTTCGATCTGCCGTTTGATGCGGCCATGGAAATATCCGATAAGTTTTTCGTCTTGCTCTTCAGTTAGGTTTACCTGCTCCGAGCCGAGCACTTGAAGGTCATCGATTGCCACGGCGAGCACCGCGCGGTCTTGTACGTGCTTGAGTCTCTTGCTTGTTCGCTCAATCTCCTCGATTGCCACCTCATTGTCCTCTAGCAGCGAGATGCCCAGCGAGGCCACGATGTCGATGTCTTGCGCTCCATGCATCGTCTTCAACATCAGCCGTAGGAACGGTTCGTAGGGGACTTGATCACTTGGTGCTGCATATGGATGGCAGTACTGTGTCGCGAAATGGTCGAATGTGAAAAGTACTGCTGCTGCTAAATGTTGGACTGAGGCCACGGGTACACCGCTAAGCATTCGATGGATCCGGAAGGAAAAACGGTACGCGTCGCTGCCTAGTTTCTTGCTGAAATTGATGCGTTCCACGTCCGGCAAGCCATCCCAGCTGATCTTCTCACCGTCCACAGTATTCACTTTAAGCTGATTGCCCTTCTTAGTAATCCACTTGCTGGGACAGTTTCGGAAGAATTGTGACCACAAGGATAAGAGCTGCTCCTCAACGATGACCCTTGTTTCCTCCTCTCCTTGTTGAGACGTGCTGTTGCCTAGTCGCCTGACACGATACAACATCTCGAGAATCTCCAGGAGATACCAGCCCTGCCCCATGATGCCGTACTCATGCATGGTTTTCACGACATCCGAGGGCGCCAGAGTATCATCATGCCCAGGCTGCCAGTGGGAGGCAACAGTACGCAACACTTGTCTGAATAACTTCTTCTCCCGAATGATCACTTGATCCTCCGTCGACGGTCTCCTCAGTGACTTGCCCTCCTTGCCTGGCTGGATGTATTGCTCGTGGAAAAAATGCCAAGCCTCCTTCACATCAACATCTTGAGCCGCCAGCATATTCCATAGTCGAACTGCAGGGCCATTACCTCGCTCTGTTGGCTGTGGACCTCGTACGGTGGGCAGTGGATCGTCGAACTCCGGTTCAGGTTCATCGGCAGGCGGAAGTGGGACAAGTTTTGTAGCTTCCAGCGGAGTCAACGAATCAATGCCCCGTGATGATTCCGATGCTCGCAGACTTCGCAACCTCGCCGCGTAAGAATGCAGGTCTGCTGTGGGAGTGAGCGATGGGGCTTCCCGGGCGCTGCTTCCATATCTCGAGTATCTTCCCGCTCTTTCCCACCCAACATTGCCATTCTCCTCTTGATCTGCTATTGGCTCATCTGTGCTCTTTCCCGGGCTGCTGCTTCTCTTGACCGTTCGATGGCCAGCAGGCGCTTGACTGTCAGCACTCGGTGGCTCCTGCTGTTTTTGTGGCGGAATAATATCATTGAACGAAATGAACGTCGCGCGAGAAAACCATTGCGGTCGTTGCCGTTGCTGCAGACACCTGCGAAGCTCTCTGCGGCATGTCTGGCACACGTACGAACTGGACATGGACAATTGACGCGCCTTCCAGACGTCGTTGATGCGAGGTGCAAGCGAAGCTTTCGAAGGAACGGGAGGAAGCCGCACTGGATCTGCCCGCAGCCAATGAGAATGCGGCATTGCACACGCTCTTTCTCGAAGAGGTAAGTCACGATCAAGGTGTTGAAGAGTCAACTTTAATCTCAGTGACGTCTTCTTGGTGTGCACACTGTCATGTATAGGCAAAATATCTTTATGAAACACTGAAACATACGGTGTGAAGGTAGAGGCCGTGTATATGTCATTTTGGCGAGCAGCGAACCCAGACTCGAAGACTACTTGGCTCTCCTACCGCTTCGAATGCCAAAGCTCTAAGAAGACTTCGATATGACAACATTAATACCTGCAAAGCCATATACGGCAGAGGAACTGCAAAAGTTATACCCTAGTGAGCTGCAACTTCAGCTTGTGCAAGTACTGTTGAGACATGGTGTGTGCACCGTGACACACTCCAAGACGCACGACTAAACCAGAGTTAGGCGAACGAAGTCCAGTATCACCTCGTTTCCAAAACGCGGGCCTGAGACCATGTAGGTAGATCAAACTTGATGAACTCGTGGTTCCACGGCTGAACCATTCTGTAGACTGGCCATACTGCAACGCAGCCAGGCAACTGCGCAGTCTTGTCCTAGCCAGCCCAGACTCCTCCGAGTGGGATGAATTACGTTGGCGCCGTCGCCTCGAGACCTTCGGCAAAGATGATGGCCCCATAGTTGCCTCAGGACCGCAGGGCGAGTACGACTCTATCTGCCAGCCCGGTGAACTTACCGACAAAGGCCGTGAGACCACTCTAGCACTCGGCTCACGTTTGCGGCATCTTTACATCGACCAGCTAGGTTTCATGCCCAAGCTCATCGCCGACAGCGACATGATTTACTTGCGTGCGACACCTATCCCACGTGCGCTAGAGAGCGTGCAGCAAGCTTTTCATGGGTTCTATCCAAGAAACACGAGGACAGCTGATTTTCCACCACCGACGATCCTGACCAGGAGTCCGGCGGACGAGGTGCTGTATCCGAATGATTCGATCTGTCGCCGTTTTGCGCAGCTGTCCCGTGCCTATGCGCAGCGTGCTTCGGAACGGTGGAATGATACAGATGAAATGGCATATTTGAATAAAGTCCTTGGAAAGTGGATGCCGGAGAATGCACCTCGCGTTGCTGTAGATGGAAAACCGCGCTTGTCGGGCATAATGGATACGATTAATGCGACGCTCGCTCATGGGCCATTGACTCGTCTACCTAAGGAATTCTACGATAAGAAAGGATTGGCAATTATTGATAAGATCAGTGTTGAGGAGTGGTTTGCAGGGTACTCCGAGAACAATGAGTACCGCACTCTAGGTATTGGAGCGTTGATGGGTGATATTGTGAGCAGGATGGTCGGATCCGTCAAGCGCCAAGGTAACGTCGGCATCCTTGAAGTAGGTGGTGAAGATGGAGAGTTGGGAGTTGGGCGCGGCGGCGAGAGAGCAATTAAGTTCGCTATGAGCGGATGCCATGATACCACGCTAGCAGCCGTGCTACATGCAATGGGAGCAATGGGCAATGAGCCTTGGCCACCATATACCAGCCACATTGCTATTGAGCTCTTTCGACGAAAGAATATCCCCGCACCCACAGGTGACACCTCTGTCACCACATCGCAATCACCGAAAGCATTAAGCACAAACAAGGGATGGTGGGCCTCGCTCTTCGGTTCCGCGTCTAAACCACCAAGTGGTGAACACGGTCTTAGGAAGCGTATAGACGAGATGTCTGCAACTGAGAAGTCGGATCTAGATGGCTACTTTGTGCGACTACGCTACAACGACAAGATAATGCAAGTTCCTGGTTGCAAAGCAGTGGGCAAGCATCTCGATGGAGAGGAGAGCTTTTGCACTTTGGTAAGTTTCCTGCCGTCTTGTCCTTTCTGACATGGTCTTGAGACAGTGTTGGTTGACCAATCATATGTAGGAAGCGTTTAAGGGAGTTGTTGATAAATTCACACCAAGGAATTGGAAGGCGGAATGCACAATGAATTTGGACAAGTCGGCGATTCCTGTTGAAGTTTCGCCAGCGGGATACTGAAGCCATGTTGGTGCGTCTATTGGATGATTTTGCATATAGAGTTTGTGGCATTGATACAGTGTATGTAAATTGACCATTTCTCTGGATAGCTCAAGTTGTTCATGTTTCAGACGAGGTTCAGGAAGTATGCAGGACACGAGCTCGTGATCAAAGACGGCTCGATTGAAATCATGACAAGCTGGTCTTGCAGCCAAGGATGGCGAGCTGGCTGAAGGCAAGCAGAGGTTGCTGACCATCCATGTTGTAGGAGCCACATTCGAAGGGCTGAGCGCCTTGGTAGGACTATACCGGACATCGAGGGGGAGTTCTCAAGGCAAACGAAGGCTTCCATCGTCAGGAGTCCAGATAGGGAGTACGCGTCTAATAGTGCTCTGAGTGCCCACAAGACAAGCAGATCCTCACTGAAATCAAGAAACCAAGGACAGCACAGATGGGTTTCGCTACCGCCGCAGGGTGCCCAGTCTTCCCGTTCCCACGCCTAGCCCTCAAATCCATCAACACCAAGGAACAAACAAATACAAGTCTACATACTCCTCAACCCGGTATGGTACAAATCGGAGCTTTCCGATCCAAGGAACAGGTGTCGCGTGAGTGGGCGATCAAGACTGTGTTTGGTCAGACGGCTGAGGAGGGGAGCTCTAGCTTGCTGCTTGCAGGCAAAGATACGCATGGACATCATTTTCAATGAAGGTGTGGTTAAGGCTGAAACAAGCTACGGACGTACAGTAGAAACAGAGGGGAAAGCAAGTGCAGAAGGGGTTGCGGGGGGAATCTGTCATGAAGCTGGGAAGCATAGATGCGGATATGTACTTGGACTATACTGTCTTGCTAGTCTGCGGGACTCTGACATGTTCAGAACGACCAGATAATGGAGAATTCCTGATTTCAGATATTGAGTTGTACACTTCACAAGGGAGCGATATCGAAAGCCATGCGGGTTAGCCTTCATTTCGTCCGCTGCGCAGAATATAGCGAAACTCATAGCTTTGGCTTCTTCACTCCATGCGAAGTAAAATAAGTATCAGTTGGGTCCCAGATAAAGACCTTCGGCAGACCGACCAGGGACATTGGTAAATCTTTCAGCGGAGGCTGCCGTGATTGTCCATTAGCAAAATCGCATACACGCGGGATCTTGGGAGCGATTTTTGAATCGCAAGGTGGTATTCGTCGCCACTGCACGTGCTAGCCACCCGGTTCCACTTACCGAATTCGTACGGCTTCACCTGAAATTCGACCTTCCATTTCTCCTCTGCTTCCCAACTCCAACTCCCGTACGATGCATACCCCAACGGAGATCTCATTTAGGGGCGCCAATAATGCACGGATGAAACTCATCAATGCGCTCTCCACGTTTTTGCGCCATCGCGATTAAAAACAGTTCGATGATCGGATAAGGCTCCATCAGGCCCGCTTCGAAACTTTGGCAAACTACCGCGGCTGCTGTCAGATGTAGTATGCACGCCCGTCTGGTGCTCGCCTTCTTACGTTTCTCTTCATACACTCTTCCCGTGTCCCCACATACCGATAAACCGGCATGCCGTGCAGGACCTGCAGCTTCGGCCTTATGCACGCCAAAGCTTCGTTTCTAGTACGCTTCCTTCGCGTTCTAGTGCCATGTTGAGTCCAGGACCACCTGCCCGTTTAGGACGGGTTTCCTGAGGTGCGCTCGCTTGATGGCCGCCACAACTGCATTTGATGCTTTTGACGTCTGAGCTATTGCCTTTGTAAGTGATGGCTGTCGCCCACGCGACGGAGAGTGATGAGTTTCAGGGTATGCAGGCCGATAGTATGGTTCAGCTGAAGTTCTCCTGTGCCTTGACGAGCTCAGTGCTATGACAAAGATATTAGATGACATTCCCTTGAGCATAAACGCAGCTCTCCATTTTTCTGGACTCCCTTCACATGCCTTGACCCACTTCTCCAATATTTGGTCAGCCCCGGTGGAGCCTTAAAGAGTCTTATCCCATCATACGCAGTAGCACCTGCGGATCGATCGTCTTCATCCTGTTGCACCTTGTGCACGAGTCGCAGACATGAAGGACGACCGCAGTGCGGAGGTCAGAGCAATTGGCATCGTCTTTCTAGTCATCCCATTGCTCTCAGTCCTCGCAAGATGCTACGTCCGTATCTGCATGATCAAGAACTTCGCCGTGGACGACTGGCTGGCGGTCGTGTGCATGGTATTCACTGCTGCCTATGCGGGACTGATCATTGGGGGGGCAAGCACAGGAGTTGGACGACATGAAGCAGATCTTACCGTAAACCAGAAGATCGTCTCAATGAAGATGTAGGTGACTTCAAAGGCAACAACCGAATTTCACTGACATCAAAACAGCTGGTACTATGGCGAGCTCATTTACATCCTTTGCTCGTCCTTGACCCGCATTGCTGTTGGAGCTTTTCTATTGCGAATCGCCGTGCGCAAAATCCACCGACAAATCATCTATGGACTACTGGCTGTCAACATCCTCTTCAACCTGTTCTACTTCTTCTTCACAATCTTCCAGTGTAGTCCGATCCGAGGATTCTGGACGCGCATGGCAGGCGAACAAGTCAAATGCAGATCAGATATTGCCGTGGACTCCACGCTCGCATCTTCAGCATTATCTACCATTATCGACTGGGTGTTTGGCATCCTACCAGCGTTTATCCTATGGAAGCTCAGCCTCCCGACGAAGAAGAAGGTTGGCCTAGCTGTTGTGATGGGACTTGGTGTCCTTGCTAGCGCAGGTCCACTTGCCCGAATACCATATACGGTGTCACTTGGCAGTACACATGACTTCTTGTGTGAGTATATTGCTTTCGTTGTTACTAGAAATAACACTAACGATGCGCAGATGACACCGTGGACGTCGGAATTTGGTCTTTCCTTGAGCCAGGTCTTGGTCTTACCACTATATGCATCCTGACGCTTCGACCGCTCTTTGTCAAATGGTTCCATGCCGCCTGCTCAACAGTCAAATCAGACGCAATGTCAATTGGTGATATGCCATCACGTCCCGCCAACGGGCATGCCAATTTTCAGCGCTCGAGTCATCGAGTCTCAATACATGGTGGACATGGAGTAGAAGAACCTCGATGGACCCGATTAAGTGATGACAGCGAACTTAAGGAAGCTCCAGTCAGAAAATATGGGAAGGCTATCAGAATGACTTGTGAAATCAGGTCCGTAACTGATGTGGATGTTGTTAATGTACGATCGTCGAGGCTGACCCCGCCAGGGACTGAGCCTGCGAAAGCCATGGATTATGTATGATACGATCATTGTGTATGAGATACTGACATGCATGATATGTAAACGAAGCATTTTATCAACTTTTTGTTCATAGGCTAAGCTCATCTCGTTCTTCCCCCGTAATGCTCTTCGCGCCATGACTTTGGCGGGTCCTGCTGACATTCGTCAAACCGAGTCCAATAACCGCCATCACAAGATGATATATAGGGAAATTCCGACTTTCTGTGACCTCCTGATCCGAATGAACGGCAATCCCTTTCGCAGAACAGTGCTTGTGAACGAAATCGATACCGACAGACCCTAATATTGGGCTAGTGTTTACGCCCAATTCCTTGATTTCAAAAAGCTAAGGCCATAAATTTTAACGGAGCAATATAAGGAATTGTGGAAAAATCGGAAGCGTCATAGCTCAAGGTATTCTGTGGTAGTATGCCAATCCCCCATGAGCCCCCAAGGCTTGGTCTGAAACAGAACTTCAAGCGTCCCAGGACAGTTTGGACTGGGAACGATACTATGGTCGTATTCCCAAGACTCAGACGATAACTTCCCATGGCTCTGAACACGCGCTTCATCGCCCGGCAGGGGGAGGCCATGAACTCTTGCAACTTCAGTGGGGTAGCCCTGTTCATTCAGCTCACGTTCCTCAAACTCGATCAATCGCTTTGCCGTGACGTATGCATGATGTGCATTCCATGGGCCTTCACGTCGAGGCCCTTTCCGTAGGAGCTCAAGCGCACGTCGTCGCAGCACAGGGTCGCGACATTTAAGAGTGGCGTAATGAGCCGGCCCAACAAGTTGCAGATCAAACGACAGTGGTTGAAACGCCGATGTTCCGCTACCTGTATATGTTATTCGTTCCGCATATTGCACAAGCTCTTCAAACTCAGCCAAAAACGCGTCGGTAGCCATTTCTCCAGCCGTCGTGCAGACCCTGATCCATATGTACAAAACTTTGTAGTGAGTGAGTAGCAAGTATAGAGCTTCTTCTTTTACTGGCTTACGCGCAGCTTGCATTCGTTCAAGCAGCTCCGTCAGTTGCTCATACCACTCGGCCAGCTTGACTTGAAGTCTCGCTTGCTTGGCGAAGTCCTCGATACCGATGTTGAACATGTGCGCTTTCGGGTGTGTTTCGTTGATGAAGCCAGCAAAGGCATTTGACAAATCATAGAGTCTTCTTCTAGAGTCGTTCAAGTCCTCGTGTGGAGAGCGGCCATCAGCGGTCGAATGGTATAGTGCCGGCCCTCTTGGTTCGCCGGTCAGGGTACAGAGAAGACTTAGCCGCGAAAATGTTGGAATAACATGTTCTTCGATGGTTGTGAGCTCTTCGGGCACGAAGCGAAGTTTGTTGTGCGAACTTCTTCCGCTATCAAGCGGACCAGCGACCTCATAACGGTGATGATATGCGCCCAGAATTTTCAGTCCGCTCTGAGCGTGGAGCATAGCATGGTTGTTGTTGCCCCTTAGAAACTCGACACATGTGAAGAGAAGAGAGCAGACTAGAGGCACCAAGATCGATTGAGGCTGAGCCTCGATTCGAACAGACAAACTCTTCACAGCTTTGTCCCATTCGTTCTGCGCCTCGGGATTGGCGACTACATGTTCTGATGCATATTGCAAAGATGACTCGATGTCTCGATAGATAAAGCTGATAGCTGACACAGCATGCCGGACTGATGGCTCGGTGTGAGATAATTGTAGCACTAGCTTGCTCCAAAATTCGCAATCATCGAATCTTCCGTCGAGCTCTGTGGCAAGTTTCCGTTGAAAATAGTCAATGCCGCGATCGTTTACGAAAAGGACTGGTTGGCCTTGTGCTGGAGGTAGATAGACCTTCACCATAAAGCGAGGTGGAGGCGTCGTTGCGGTGCTATACAAGCATTGCCGGGTCCCGACAGCGCAACGTCGACAGATTGGTTTCGTCTCATCGCATTTGACTCGGCGAGCTTTGCAGGTGTCGCACCCAGTTCGGGTTTTGAGGTGTACTGCTCGCGTCCGTTTTGTTGCTAGAACACATCCAATGGTCATGATAATAGGCACTTCCGACACAGGAGGAATTGTCCTTTAATGGATTGGAAAGAATCATCAATTGGAGACATTTGATCCGAACAGCCTTAGCTTCTTACGAGCATTTGCTTCGAAGGGAATATACAGTGCATGTTGCTTGATGCTGGAGAGATTGGACCAGGGATCATTTATTTCGCTGCCTAAATCTGGAGGACGCAGGTACAGGAGTAGTCGGTCCGAGCTCTGTATCACGTGCCATGCACCGAGTTGTGAAGAATGAAGCTCGATGTCGTCACCTGTTTCTATCCCAGCTTCAACGGACTGTAGCATGTGTTTCCAGTTTTGAACATGCAACAATGCTGCTCTCGACTAAGATCGAAGAACATCATGGCCTCCTCGTTATCCTTGTGGATAAGGATCATCGCCGTACTTCTCACTGTCACTACTACCACTCATGATCATTGCGGCGCCGCTTAATCTCAAAGGACATGTGCATGTTCAGTAGGGATCCTGTCGTCCCCGAGCGAACCAGCTCAATAAAGCTTACCAACATACTCCACTCCATTTTAATTCTATTTACTTCAGCACGAGCTTCTCAAGTTGTCCCTTTTGAACTGCCTCTCCATCCATTATTCCAAGAACAAAGCACTCCCCAACAAAGTACCAAGTCTCCGCCGCCAATCCGGCTATGCGACCACGATTCCTCCGTAACAGGACTGGAACACTGCAACCGGAAAGGATGCAAACACGGTCATCTTCTTTTGCATCGGGCGGCCCAATGCCAAAGTAACCCTTCTTTGTCACAAAGAACGTGCGAAGGCCAATTCTCAGGTAAACGGCTCGCTCATCATCTCTAAAAGACTTGCTCATTCCACATTTGAGTTGTTCCATCGGACTGAATCCAGAACTGTCGATGCAAAGCCTGGGATCGAATATACCCTCGCCTTCCTTCCTTCTAGCTCCGTATCTGGTTTGGTCAGCTGTTATGGTCCGTCTATACGCATCAATCTTAGAACCACCAGCAACATAGGGTTCTTCTTCATTACTAAAATCCACCAGTGCGAGATGCATCCATTGCAAAAGAGTCAAGTAGAAGATCTCGCCGGGAGTGTGCCCATCTTTGAATGGTATACCCACACGCTCTACCATGTCGAAGCAAATCGCCGATACATGTAGCTTGTCTTTACCGCCGAAGTAGAAATCCGGTTTGAGGCCGATTGATGCATTATAAATGTAACGGACAGGTACTTGATCAGCAAATCCGGGAGGCAATGGTTCGTAGTAGCCAATTGGCGAGAGCAGAAATGTGCAGGTCTTCGAAAAGTTCGTCCAATCAGGAACCCAAGACGGAAGTCGTTTCAATTTTTTCGGATGCTTGCTAAGGCATATGACATTCAATGATGCGTGCGTGTTGGCGTGAACATGTACAAAGTCGGTGTAAAGCTGTTGAACTGGTCGTCCGTAGTCGCAAGTGAGCCGAACTTTGGAGTTTGGGTCCGAACGCCTCCAGGGTAACCTTTCTGTGCTGGGAGAAAACTCAATATCCGTTGCAAGTCCAATCAATGAGAATATCATGTCTCTCTCGTTTGTTACCAAGCAGGAAACGTTGTTCTGTAGCAGTTCCAAAATAGGCATAGGCAGGCCAGCCCGAAGTTTGATCCGGTACGTTCTCTTCCATCTTACATTTGGAAGATATCCATTTTCCGTTGCGTAGAGATAGGCTGGTTTGTCCGTAATTTGTGCCCAAAAGCCAGCTGCCTCTACCTTTTTCCAGCCAACAGTATATTGTCCACACATCACGACCGCCTGTCGTGCGACCGCAATTTCCTGGATCACCCACATTCTCCACCACCATGGCCGTTTCATCAGGTCAGTGCCAAAGTTTATCCATTGCTCTCTGGTGAAGGCTTCCATGTGTTCACTATAGATTACTTCACCTGAGTCATCGAACTGGACTCTTCTTTCTAACGTGTCTATCACATCCCTAGTTAACAGTGGGTCCGCTTCCCCCAGCCAGACGATTACCTCGTGTGCAGAGTGGTAAATGTCCTTCATAAGAGGAATTTGAGCATTTTTCTCTCCATAGTCATCTTGGTTGATTGAGATTGCATCAATCCAGATGTTTTGCACCTCTTTGCCTTCATGGTATCTTCTCAGGTGTCGCAGAGCACTGGCAAGCTCTTCGGATACTTTAAATTCGCCACCATTAACAAAAATGACTGTGTGCCTTGGGCCATTACCCCATGCGTATGAAAGTGCAGAGAAGGCGCATGGCTTTTCTAATTGAGTAGTCAGCATCAGCATTTTAGGGGCTTACGAAGTTGTTAGATGATCGTCTTACCGTTCCTTTCACTCCCAACATCGCAGCCTCGTCCTATTGAAACGTGAGCGGTCTTGAGATGAATTGGGCCTGCCGAGTCTCTTTGGAAATCGAATGTGAGCACCCTGATTTCTCCAGGTTGGAGCCGAGAATAAATGAGTTGTGATCGTAGGTAGTTACGGTATCCTGGCTGCCCAAGAAATGAGTGCTTCGCTACCGAAAGGAAGGATGCTACAACGTCCATGCCATGAACGTTGGTCTTTGACGTTAGTCCAGGGTAAAAAAGTATTTAGCATGACGGTGAGTCACCTCTCCGGACGCGGCGAGTTCCTGACTTTAAGTTAGCAGTTGATGAACCGTGATTTTGTCCCTCCCGATCTGTGGCTGAGATTGTACTCAGCCTCCACCGACACCTGCTTAATTCCCACTTCAGCCTCCACCACAACTGCGGAATTCCCACGGCAGCCTAGCAGAACGCCGGTAATGTGACAGTAATGTGGCTGCTATGCACACTTCGAATCTATGAGTAGTATATTCAATGTATGCATTGCTGCCAGGACCGGGCGAAAAGGGACAACTGTACGCTAGGCTAAGTTGAGGCAATGATTTCACCATAAAGCTAACGTTGTACGGTGGGCAAAATCTCAAAAGAGGTAGGCTGAAATGACCACAAGTCT
>Ga0115847_100193_pt1 | contig 15215 bp, 9 predicted proteins | sample InSIn5SAF170_FD_83861 | JGI IMG/M metagenome (GOLD analysis project Ga0115847, IMG submission 83861)
TTTTTGTATTACCAGTATTGTTTGTATTATTTGAAAAAGGATTTAGACGTCTTAAACCAGTAAATAAGGTTGTAGCAACATCTATAATATTACTGCTAGCTCCTGCCCTTATAAATATTATGTGTTTGCAAAACACCATTAAAGTAGTGTTTTGAACCAATTATTATTAATCAAGCTTTAAAAGTAACAGGTACACAACGAACTTATGCACGAGAACTTCTTTGCAAATGTTTGCAAATTACTTCTTCACATAATCAAACTGTTTGCTATACATGTTACTTGTAATATTCTGTTATGCTAAATAAAATCATTAGCTTTTCCATAAAAAACAAGCTGATCGTTGGATTATTTGTACTGGCATTAATTGCATGGGGCAGTTACGAAGTAACCAGGCTTCCTATCGATGCGGTACCGGATATTACTAACAACCAGGTACAGATAATTACAACTGCACCCTCGCTGGGAGCAACCGACATTGAACGTTTGATAACCTTCCCAATTGAGCAGGCAAACAGCAATATACCAGGACTTAAAGAAATAAGAAGTTTCTCACGTTTTGGCTTGTCGCTGGTTACAATAGTATTTGATGATGATGCTGATATTTATTGGGCACGACAACAGGTTACCGAAAGGTTACAAGGCCTGGAAATTCCTGAGAATGCGAATCTGCCACTGTTAGCACCGGTAACTACAGGGCTCGGAGAAATTTACCAATACGTTGTTCGACCAAAAAAAGGCTTCGAAGGCAAATACACTTTAGCAGATTTGCGAACTATACAAGACTGGATAATACGAAGACAACTTTTAGGCACTAAAGGAGTAGCTGATGTTTCTTCTTTTGGAGGTGAGCTTAAACAATACGAAGTAGCCATTAACCCTGACCGGCTAAAATCGTTTAATTTAAGTATCGCCGATGTTTTTAACGCACTACATAATAATAACGAAAATACAGGCGGAGCATACATTGAAAAAGGTCCAACAGTTTTATTTATACGGAGCGAAGGTGTTGTGGGAAGCATACCGGACATAGAAAATATTGTAGTAAAAAGCACATCTGCGCAAATGCCGGTTCTTGTAAGAGATGTTGCCGAAGTGAGGTTAGGGGCTGCCACCCGTTATGGAGCATTAACTTTCAATGACCAGGGCGAGGTTGCGGGTGCAATAGTACTGATGCTTAAAGGCGAAAATTCGTCAGAAGTTATTAAAAATGTAAAAGAGAGAATAACCGAAATACAAAAAACACTGCCGGAAGGAATTGTGATAGATCCTTTTCTTGACCGCACAAAAATGGTAAACAATGCCATAGGCACAGTTGAAAAAAAATCTAGTTGAGGGTGCACTAATTGTTGTACTGGTACTGGTTCTATTTTTAGGAAATCTAAGAGCAGGATTTATTGTAGCCTCTGTAATACCACTGGCTATGTTGTTTGCCATAATAATGATGAACACATTTGGTGTAAGCGGCAACTTAATGAGTTTAGGAGCGCTTGATTTTGGACTAATAGTTGACGGCGCTGTAATTATTGTCGAAGCTGTTTTACATCACCTGGTAACATCTAAAAAATATGCAGGATTAAACAGCATATCACAACAGCAAATAGATACCGAGGTTGAATCATCAGCTTCGCGAATGATGAATGCAGCAGTGTTCGGACAAATTATCATCCTGATTGTGTATCTGCCAATTCTTTCGCTGCAGGGTATTGAGGGTAAAATGTTTAAGCCTATGGCGCAGACAGTAGCTTTTGCCATTCTTGGTGCTTTCCTGTTATCACTGACTTATGTACCTATGATGAGCGCATTATTTCTAAGTAAAAAACTAAGTAAGAAAGCTACTATTTCCGACCGCATAATGAACAGACTTGAGAGGAGTTATCAAGGTGCCTTAGCTCGTGTATTGGTTTATAAAAAAACGGTTATAGCAGGCGCATTATCACTTTTAGCAATTGCAATCATATTATTCTCTTTTATGGGTGGAGAGTTTATACCTCAGTTGGAAGAAGGTGATTTTGCTGTGGAAACCAGGCTATTAACAGGCAGCAACCTTCAGAACACGATTAATACAACTCAGAAAATGTCAAAAATCTTATTGGATAGTTTTCCTGAGGTTGAGAAAATTGTAACTCGTGTAGGTAGCGCAGAGATCCCAACCGACCCAATGCCTTTGGAAGGTGGTGACGTTGTTGTGATCTTAAAAGATAAAAAAGAATGGGTATCTGCAAGCTCCTTCACAGAAATGGCGGATAAAATGGCCGAAAAAGCAGCCGCTATACCGGGCATAACAACAGGTTTTCAGTTTCCTGTACAAATGCGTTTTAATGAAATGATGACAGGCGCAAAACAGGATGTAATATGTAAAATATTTGGTGAAGATCTTGATACCCTGGCTGCATATGCAGCAAAACTGGGAGCTATCAGCACAACAATTGAGGGAACTGCAGATCTGTATGTCGAAACCGTTACAGGAATGCCGCAGGTAATTATTGATTATGATCGCAATGAAATAGCAAAATATGGATTAAATATAGCTGAGATAAATCGTACAGTAAATGCAGCTTTTGCCGGTGCAGCAGCAGGACAGGTGTACGAAGGCGAAAAACGTTTTGACCTTGTAGTCAGGGTAGGTAGCGAAGGTAGAAAAAGCCTGGAAGACATTCAAAACCTTTTAATAGCAACTCCCGAAGGAAGCCAGATACCCTTACAACAAGTTGCCGACATTAAAGAAACTGAAGGACCAAACCAGATACAAAGAGAAAACGCCCAGCGAAGAATTATTGTTGGATTTAATGTACGGGGAAGAGATGTTCAATCTATTGTACAGGAAATGCAGGAGAAAGTTGATCAGCAGGTGAAGCTGCCTGCCGGATATTATGTAACCTATGGCGGAGCATTCGAAAATTTACAACAGGCAAAGAAACGATTGAGTATTGCCGTACCGGTATCGTTAGTATTGATCTTTGTGATGTTATATTTTGCATTCCGTTCAGTGAAAGAAGGAATTTTAATTTATACAGCAATTCCCTTATCAGCAATTGGAGGTGTGATCGCTTTATGGCTTCGTGGTATGCCTTTCAGTATTTCTGCCGGTGTTGGTTTCATCGCCTTGTTTGGTGTAGCGGTTTTGAACGGAATTGTACTTATTTCAGAATTTAACAGGCTGAAAAAAGCAGGACTGACAAACACACTCGATATTGTGTTAGAGGGCACCAAAAACAGGTTACGCCCGGTCCTAATGACGGCATCAGTAGCATCACTTGGTTTTTTACCCATGGCATTAAGCAATGGTGCGGGTGCGGAAGTTCAACGACCACTTGCAACAGTAGTGATTGGTGGTTTAGTTTCTGCTACATTATTAACACTTTTTGTATTACCAGTATTGTTTGTATTATTTGAAAAAGGATTTAGACGTCTTAAACCAGTAAATAAGGTTGTAGCAACATCTATAATATTACTGCTAGCTCCTGCCCTTATAAAAGCGCAATCAACCATTGGATTACCTGCAGCAATTGATTCTGCATTAAGAAATAACCGAAGCCTTCAAGCATCAAGAATTGGTGAACAATATTATGGTGCTTTGCAGCGAACTTACTTTGATATTAACCCAACCGGTATTAACGTTGAATATGGTAAGATAAACAGTGCGGCTAATGATAATCGAATTAGCTTCTCCCAATCAGTAGCTTTTCCCCAGGTTTATAAAACACAAAAAAGCATCAACAACATAAATTTTGAAATAAGTCGCACCAATACTAAAATAGCAGGGCTCGATCTAAAATCTGAAGTGAAAAAGATATACTACCAGTTACTTATCCTAAGGCAAAAACAAAAGCTGTTGGCAGAGGCAGATAGTATTTACGCGGGTTTTCAAACGAAAACAGAACAACGTTTCAAATTGGGTGATGTAGATGTAATTGAGTTTAATACGGCTAACAACCAGAGAATACAAATTGGAGTGCAATTACAGTCCCTAAAAACTGATTATCTAAACCTGCTGCATCAATTTCGATTTTTGCTTAATACCACCACTTTATACGAGCCAAATACAGAGAATCTATTGTATAGGTTAACTATACTGCCTGATTCACTTTCGATACAGCAAAACCCTCTGTTTGTATTGCAGCAACAACAGGTAGACCTGAGTATAAACCAGAAGAAGTTTGAACAAAGCAAAATGTTACCGTTGGTTAATATGGGTTATAACTCGCAAACCATAATAGGGTATCAAAAAATAGAGGTTGACGAAAAGTATTATGGAAGCGATAAACGTTTTTCATCTGTCAGCCTGGGCATTGGTATTCCGGTTTTTCGTTCAGCACAAAGGGCTCGAATTAAAGCTGCAGATTTTTTAATTACCCAGAGGCAACGGCAGTTAGACTTGACACAACAAAAGTTATGGACTGATCTTTCAAATGCGATAAGGTCTTATACTCGTTATAATGAAACGCTTAATATTTACGAATCCCAGTTGCTTATTAATGCTTCATCAACAATTGATGCGCTAAACAAAAGGCTTTACAGGGGCGAGATAGGCTATCTTGAATGGGTGATTCTTTTAAACCAGTCATTCGAGTTGCGGAGCAAATACCTGGAAGTAGTTCAAAGCCGGAATGAAGCAGCCATTGATGTTGAAAAATTAAGCGCTCAAAACTAAACTCTACTAGAACTTATGAAACTATTATTAATAGCAATTATTTGTATATCTGTTTTAGAAATCGGGTGTAACGACCAAAATACAGCGAAGGAAGAAGTAAATAAAACGGAAGAAAAAGCAACTAACCAATCAAATACAGTTCAACTAAGCGGGCAACAAATACAAAATGCAGGTATTGTTATCGATAGTGTACAACTGAGAGAAATGCATAAGACCCTTAAGGTTAACGGGGTAATAGATGTGGCTCCACAGAATATTATCTCAGTAACATTTCCCCTTGGCGGTTATATTACTACCATGAATATGTTACCTGGTTTACAGGTTAAAAAGGGTCAGGTGCTGGCAGTACTCGAAGACCCGCAATATGTGCAATTACAACAGGACTATTTAATTGCAAAAAGTAAATTGAAATTTTTGGAAACCGACTTTGAAAGGCAGAAAGAACTAAACCAGACAAAGGCAAACAGCGACAAAGTTTTTCAGCAGGCAAGAACAGAATATGAGAGCCAGAAAGTGTTGGTACGTTCATTATTTGAAAAACTAGCCCTGATTAAAATTAATGCTAACAACTTAAGGGAAAGTAATATTTCACGTCGCGCATATATCTACGCCCCTATCAGCGGTTATCTTAGTAAGGTAAATGTAAATAAAGGCAGGTATGTAAATCCTACAGATGTTTTATTTGAATTGATCAATCCAGCTGATCTTCACCTGAACCTTACTGTTTTTGAAAGGGATGTTTTAAACCTTGCTATCGGACAAACAGTTAGTTGTTATAGCAATAACAATCCGGAAAAGTACACAGCTACTATAAGTGTTATCAACCGGAACATAAACGAAGACAGGTCTAGCGAAGTTCATTGTCACTTTCATAAGTACCATAAAAACCTTACTCCCGGTCTGTTTATGAATGCTGAAATAGAACTAACCGACAATAAAGTAAAAGCCTTACCCGCGGAAGCTATTGTAAGATGGGAAAATAAACATTATGTTTTTACTGCTGATAACGACAGCACCTTTAGTATGGTACAGGTTGAACCTGGAACATCGTTTAATGGCTTTACAGAGATAAAAGAGCCGACACCAAATGGCAAACTGGTAACTAAAAATGCATATACAATATTAATGAAATTAAAAAACAGTGGCGAAGAATAACCTAATGCTTCTTTGTTAGTTGTGAATTGTCAGTTGTGAATCGTGAATCGTAAATTATAAAGTATGTTACCCAGTGACAGTTTTGAGTAATTAAAGACTAAAAAAGGTTATTGCACCCAAAACTCATAATTCATAACTGACAACTCCCGATCTCAGTAACACTAGTTGTAATTATATCAATAGCAACCACCCCTACCCTTTTTATGCAACCCGTTTGCCTTTTAACTTCTCTCTTTGGGCAAGGTAAAGCCCGCCAATAACTAACAGTGTTCCAGCGTAAGTATACCATGTTATTGGTTCGTTCAAAAGTACTGCAGCATAAACAAAACCAAATATGGGGCATAGAAATAACCATAAAGAGGCGCGAACCGCATCGAGTTTTACGAGGTAAAACCACAACTGTAAAGCAGCAACTGATACAGGGATCACAAGCCAGAGTACAGAACCCCAAAACCGGGGACTAAAATTAGTTGAAGCGAGTCCGCCATTTAATAGTGTAAATGGCAATAACAAAATTCCACCAAGTAAAACTTGCCATCCATTTATTACAATATTTTCTAATTGCCATTTTATACCTGCATAATAAACTGTAGCTGCACTTACCGCCAACATTGCAAACAATAGCACTAATAATCCTTCTACGGTTGCATAACTATTTATAAGTAGTGGGTAACTTGCTAATACCACTCCTGCCAAACCTAAAACCAATCCGCCAATTTCAAACAGTCGTAACTTACGCTTTAGCCATAGTGCCGAAAGGATCATTATAAATAATGGATTAGTAGCAACTGCAAGACTACCAATGCCAGCCGAAACATGTTTTAAGGCAATTACATAAGCACCCAGGTAAACAGTAGTATTGAGGAAAGAAAAAATAAGCAGTTGTTTCCATTCCTTACCCCTTGGCAAACGATTAAGTTGAGGTCTTACAACATAAGCAAATACGAGCATTAAAATACCTGCAATAAAAAACCGAACATTTGCTAATACCAGGGGATCCGCAACAGCTACACCAATTTTGGTTGCCACAGATGCCGATGACCATAATGCTGCAAATAACAATCCCGGTAAAAGTTGACGCATGATTATGCCCGATGTTTTTAAAGGCTGCGAAATTATATACAATTAAAAAATCTATAAGAGATAGTTAGGAATAACAAAAGAATTTCCAATCTAATTGGTAATTTGTGTTAAGTTTACTACTGCCTGCCTACATGATACTGCAATAACACCAATTTCAAACATTATTGCATTAAAAAATTTAAACCCTTATATTTGCAACAACGTTTCAAAAAAGAGAATCACTGAAAAAGTTATTTATCATACGACCTTTTCTTACAGTATTTATGCTGTTGGTTTTTCTTTTTGCCAATACACCCAAACGTTTATTACATAATCTTGTAGCTGATCATACTGACACGGTTAATAAAAGGGACGATGGACAAGATAAATTACGGAAGAGCTCATTTTATTGCCAGTGGGACCACTTGGTAGCGACATCACCATTTACTGAGACAGATGAAAAACCAGGAATAATAGTTCCGCTATTTTTTTTTACAGTGCAACATGGCGAAGTCCAAAAAGCACCTTACCAGCTCACAGGATATTCGAGTTTACGTGGTCCCCCCGTTAATATTTAATCCTCACAGGCGTTTACACAAATTTTGGACATACACATTGGTTTTAGCACTTGCCTAAAGAAAGTTAGCAGAATGCTTTAAAGCAGAGTGCTTTTCTTATTTTGATCGTAGTATTTACCTTAATCGGTTTACGTTTAAAAAGCGTACTTTTTCGCGGGACACATGTTTGTTATCGGATCCTTTTACCAAATGTGGAAATACATTAATTCGGCTTTAATTACCTGACCCACTGCAGATTTAGGTTGAGATTAAGTTCTTACTAAAGTAGCTGAATAAAGATCACAATGTTGAAGAGTGCGACGCAACGGCCGTTCTATTAAAAGTCTAAATGCCTGGCTCCAAAAAATTCTCTTCCGTTTTGCCTGCCATTACTTAAAGCACAATTTGTCTTACCTGTGTTTTTGTAAACCATTTTAAGTTTTATAGTGAAAAAAGTTTATTTACCAATACTTGCATTGTTATGCATGTATAACGCCTTATCTCAAAGCTGCTTTTTAAGGGTAACAGGACATGTAACTGACAGCGACACAAAAGAAAGCCTGGTTAACGCAACAGTTACATTATTACAACTAAACAAAACAATTGTAACAAACGAAAGTGGTGATTTTACCTTTGAAGGTATTTGTGCAGGCGAATACAGCGTGCAGGTTACGCATGTTAACTGCGACACTATTATTAAAAAGTTTAGTGTTGTAAGTAGAGCGCATTTAGACCTTTACCTGCCACATGCAAAACGAACACTTGGCGAGGTAACAGTAACTACATTACATGGGCTACAAAATACAGGAATTAAAAAAGAACTGAGTGGCAGGGCACTCGAAGAAACAAGGGGACTATCGCTGGCTGAAGCTTTAAGTAAACTAAATGGCGTAACCATGTTACAAACAGGGGCAACTATTTCGAAACCTGTAATACATGGCTTGCACAGTAACCGCATTCTAACTATAAATAATGGTGTACGACAGGAAGGACAGCAATGGGGAAACGAACACGCACCGGAAATAGACCCGTTTATTGCAGACAACTTAGTGGTAATTAAAGGCGTTGACGAACTGCGTTACGGATCGGATGCTATAGGTGGAGTTATATTGGTAAATCCAAAAGCATTAAGGCACCAGCCGGGAAGTTACGGAGAAGTAAATGCGGCCTATTTTACTAATAACCGCCAGTATGTAGCTTCTGCAATGTTTGAGCAGCAACTAAAAAAACAGCCTGCTTTTAGTTATCGCTTACAGGGTACTTTTAAGCGTGGAGCTAATGTTTCAACCCCTGGCTATCGTTTAAATAATACCGCCATAAAAGAGCAAAACTTTTCGGCAACAGCAGGCTGGAAAAAGGAAAAATATACTATCGATGCTTTTTACAGCCAGTTTAATACCACTGCAGGTATTTTTTCAGGTTCGCATATTGGCAACCTTACCGACCTGCAAAATGCAATTGCAGCTAACAAACCTGCAGACGTTTACCTGGGAGAGAACACTTACAAAATAAAACGGCCTTACCAGGATGTAACCCATCAATTATTTAAGCTGAAAAGCGATGTTACAACCCGTGCAGGTAAGCTTCATGTTTTATTTGCCACACAATATAATAACCGAAAAGAGTATGATGTGGTTAGAAGTGCGACTACAAAAAGTGCACAAATGAACCTGAGGATACTTACTTTCTCGGAAGATATATCATGGGATCACCCGGAAGTGATGAATTTCAAAGGCACATTAGGGCTTTCAGCAGTGCAACAGAACAACTCGTATACCGGTCGCTATTTTATACCAAACTATTTTTCAAACACTTTTGGAGGATATTGGATCGAAAAATGGTCAAAGCATAAATGGGAACTACAGGCAGGTATTAGATACGACCATAAAAACATTAATACAAAAAGGTTATTGTATAACAACTCTGAGATCAACCACGATTTCAGGTATTCTACCCTGGCAACTTCATTCAATACTTTATACAAGATAAATAACTATGTAAGGTTTAACCTTAGTATTTCATTGGCTAACAGGGCACCTTTTGTAAACGAGTTATTAAGCGATGGTATTCACCATGGCACAGGTACCTACGAACAAGGGGACATCCATCTTAAGACTGAAAGAGCCCTGAACTTTGCCGGTGGTTTGTCATATAGCAATAAAGCCAAAACCCTTACTGCTGATATAACAGTCTACAACAATAAGATCACCAACTTTATTTACCAGCAACCAAAACCTGATGAACCGGTATTAACCATTGCAGGCGCTTTTCCTAAACTGCAATACCAGCAAACGGATGCAAATTTAAAAGGTGTAGATTTCACCGGCAGTTATCATTTTTACAAACACCTGCAATTAACAACAAAGGCTTCGGTACTAAGGGCGCGTAACACAAGTATTAACGACTGGTTGATTTTTATGCCAGGCGACCGTATAAGCAACGAGTTGACTTACAATTTTAATAACGAAGGAAAATTTAGTAATACCTATATTTCATTTGAAATACCTGTTTTTTTAAAACAAACCCGTGTACCTGACAACAAGACCGAACAACAGGATTACAAGGAACCTCCTGCCGGTTATACCCTGCTAAATTTTAATGCTTCGTCGGTTATTAAGCTGGCAAATACACCTGTAACTGTAAGTATAGGTGCCAGAAATCTTTTAAACAAAACTTACCGCGACTATTTAAACAGCTTCCGCTATTTCACTGATGAGATGGGGCGAAATATAAGTGTGCGCATAAAAGTGCCTTTCTAAAACTTCATACAATAATCAACTACCTAAAAAAGAAACAATGAAAAAAACAGTAAGAAATCTTGCAATTATTGCATTCGCATCGCTAACCTTTACCGCATGCAGCAAAGACGTTGAAACTGAAGAAAATGACAACGAATTGATCACTACAATCGAATTGCATGTTACTGAAACCGGAACTTCTACTACAGGGGTATTCAAGTTTGAAGATCTTGATGGAGATGGAGGTGCAGCACCGGTAATTGACGCAATTACATTATCCCCAAATAAAACTTACAATGTAGAGTTGAAAGTATTAGACAAAAGCAAAACACCTGCGGTAACCATTTCAGAAGAGATACTGGAAGAAGGAGACGATCACCGTTTTTATTTTGAACCAACCGGTGCAAGTATTACCGTAAATAATTTAAGCAACGATGCTAATGGTTTACCCCTTGGGCTTACCAGCACTTGGACTACAGGCGCAGCATCAACCGGTAAGTTAAAAATTACATTAAGACATTATGAAAGTGGTGGTAAAGCACTAACAGACCCTGTTAGTAGTACAAAGTCATCAACCGATGCTGAAGTAGAGTTTAACGCAGCTATTCAATAAGATTGAAATTTCCATTTTAGCTAGGTTTAATAGTTACTACAATAAAAGAGGCAATCGTTTACTGTACCGATTGCCTCTTTTGCTTTTTACCAATTCCTCGTAATGGTCTTTTCTTTTTTTATGAGCCAGACGTTATTGCTACTATTAAGCTTCCGTTGCGTCGCACTCGTGTACTGAAGTGCTATTTCTTGACTAGCTGAATACCTTACAATAGTCTCAAAACAAACGCTGTTATACTCTACTAAATATGTTTACTTTAAAAGACTTGCATAAACCAAAGCCTCAAATTTCTGTGCGATCTCGCCATGACTGTTAGGTGTATGCTGTGTCATTATCAGGCAGACAAGATTTCTTTTTGGATCTGCCCAATAAGTAGTACCATAATAACCACCCCATGCAAAAGAACCTTCACTGCGAGGATTTTTTGCAGCAGACTTTGCTGATGTAATGGCAAAGCCCAAACCAAAACCATCTGAACCGTTATAAGGAAAATCAAGTTGATTACTGGTCATTAACTCTATTGATCTTGGCGATAAAATTCTTTTACCATTATAAACACCATTATTTAATAACATTTGCATAAAAACGGCATAATCAAATGCTGTGGAACTAAGCCCGGCACCACCTGAAAAGTAGGTTTTATTCATAGTTGGGTAATCAGGATCGATGTCACGGAAAGTATGGCTCCATTTAATTATTCTATGTAATGAATCTTCTGTATATACTGAAGCCAATCGGCTTGCTTTTGATTGTGGTAAATTAAAATAAGTATCATTCATACCAAGAGGCTGAAAAATATTTTGTTTGAAAAACTCATCTAGGCTCCTTCCACTGATAACCTCAATTAAAGCACCTAATAAGTCGGTATTCAATCCATATTGCCACTTTTCTCCCGGCTGAAACATTAGGGGCAGCTTCCCTAATGCTTTCATTCTTTCCAGCAGGTTCGCATTAAAATAACCAAGTCCGGAAGGTATACCTGCTTTTGCATAAACAGCATTGGCAACAGGGGTACCTATACCGGCATAACCAATACCTGAACTATGTGATAACAGATCGCGAAAAGTAATATTACGTTTGGCAGGCACCGTAGTATACGTTGTGTCAGCAGCATTATATTTATCCAATACCACGGGATTTTTAAACTCAGGTATAAAGTCAGCAATAGGCTGATCAAGTAAAAGTTTGCCCTGCTCATAAAGTTTCATTATGCCTACACTCGTAATCGCCTTAGTCTGGCTCATTATTCTAAAAATGGCATCTTTCTGCATTGGCTTTTTAGTCTCACTATCCGCATAGCCATATCCTTTGTATTGAACAAGTTGGTTATCTTTTAAAACAAGAGTTACTGCACCTGTTAACCAGTTTTTCTTTATATAATTATTCAACACAGTATCTATCCTGCTTAAAGCAGGGTAATTGACCTCGACATTTGGCTTTGCATTAATTTGAATGGTCTGTGACTGCACAAAAGCAGGCTGCAACAATTGCAGAATAACAATAAAGAACGCGTAAGAAAAATTCGTCTTCATTAGAAGTTATGGGTTTTAGGGTGCGGAAGTTACTACGAATTGTAAATAAATATTGAAAAACAGTAAGGTAGTTAGGGAACTGAAGATAATACTATTCCCGTTTTTGTATCCACCCATTAATTACGTCGATCCGCCTTATTGATAAACTTTATCCAAAAGAGAGATATAACTCGTTCTCCCGTATTTTCTTCCGAAAAAAATTCTTAGCAGTTTTTATAAAATAAATTTTTAAATGTTAAAAACGAGCTATACATTCGTAGTGTTCTATATAAGTAGTACACTAAATCACTACTTGTCTTTGAACTTTAAAATCCAGAATATTTAGGACTAACCTTTCAATTAATTAAAAAAATAAAACGACTATTATGAGAAATCTTATATTATTCATCATACTATTTACCTGTTTCGGTACTTATGCATTTGCTCAGACTGCAGGAAATATCTTAGGGCGTATAACAAGTAAAAATGAAAAAGCTGTAGAAGGCGTTAGTGTTGCACTATTACGAGCAAAGGATTCTGTAACCCTAAAACTTGCAGTTGCTGATAAAGCAGGACTATTTGCCTTTAAAGGCATAGCTAATGGAAGATATTTAGTGCTGGTAACAGGTGTGGGACATAAAAAAGCTTATTCACCAACTTTTGAAGTGATTCCTGAAAAACAAAATGTACAGCTTGCTACCATTAATTTAGTTCCAATACAAAAAGCAATGTCCGATGTAACAGTTACGACTGTCAGACCACTTGTTGAACAAAGAATGGATCGTACAGTTGTGAACGTGGATGCTTCAGTAACAAACGCCGGAACAACAGCTTTAGAGGTATTGGAAAAATCGCCGGGAGTAACGGTTGACAGGGACGGTAACATTAGTTTAAAAGGCAAAGAAGGTGTAATGGTATTAATTGACGGACGCCCAACCCAATTAGGAGGAGCAGATCTTGCTAACCTTTTGCGAAACATGAACTCTTCTCAATTAGACCAGGTTGAGATAATGACAAATCCCCCGGCCCGTTATGATGCTGCAGGTAATGCCGGCATTATTAATATAAAAACCAAAAAAAATAAAACAGCAGGTTACAATGGGTCTGTTAATGCAAATTATATACAAGGTAAGTATCCAAAAACAAATCAAGGTTTCAATTTCAACTACCGAAACGGCAAGGTGAATGTATTCACCAATGTAAATACCGGTTGGGCAAAAAACTTTGAGACACTTACCATTCAAAGAAGTTTGCAGAACAACAATAATAATGTTATTGATAATTATTTTGATCAACGTGCTAACATGATCAGGGTGAGCAATTCGTTTAATGGTAAGGTTGGTATGGATTACTTTGCAAATAAAAAAACAACAATAGGTTTTGTTATTAATGGATTCACCAATAATGTAACAACCGATAATAGCAACCGGACAAATATTTATACTGCAAAAAAAGAAGTAGAAAGCATTACAAAAGCAACTGTCGACAATTCAAACAAGTGGAAGAATTTTAGTGCTAACCTTAATTTCAGAAGGGTGTTAGATACAGCAGGCAAAGAGCTTACTGCAGACTTTGATTATATGAATTATGATTCAAAAAATAGCCAGGTAATGATAAATTCCTATTTTAATGAACCCGGTAACTCTATTGGTAAAGCGGATACTTTGTTAGGTGCATTACCACAAATCATCACTATCTATAGTGGAAGAATGGATTATACACATCCTATTAAAAAAGGAACAAACTTAGAAGCCGGAATTAAGAGCAGTATTGTAAATACTGACAATAATGCGAGGTACGATAGCATTCAATACGGTAGTTTAGCCCACGACTATAACAGAAGCAATCACTTCTTATACCGCGAAAATATCAATGCTGCTTATGTTAACCTAAGTACAACACTAACCAAAAAATGGAGTGCACAGTTAGGGTTACGATTTGAAAATACAAATGCAAAAGGCAAGCAGCTAACAACAGGCGAAAAGTTCAACAGGCATTATTCACAATTGTTTCCAACTGCCTATTTCCAGTATAAAGCAAACGCTAAAAATAACTTTGGTTTAAATTACGGCAGAAGAATACGCAGACCAAATTATGAAAGCTTAAATCCTTTTATCCGCTTTATTGACAGGTACACTTATAGCCAGGGTAATCCTAACCTAAAACCATCAATTAGCGACAATTTAGAGCTATCACACACCTATCATAACATGTTTACAACCACCTTAAACTATACAGCAACGAACGATATTATACAAGGTGTAATAGAACAAAAAGGACAGGAAGCTTATTCGAAACAAGCTAACATAGCATCCCTTAGGCAATTTGGACTTGCTATAAACGCTAATAATTCAATAACAAAGTGGTGGACTAACAATGTTTCAATAAATGTTTTTAATAACAGTTATAAAGGGATCGTAAATAATGTTCCAATAGCTTTTTCAGCAATCAGCTTTTCTATGAATGGAACCCAGCAGTTTAAATTATCAAAAACGCTTACCGGTGAACTAGGCGGAGGCTATAGAAGTGCAGGTGTTATTGGAGTAAATAAAATAAGGCCTTTGGGAATGATAAATGCAGGTTTTTCCAAACAATTAATGAAGAACAAAGCCACCCTACGAGTTACAGCCCGCGACATTTTTTACACTATGAGACAAAGTGCGGTGGTTAAGTACGGAAATGTAGACGCTGCATTCCAGGAGGTAAGAGATACAAGAGTGGTGAACATTGGCTTTACCTATCGCTTCAACAAAGGAAAGATGAATAATTTAAAGAAGAAAGCTAACAACCTGGATGAGCAAAATCGCGTGGGTGTAGACTAAATAAATAGTTGACGCCGCATCATCAGGCGTGGTATTTTTTGTGTGCCCGGCAGAAGAATAAGCATTTGGCAGCCGTTGCGTCGCACTCTTGTACTATTTATTCAAT
>Ga0115847_100194_pt1 | contig 15206 bp, 14 predicted proteins | sample InSIn5SAF170_FD_83861 | JGI IMG/M metagenome (GOLD analysis project Ga0115847, IMG submission 83861)
GAAAGCCAAGCTACTTCAGAGCCTCAGCCGTCCGGTCAGCCTTCCGCTCAGCCTACTGAAGCCAAAACACCAAAAGTGATTCCTGATTCGCAAAGTCAGGGTTACGTTGGTTTGGGACTTTCTAGTCCTACTGAAAGCGTTTTGGGGGGTTCGAGTCCATACCGAGAGGTGAGTGTTCTACTTCTAAGTTACGCTATACTGTCACTGTCCGTGCAGACTCGTGGACGAGCGAGTCACGGGCGCCCTACATAGACTACCAAACGATAAAGTGAGAGCCAGCTGACGGGTGCAGACAACATCAGCGCCCTTGAATATTGCGCAGCAATCGACAGAGCTTCACGGATCAAAGTCATCTGTGGCCATCTTGGAGACGGATCCAATCGAGCCATCCTCTTCGGCAGCCGAAGCTAACTCAAGTCGCCTGCGAAGTGCTACTCGTAGTCCTGTTGCTAGTCAACTACTTTCTCCAAATAGGACTTTGTCCCCGTTGCACGTCCAGAGTCGGCCAAGCACTCCTCGCACGGGACCACCTCCTTTGATAGGCCCAGGCAGCTTGCGCTCTGCAAGCAAGACACCATCGAGATCGACGCAAGTGGGTACTGACTCGGCAAAACCGTCGCCTCTCCGCTCGTCTCGAGTGAGATCACCCAGTCCATTAACAGAGACCGCTTCAGTGACACACCAAGGCGTCTTCCAGTCCTGGGGCTCAACGGCGGGTGAGGAGCCTATCTCCAGTCGAGACTTTGCGGACCTGCTGCGATCCACGCATCCGGACCAAGGAGAACAGAACTTTCCTAGCTCGTCCCTTGCTGAGCCGCCTGGATACGATCCTGAAACCCTCGCATCTCAGCAGCCCGCACAGCCAGAATCCTTCACAATGCCAGGAACACGACGATCGCAGCGAAGTTCAGGCGCACCAAATACTGCATCACAGACTATGGGATCTAGCCAAGGCTCGAGGGGCGGTCGTGGTGGTCGTGGAAGGGGGAACGGCCGTGGAGCAAAGGGCGTCACCTCCAATCCTCAGACAGAAGACGAAATGAAGGACGCCGATATCTCCGATCGCGACACCGACCTTGACGAAAAGAATGACACGGGCGTAAACAGCAGCACAGAATCCTTAGCCGATGGTGAGCTACATTCCCAAGCGATACACGCAGATCGGCACAGCCCAGAGCCTGTGATGGACCACGACGCACAAGGGAACTCGAGACTGGCAGCGCGAATACCTGGAGATGCCGACGATGAGCCACTTCATACTGCTAGCAACCGCAGTCCTCCTGAGATCCGCTTAGAAGCGCCTGCACAAGAAACCGCAGACGATTCGGATACTGATTTTGACGATGGTGATGGACAGGGCCCCCCGCTTGGACAGATGGAATTCATCGTCCCCTTGCCGCTTGCTGGTCAAGCAAGAGACCAGTATCGCAAGACAATCAAGTACAACGAGACCTTGATCGAGAAATTCACTGGGCGTAATTGGTCTGATCCGCCGACGCTGCTTTCGGACGCCCAGTCTTTCGTGCGGACCATGCGAGATATTACCACGCACATTGACCTTACGAACGAGACCACCGTTTCACAGACAGACATATACCCTTCCGATGTGGTTGAGTGGGATCGGTCGGTTAGTACTAAGTTTAAGCTGCTTTACGAGCTTGTGAATGCCTTGAGAGATTCAAATATCCATATTCTCGTCATCACACAACCCGGACGGGCTTTGGACATTCTGGAGAACTTCTTGAGGGGCATGATGGTTACTCACACGCGATTCAACTCCTCGAGGTCTGCTGAGCCGGCCGAGTCACAGGCGCCATTGAACATGACGATCATGTCTTCTGACATATCAGTAACACTGCCCGAAACCACCAGCAATTTATCAAAACTGTCTTCGGCTGGTTTGTTAGTGGCCTTCGATCCTATTTCAGATGATCTCAAGCGTGCTTTACAACCTATCCGGCAAAACTCCGTGCATATTGAGCGTCTTGCTCCGCTTATCTCACTGGCTGTCATCAATTCTATTGACCACATCGATCATAGTGTGGCGCCAATGTTCAAAGGAACTCAGAGGTTGCGGATTATTGTCAACTGTCTCGCCAAGCTGCGAAAAGAGGCCGGACGTGATGACATTGGTCTTCCCCCGATCAATGAGGTTGCCAACGAAATCGCTCAATTCGTGAGATTGGTTCGTGCTGAGGAGGATTGGCCACTGCCTTCGATAGGTCCACTCAACAACAACGATGCGTGGGACCTTTCGCAGGGCCTTATTTCAATGAAGTCAAACGCATCGAGTGACTCTGAAAAGTCTGCAAAAGCAAAGGCCGCTGCGAAGAAGAATGCGAAAAGGCCATTGGATCGTGTTCAGAATGAGGAAGTGGGAGAGGCGAGCAAAAAGATGAGGATGACTCCACAACCTGAGCAAGATCTTTCGAATACACGCATCAGTGACTCGACTACAGTCGAATCTACCGAGACACAAAAGCATCTCGTCCAAGAGCTGGATACAATGCAAGACTTGTTGAGAGCTACAGAGGAGCAGCTGAAAATATCGACCGAGACGTCGAATCAGCGCATACACACTCTCGAAACAGATCTCAGCGATTTGCAATTCCGCTTCGAGGAACAAACTGCCGAAAAGCGAGCTTTACTGAAAGAACTTTCAGACGCCAAGTCCCAGCTCGAGCTTGCTGGAAGACAACGAGAATCTCGCGACATCACCATCGACAAACTCAAGGAGGAGATACGTACACTCAAGTCACAGCTTGGTGAAGCACATGAGCAACTACAGGGCTCACATATTCCTGAGGTTGCAGCGATGGAAAAGCTGCGGCAGGAGAAGGACCAAGCTGAGCTTGCGCAGAAACGTGCTGAACGGAACGCTGCAACACAAGATTCTACGCTGGGATATGCAAGACAGCAATTAGAAGAAGCGCGATCACGTGCTACTGAACTTCAGGAACAGAATAGCGATTACGAATCACGATTTACAATTCTAGAGCGACAAGCTAAGGGAGAGATTTCCAAGGCGCGACAACTTTTCCTAGACGAGCGAGCGAAAAGCGAGTCGGCGGAAAATCTTCGTTTGAAGCAGGAGAACCGTAATCTTCAGCAATTATTGCAACGAAAAGAAGAGGAGCTTAAGAGCAGAAGATCAGGCATGGGCACCCGTGCAGGAAGTGTTCCACGAAGTCCTCGAGTCGGGCCAGCGAGTCGAGGCGGGAGTCCAATTCCAGATCGCAGGATTGGGGCATTGAAGAACAACATGATGTGAGTGTCCCTAGCGTCTGTTCTAGGCACGAGGAGCAACATCAAAGAAAGACTCGCAAAACTACGGGAACCACTCAGGAAGTGGTGGGCGGGCAGGCAGCGCGGGTACGTGAGTTGTCTGAAAATACCTTGGGTGGTTGCTTGGTGAAATTTTCTCTGAGACTCTGGCTCGACTTCTTCTGCGGATCAACAGCCAGACAATCATTAAAATTACGCACCGACAAACAGTTGTCTCCGACCGCTCTGCTCTCCCCACTACTTCTTGCAATCTTCTTGTAATGAAAGTCGCTTCTTTGTTGTTTTGCTTTCCTTAGACTCGAGCTCTGGAGGTGAATGGCGTCTTTCAATGATCTGGTGCCTTACCATAGGCAATTTTGCTAACATGGTCTAGGCAAGGCCGTAGACAACCCAAACCGAAGCAGAAGGAACAGCAAGACGATTCGGACGGATCAAAGATCGTTTCGAGTTCGACACCGGTCATTGCGGAGCCAAAGCCACGATCTGGACGACCTATCGAGATGAAAGCCCTAGAAGCGAAGCATCTAGATGCAAAATCGGACTCCCAGAAGTCTGAGCAACTTCCTGCTCCGAGGCCCACGGACGTCCGTATGTCAGCGAACAACTCGCGGCCGTTCCCGTGTGTCTTTGCGCAGTACAATTGTGGATCTGCATTCACATCGAAAAACGAATGGAAGCGACATATCAGCACGAAGCACATTCAGCTAGGCTTCTGGCGATGCGATATGTGCCCCCCTTCGCCAGGAATAGATCACCCTGTATACAATGACTTCAATCGCAAAGATCTGTTTACGCAGCACCTGAGACGGATGCATGCCATGAGCGCACCGGCAACGCTTCAAGAGAATGCCAGCCAACCACAGTCGCCTCTGCCTCCATCACAAGGACCACCTCCCAATCTCACAGAGGAACAGATCACGGAGATTCAAAAGCGTTGCTACCGGCAGCTGAGGGCACCGCCGGAGATCTCAAGCTGCGTATTTTGCTCTCGTACCTTTTCGGGCCCGAACAGCTGGGAGGAACGACTGGAGCATGTTGGTGGGCATTTGGAGCGTGATCGCAAAAATGGCACCACTTGCTTAGATGTTACATCATGGCGTCCAGACCCTGCGCTTCGTGATTATCTTGTGACTGAGGGACTAGTGGAAGTCGATCCTCGCGGAGGATATAGAATTGGGGATGGCAAGCCAAAGAGGCCACTGGACATTGAAGGATTTGCTGGACAGGCGCCCACGGCACAACTCACCCCGCGAGCAAATGTCAATCAAGACCCGCTTGCATCGTCACCAGCGGGGCGTGATGGGGATATTATGGACGTTGATGACTCTGAAAGCTCGCTCGGCAAGCGTCGAAGAGGCAGACCACCGAAGCGTATATCGGAGGCAATGGAGATCGACATTCCTCCTACATCTGCTCCACCGTCACACGCACCGACTAGCCAGCCACTGCAAAGCCCGTCGGCGAGCCAGCTTTTCCGGCCCTCCCCATCTGGGCCACCGCCGCCAATACATCATCACCACACGCCAGGTCATTCAATGCCACCTTCACCTGGGCAGGCCCCAAATCATCAAATGCTACCTGGCCAGGGGCATCATGCATCGCATGGCCATCAAACGAGTCATCCTCTTTATCCCCAGCAACACGGTCCTCCTCCTGGACAACCGCCTTTCCAAAGCCCGCCACATATAATGCACAGTCCTAGAGACGGAGGACTACCTCCATTTCCCGGACAGCAGGTTGGGCCGCCGATGTCTCCGCGGCAATATCAGCTTCCTCCTGCGAATATTCAAAATATGTACAAATTCGAGCATGGATCATTCACCAAGTTTGCAGGTACGACAAATCCGCCGTGGCCTCCATCTCTGCCTAGATCCAGTGGAGCCGAATATCCTCCTCCAGGATTGCCTGCGCAGCCACAAACACAGGCACAGGCACAGACCCAGGCACAGGCACAGACACAGGCACAGGCACAGGCACAGGCACGAGTCCCTGGACAACCTCAACTAGCACCGAAACCGGCTCCTGATCCAGTCCAAGAGATCATGTCGAGAATCTACGCCAATGCACCCCAGCTTGCGCCAAAGCCATTAGTCGAAATTGCACAGGCAGCATCCGCAAGGGAAGCGATGTCGTCGCAAAGGCCACCTTCTCAAGGAGGGCCACCTCAGCAATTCCATTCTGGCTTTCGACCTATCAATGATGCACAGAGACCCAGTGGTGCCGTGGCCGTGCCATCTAAACAACCGCAACAGCAGGCAGCTGGGCAGGAAGCGGGCCGACAACTAGCCCCAAAGCCGCCATCGGTACAGTCACCAGGTGCACCATACCCACCTTTTGCACGTGATCCTACACCTCATCAACCATCGCAGATAGGACTCCACGGTTCTGGTTCCCAGCACCATAGTTTGCATCACCTGCAGCAGTCTACGGAACCAAACACACCTCTGCAATCTCAGCAAGGCCATGGACCTCAGCTTGCTCCTGGGCTTGCGCTATCCCCGGGCACAGCACAACCTCCATTGCAGCCGCCACATGCGCGGTCGCACTCGCAGTCTCATTCTCAGTCACAGGCTAGTTCACCTCCACGATCAATCACGCCGAAGCAAGTGGGCGGAGGAGCGGAGATGGAAGACGGCCAACGCAGTGCCAGGGGCAGAAGTTTTAGGGACATCGTCATGTCGTAAGCGTCCATGAGCTGTTTCACGAGTATCCGTATACGTACAGCGGAAGACATCTACTTTCTATGTAATGTTGAATTCATGGATGATGATGTGATGGCTGAGCCTAGAGTTGAGAATAGTGATAGCATTGTTTCTTATGTTAGCTTCTCTGAGCTTCAACCGAACAAGAATGTGTCGTTGCTTATTGTGTAGCATTGTGTGATAAGCCAAAAAAGATTTTGTTGCTTGTGCGCCACCATTCACCTTCTCTCATGAACCCTACTTGTACCCATGAAGACGTGAAACCCGGATGTATCTCCGGGCGCCCCGTCCAAGCTTCCCTCACGTAAGCTTCTCCAGTCTTCACCTCGCAGTCCAGCGGTTGATGAATTGCTCAAGATCCTGCCGAAGTGCAATAGCACGTTATGCGATTCCAGTTCCCTTCGGTTTTGTTTTTTTATCTCTTATCTGAGAATTTGGAAGCTCGCAGCCACAGTTTTCTCCAGAAATAGAGACGCGACACGAGCGCTGCATTCGACGAGCGCAGCATTCGACGAGTTCGGGAAGCACGGCTTGTGCTATCGGATCAATGTTACGGTGCGCTGACGACGAGATGCACTTTCAGATATCGAGAAGCCCTTAGACCGGACAATTGGTAGGTATCACTACTACCATAATGGAGGGATCTGACCAGCGACGACGACGGAGACCGCGCTATGTAGACGAGGACACGAGCGCAACCACGGAGCGCGAGCTCCATGGCTGGTACTCGTATGCCATAGCCGCCGAAGTCTTTGCTATATCAGGGACTGGCTCCTTTTTACCGGTTACATTGGAGCAATTGGCGCGCGAGCGAGGGGTACTCAAGAGTGATGGCGTCACAAAATGTGTTCAGTCTGCTGCTCGGGCGGTGAAGTTTCTGGCTGCGCGAGCGGAGGAGGCACAGCCAGATGATGCATGTGTGGTGAATGTGCTCGGTGCGAAAGTCAACACATCGAGCTTTGCACTGTACACTTTCTCATTGGCAGTGGGAGTACAGGCATTGGTTTTGATATCCATCAGCGCGATAGCTGACCACGGTACATACAGGCTTTTGCTATCTATGGCCCAGACAATGGACTAATGTTTTGTATGTAGGTAACTATAGGAAGAAATTCCTACTAGCGCTGGCGTGGATCGGCGCAATCGCTTGTATGCTCTTCATCTTCATCTCGCCGACGGTATACCTCCTCGCACCGATCCTCGTCATCGTTAGCGTCTGCTGCCTGGGAAATGGCTTCGCGTTGCTAAACTCCTTTCTACCTCTGCTTGTGGCAAACTACACAGGTACGTCTGAGACGGGAGAATATCGATGGCAGCCTATCTCTGCCAACGAAGCGGACACAGATTCGGCATCTCCCAGCCTGAAGCTGTCAAACAGCATATCTGCGAAAGGCACTGGTTTGGGATATGCAGCCGCAGTTTTTGTGCAAATCCTCTCAATTGGTATTCTTGTGCTCATGAACCAGTTGCATTTGAGTAGCTCTGCGACTTTACCTATGCGGGTGGTGCTCCTACTTGTGGGTGCCTGGTGGGCTGTATTCACGATTCCGACATACTTATGGTTGCGACCGCGACCTGGTCCACGACTTCAAGCAGTACCAATCACCACTCGACGCTGGCTCCAACCTGCATACTACATATCTTTCGCCTGGCGATCTCTCTTCTCGACCATGAAGACGGCACTCAAGCTGAAGCAGATCTGCATATTCCTTGTCGCATGGTTTCTGATGTCCGACGCCATCGCTACCGTTTCTGGTGTCGCCATTTTGTTTGCACGCACAGAGTTGCATATGGAAACACCAGCCATCGCCCTTGTCAGTATTACGGCAACTGTCAGTGGCGTTCTTGGAGCCACTCTTTGGCCACGCATTCAAAGACGCTTCAATCTGGAGACAAACCGCGTAATCATCGCTTGCATTTGTCTATTTGAAATCATACCACTCTATGGACTACTCGGCTTCGTCCTCCCTGTTCTTGGCCTACGGGCTCAATGGGAAATATTCCCCATGGCGTGCATCCATGGATTCGTAATGGGCGGGCTTAGCAGCTTCTGTCGCTCGTTCTACAGCGTACTCATCCCGCCTGGCAGTGAAGCTGCTTTCTATGCTCTATATGCCGTCACGGACAAGGGTAGTAGCGTAATTGGTCCTGCGGTGGTAGGTAGAATCGTGGACGCGACGGGCAGTGTCAGGATGGGCTTTTGGTTCCTAGCTGTTCTGATTGTTCTACCAATCCCGCTGATCTGGTGGGTAGATGCTGAAGCTGGTCAAAGGGCGGCATTTCAGTTGATTAGCAAGGAGGAAGTCGAGGAGGAACACATACCATTGGCTAATAGGGAGGGAAGAAGGAGTGAAGACGTGGATGGAGACGAGGCTTTCGGGCTTGTCGACAGCGATGATGATCTGGACTATCTGCCCAGTAGATGACACTGCTCAGTTCGACCAAGCTCTGCAAACCTTGAATCGCCAACTCACGTGACTGCGCGTTCAGTGCTTGACTGGAACGAGAAAACAAGGCTTGCGATCTTCATGTACAAATGCAGGACGAACAAGCCACAATTGACTGTGCTTGGAAATTGATCAATCGCGAGACCGACGGTGTGCTTTCGTGGGACGTGTATGCCGGTGCACGCGAGTATAAGCATCATCGCAATCTACATCAGGACTAAGCATCAGCGTTGACGGCACGATATTGCGGAACATGCGAAAGTAGAGCCCAGACATGGAAAAGCGCGTCACATTAGCATCAGCACCTCTGACATTTCTCGATCTCACTCAGCGTTTTGAGGGTTCTGCCAAATACGTCACGATTACTCCACAAAAGCTATCCAATGGATACGGAAGCACACAAATGAAGCTCAAGTACATATTCTTGTTCCTTTTAATTCTGCAAAAGATTGAATAATAGATTGGTGCATGGCTTTTATGTTCAGAACATCAATTGTTAGGAGATTCAATTGCGCTCAATTCTCTGCCTACGGAGTAGACTCTTCAACAAAGCATCGTCTTTCCTGTTCAGCGCGTTCCTGCTGTACCACCACTTCAAAATCAGGAATCGCTCTCTCCGGCTCGAGAACCGTCTCATTCGCAGCTCGTAACCAGCTTAGGCAATCTTCTTCAGGCATCAGCACCATGGATCAAGACACCGCACGCAAAGAGAGTACTGAAGGCAAGAACGACTGGAAGAAGCGCGCGCCTTACTCCATCCACGAGAAAGACTTCAATGCTTTGTATGAAGCTTCGTGTCACTGTGGCAAGGTGCAATATCAGCTTAGTCGTAAGGAACCGCTTGACAGCAAGCTATGCCATTGCACAACGTGCCAAACTCAACATGCAGCACCTTTCCAATGGGCCGCGATCTTTCACAAAGAGGACATCAACTTCAAGGAAGGCCATCACAATCTGGAATGGTACGATCCGAGCGAGAAGAGCATTGAACACAAGTTACCGTGCAAAGTCAGATGTTCGTACTGCCATAGCCCGATCATGGATGAGGGCAGGAACATGATCCTACTGTTCCCAAGCTTGATTCATTTCCCGGATAACGAAACGAAGTTGAATTTCAAGCCTAGGTATGTGCATAGTCAATGATTTGCGGAGTGAAAAAATTGATGCTGACAGCATGATTAGGTGCCACATGTTTTATGGTGAGCGTGTCATGGACATTCCTGATGGGTTGCCGAAATGGACCGGCCTCGACAGCCAGAGTGAGCTCATTGAGGACAGTCCTCCAGAGTTGGTGCAGAAATATGAGCGTGAGAGAGAAGAAGAACGTGAGAAGAAGAGGCGCAAGACCGAAGAAGAGGGCCAAGGCGCGAACAAATCCTAGATACTGTCGTCGATTGCTTTCACAGTGCAGTGGTTGACGATCTCACCTGACGAAATGCGGGACTATCTACAATAGCTGCGACTTAAATTGTAGAAGTGGCATTCGTATTCATACGTCCGACAATGACGGCTGTCTTTCAAACTTGATTTGATTCAGCTCACCCTCACATCGTGTTTTTCCATCCCCAGCTACGCCATAACGCCTTACAGAATCAGTCTTACATAAAACCAAATCTCGTGCCAAGATTTCTTCGACACAATCAATTGAGAGCGTCCGAAGGTTCGTCACCAAGAATCACCTCTCTCAGAATATCTTTTTCACCACTACTCTCAACCATGCCTTTGAAGACACCACTCTGAAGTCCAATCAAAGCACGTGGTGTGTCGTACTCTGCTACCTTCCCCTGATCCATCACAAGAATGCGATCAAAGTCTGCAATCGTACTCAACCTATGCGCTATCACGATCAACGTGGCATCCTGGAATTCTTCTCGGATGCTTCGCTGAATCAACGCATCTGTGTGTTTATCAACAGCAGAAGTGGCCTCGTCGAGTATCATGATCTTCGGCCTCGACACAATCGCGCGTGCGAGGCACAAGAGCTGCCTCTGTCCCTGCGAAAGATTCATGCCACCTTCAGATATGGGTGAAGATAGGGAGTTGAAAACGTTGGTGTTCTTCGGTGGCTCGACTGAACCAATGCTATCTTCTGGGGCGATGGGATTTGCAGGTGTAGCAGTGCCTGATGTCTTTGCAGATGACAGCAAGTGGACACGCCCCAAAGCATCGCGTAGCTCTTGATCCGTGTGTTCATCGAAGGGGTCGAGATTCGAGCGTACGGTGCCACTGAAAAGGACTGGATCCTGTGGAATGATAGCGAGTCGGCTCCGTAGATCATGTAGTTTGATTTTTGAGATATCAATTCCGTCCACATGAACGCTGCCTGACCTCGCTTCCAAAAAGCGAAAGAGTGCTAGGGTTAACGAAGACTTACCAGCACCTGTGCGACCGACTACTCCTACTCGCTCATTTTTGTTCACATCGAATGTTAAGCCGCGCAGCACAGGAGGTAGATCATCTGCATATCCAACGACCAAGTCATGAACTTCAAGTCGACCTTCGGTGGGCCACGCAGCTGGGGCATCATGACCATCCTGCTTCTCAATGTCAATGCCAGAGTACTCCAATATGCGCTCTGTTGAGTTCATGTTCATCTCTACGCCTGCAAAGTTTCTCAAAAGCCACGTAACGGCTTCGGTATATTGCAACGCGAAACCGAGAGCAAATCCGGAGAGTGCAGCGTCCATCCCTTTCAAGCTGATGACCTGAGAACATCATTAGCCAATCATCAAGTATATAAAAGAGCACCGAGTACTGAATGCATAATTTGCGACGGCCGAAACTGCAACACTTTGGTCCCATGTCTCGACCTTTGTAAAACATGCAAATCCGGGCCTTTCTTGCATCGCGTGGACGAGTTACTCACTAGTGCTGCAACGAGGAAAGCGAAAAAGGCACCAATGCAGTTTAGTCTCCAAGAGAGCCAGCGATTAGCCAGCCACATCGTGTAAAGCATGCGTGCATGGGTATCCAGTCGTGAGTACATGTTCTGAATATATGTACTTTGCTTGTCAAATGCGCGGATAGTGCCGATGCCTGCCAATGCTGTAGAGAAAACCTCAAAGACCGGAGATTTCGCTGTCGATTCAAGTCTCTTCAGTTGCCTTGCAGCAATGAGGTAGTATAGAGCATATCGGCCACAAATCGTGAGCAACACAACTGCACAGATAATTATGATTGGTGAGACGACCACGGCGGCAACAATGATGCCGACAACCACCATGAGATTGAACAAGCAGAAAGCGAAATTGTAAGCCTGCGCAGAATCGACCTGGTTGAAGTCCGCAGAGAACCGGTTCAGGATTCGCCCAACTGGCATCGTGTCCAACCACCTCAGCGGCGCTCGGAGTACCGCATAAGTCAGGTCTTCAAAGAGCTTCCTGCTAGCCTTGATTGAGCCGAAGAATACCCAGAGATAACGCAAAGTGCCTTCAACGATGATCGCCGCGGCAATGCCAAAATAGACGGCAAGCCAGTAGTTCAGGGTTTGTTCATAGCGAGGCTCACTGGTCAGCTCGATGCGACTAGAAAGTCCTTGGACCACGAAGGGGTTCGATTTATGATACCTAATCATTCATGGGTCAGATTTGGCGGTTTAAAGGTTATACTGTAGCAGCAATTCACTTACCAGTTGTTGAGAGAGTGACCTTCACTTTCATACCCCTCAGTCCACAACCGCAGAACCCAGCTTCGGCCGAGCAGTAGTGCTTCGTAGCCGCCAAAGCCAATGGCAACAACAAGCCAGAACGGCACGCCACCGCATGCATCAAGGTATGCCTTGTAGACGCTGAATTTGACCCATCCAGTTTCCTTTTTCTCCTCTTCCACGAACTTTTTTGGCGCGGCTTTGCGCTCGGGAACCTCGCCGCCACCGTCAATTACATCGCTTCTATGACTTGAATACGATTGTCCTCTCTTTCGGCCATTTGCAGTACCATTAGAGAAAGATGGACGACTATGCCTTGCGCTCGAAGCGGTTCTGATCTTCTGGATAATATGCAAGCGATCCTCAGCGGTGATCTCATCCTCATCTTCGTGTAGTTCTTCTTCATCAATGATGGCTTCCAAAACCCCAGTGCGATCCAGTTCCGAGATGAGACCTGAGTGTTCCACAGTTCCATCCCCTAGGTGGACTTCATACTTAGTAGCAGGCAGAACAAGTCCAACGTGGTGAGTAACAAGGATTCGAGTCCGCCCCTTACAGATATCTCCAGTCAAAGCCTTTTCAAAGATATGCTTGCCAACATGCGCATCCACTGCACTGAAGATATCATCGAGAACAAGAATACCAGCTCGGGAATACAAAGCACGTGCCAATGTGACACGCCACTTTTGGCCTCCTGAGAGGTTAATGCCGTTCGCGCCTATTTCAGTGCTATCTCCGTCGCTCATAATCTTCAGATCAGGCTCCAGCGCGCAGACCTCAATAACTTGCTTGTAGCGCTGTTCATCGAAAGGGAGGCCAAAGAGGATGTTGTCCTTGAACGTGGCATTCTCAAGCCATGGTTGCTGGGCGACGTACGCCTTCTGGCCTGGCAAGATCCAGTTTGCTCTGTTTGCCTTCGCATCATGCCGTTCTTCAAATGACGGTGACCTCGGTGCTGTAATCTTGCCTGAGAGCACTTCCACTTCACCGAGAATTGCCGCGAGCAGTAGACTTTTGCCCGAGCCAGTCCTTCCAGAAACAACACTGAGTTCGCCATTGGGAAACTGAAGATTGAGGTGGCGAAGTGTGAATAAGTCCTCTACCTCACCATCTGCTGGCCAGGAAATTGTCGCGTCTTTGAACGCAACATGTTCTGCAGGCTCGACAATGGAATCGTCTTTTTCTGGGCCCTCCAAATATTCACCTATGCGCTTCAAGCTGACGTAGGCATCCAACATATTGGTTGTCAATTCGGGGAGCTAGATTTCAGTCAGTCCAGCGACAGAACATTATAAGTTATCGTCCACAAAAATAAGCGAGTCTATCAGCTGACAGGTACTTACCCACGCAAGTGTACCTTCGATCTGGCCCAATATGGAGATCGTAGTGAAGGCGATTGAAGGAGGAAGCGAGCCATTGATTAAAGCATAGACTCCAATTGTCGTGGCTGATAAAAGGACCGGACCAGTGACCCACAGGCACACCAAGACTGTGTCGTAAAGGAAGCAATACCATTGTGCAGCAAGCTGGTCATTGCGCACTTTCAAAACTCGGTTCTGCCACTGCGGTTCAAGTGCAGCAAACTTGATCTGACGAATACCACCAAGCATCTCGTTCACGACCGCGAGAATCTTGTCGCGCTGATCCATCAAAACTTTTTGGCCTTCTGTATACTTTTTCGAGAAGTATATATTCACTGGCAAGGTCAACAATTGCACCATGATCCCAGCAAGTAGAGGTTGCCACCCAAGGAGTTTTCCGAGGATGCCAAATGAGAACGCCAGTCTGCAAGTTGCACCTAGAAACATGTTGGAGACAGTGCAAAAGCTCGACACTCGTTTGGCGTCGACTCCGATGAGATTGACTACGCCCTGCCTGGTCTTCTTGAGCTGATCTTCTACGTCCTCGGGACTGGCTTCATCCATCGTATCCGGCTGTACTTGCAATTCGCCGTGATCAGCTTGCTCTAAGTTGATATCAACCGCTTTCACTTTACTCGCAGCCACACCTTTGACGTCCTTCCGCCTTGTTGATTTGTTGAAAATCATACCACCCAGCTGGGCCCGAACAGTGTAGTCGAGTTGATAGCAGAGGAACCACATTTGATTGTTGCTGAAAGCACTCGCAAGGATGACGATGCCTAGGGAGATCACCCAGAACCTTGCCGCTGATGCGATGTCTGCGCCAGCATCCCGGGCTTCCAGGAGCCGAAGTAAGCGATACATAACGAATTGAGGCGCGACCATGAACATAGCATCCAGAACAGTGTAGAAATGCTGCCATGTAAACGTTGATAGATGCGAGAAAAGAACAGATTTCAGCATGCTCTTTGTTTTCGCAAGCTTCTCCTCAAAGTCGTTCGTTAAATAACCCGCACGGTGTTGCAGGCCTAGGACGGGAATATCTTTATATTCTAAGTCCTTCGTGCGCTTCGCTTCAGCGAGAATCGGAGCAGGCCATGAGTACGTGACGCTGTCGAAAGCGGAAACTGTGAAGTGTCTGTCGACGGGCTGACCATTGAAGAAAACTTGCGGCCGTCGGGGATAACTCATACATAAGACGAGGCCACAGAGTCCGAGGACGACGGAAACTGTCGGATAGAGGGGATTGAAGCCGGACTTGGGAACAAATCCTGTGGATGTGAGGTAGATAAATGAACCAGTCCCGATAATCAGAAAGATATACGACCATGCTTCGGCCAGTGCCGTTTTGAAGATCTCTACAGGCTGTCTTCCGCGAAGAACCAGAATGTGCTGGAGGATGATACATAACTGCCTTCATTAGCAAAAAACTTGTAGCGCGTGGTTCATATACAATACCCAGAGACTGCAGTGAAGCCACCAGCTGATCACATTCGAGCCTGCTACAGTTGCACGAATGGTACCCGCTAATGAGACACCAAATCCTACGATTGCGATCGTTGAAGCCAACACATTCTGTACCTTCACAGAATACGCTCTTTGACTTTCCTCCGTTGCGACGCCATCTTCGTCTTCGTAAAGATGGAATGCTTGATCACTTTTGTTGGCTTGCAATGTAGATAGCCGAAGATTTCGCACTCCAGAAATGGTCGCCAGTGGTGCCACAAGGGCGAGCGCAATTGAGTACACGACAAGATCCCAAGGC
>Ga0115847_100196_pt1 | contig 15163 bp, 15 predicted proteins | sample InSIn5SAF170_FD_83861 | JGI IMG/M metagenome (GOLD analysis project Ga0115847, IMG submission 83861)
AGCAAGCTCATCAAGAGTGTTGTTATTGGTCTCAACGATGCGACGGGTTCTGCAGCCGAGATCAGATCACTCCAAGGCGTTCTGGAATCAATAGATCGTTCCATCCACATGAACCAGGTTGTTTGGGATGAAGTAGCTAAGACACAGATGGAGCCTCATTTAGTCCTTGTTTTCAAGTTTCTAGCTGGTACTAATGCGCACTTTCAAAAAACATTAAGAGTCCGCTTCGCTGACATGGATCCGTAGATGAGTATCAAAGTCACCAGAGAAATTTGATGGAATCCTTACAATCTTTCATGAAGTTTCTTGGACCGTACATGAACGCCCTCTCAGAGAGTTCTTGGCCTAAATTCAAAAGAAACTCGAAGCAAATGACATGGCTACTACGAAAAGATGAAGTCAGACACCTCCAGAGCGTACTCAATGGGCACCTGCGAGCGCTAGAGCAATCTTGCCTTGCACTTTCTATGTAAGCAAGTTCAAACAGGTTTGCAGTCTCATACTGAACTCGAATGAGCGTGCAGACAAACAGCCAGATTTCGACTGCTGGCCGCATGTTCGCAGCCATAGGTGACCTGAAGCAAGTAGCTATCGAGTCACAGATTATCCAGAAAAATTCCCTGGTGTTGCCAAAACATTTGGGATATCCCTGGGAGTCATCTATAGACGACACCGTCCTGCTACTTGACGCTATTGGCCGTAACATAATTCTGCCTATCATGCTTATAGATTCTAGAGACGTAAGTTGCGCAATGAATACAAGTGATCAATAGCTAAAATTCACAGAGGATGGATACACTCGTACACATGATGTTTACAAGTGATATTCCTGGCTACGATAGAATCAGCAGAAAGGAATATGTGATTAGGGACGAAGATACCGATCTTGAACTTGATAAAACAAACTGGCAAGTAAAAATACGACCAAGAATGCAGCTATCCATGAACGTAGTGCTTCCGGCAATGTCGACCCTAGATCCTCGTAATTGTCCACAATGCTTGCAGATGATATATGGTCATGATCTGTTACGCCAACGCAGGAGATGGTAAGTGCTTTGTCCTAAGTGTTATTACTGTCAATCTTTCGTAACACACACGCAGTCAAAAATGCCAATTCACCTTCTGGGTAATGGATAGAGAGCGTATTCTGGAAGTGGATGAATCTGGCAACTCTCTTAACGCTACAACAGACTCCACTGAAACACTTGGGCTTCAGGATGTACAATCCTCGACTAGACTCTCATCGACAACGAATTCCATTGCTGTTAAACAGAAACATAGCAGTGTTAGTAAGACAGATATTTCTGTCTTCCGCCGCGTGCATTATCATCGGGACAAATGGATCAAAAAGGCGCCTTCGATGAGGACTCCTCAGATGGAAGAAACTTCCCATTACAGTATCGACAAGCTACCAGCACTACATAGAGTAGCTGCCACGGGCGATATCATCGGATTGGAGCGACTACTCGATGACTGTACTGAAGCAGATATAAATCTGAGAACCACATATGACGCTGAAATGAACGTGCCGGGCAAAGTTGAAAGATCCCTAAGGTCAGCTGGTTGCACACCGCTACACATAGCTTGTTGGCATGGCCAACTGCAAGTCGTTCATCTGCTGATAAGTCGAGGCGCCGATTTACATGTTCAGAATGATGATGGAATGCAGCCATTATGGTTTGTGGTCAGTGGTTTTGCTCCAGATAAATTATGGTGGCCCCTCGTAAAATGTGGCGCCGACATACGTTTCGTAAACAACGTAGACTGCGATGGCACGAGCACACTCCTCCAGGAGGCATGTTGGAATGGGCACTTTGGTATCGTAAGTTATCTGTTGAGTAGTGGTGCGGATGTGTCAGCACAATGTTCAGATGGATTTGTAGCACTTTTATTTGCTGCGTTAAGTGGCAACGAAGCTGTATTCGATCTTTTGCTCGATTATGGTGCTTCGACCAACATCCCCCAAAACAAGTGGCAATACAGTGTTCTATATTGCGCAGCTCGAGGAGGCTGCAGCACGATCACAGATTTTCTACTCAAGCAAGGAATGGATCATAACATAAAAAATGATTTAGGTCGAACTCCATTAGATGTTGCATGTTGCTATGAACAAATTGGGGTCATCCGCACCCTTATTGCAGCTGGCGTCAACCTGCAAACAAGTGATATAGATGGGAATAGTGCACTGCATCATGCATGTATGGAGGGCAATTTGGATGTTGTTAATATGCTCATCTCAGCTGGAGCATCTTTACAAAGCCTGAACGATGAACATCAAGATCCTCTTCACATGGCATGCTGGTGGGGTTACGAAGATATTGTCAACTCTCTTATACTTGCTGGAGCTTCTCCCAACGTTGTCGACTCAATTGGTGATAGCACTCTGCATTCAGCATGCCGGAGCGAGGACTTACCAACCGTGAGTCGGGTGATCAGGAATGACTCAAAACATCTGTCGCTCCAAAATCTCAATGGCTTTACACCTCTTCACATTGCTGCTGAAGGGAGGAGTGCTGCAGCCGTTGAGCTACTCCTTTCTAAAGGTGCTATTCCTACCATAATCAACAAGTACGGACAGCCTCCATTACATAAAGCGATATTGAAAGAAAATCTTGCTGCTGTCAAAGCCCTCGTCGCAGCAGCACCCTTAACCATAGAGATGAGCGATGAGGATGGAGATACCGCATTAGCCCTGGCATGTCAGTGTAAAGATCTTTCGGTTGTCGCATATCTCCTTGAGGTTGGCGCAGGTGTCCACAGTCGAAATATGAACGGCTACACGCCACTTCTCTTCGCTGCGAAACTCTCAACCTTTGAAATCATGCAGCTATTGTTGGATAAAGGAGCAGATTTGCATAGTTGCAATAACGGTGGGGAGACTGTGGTACATATTGCTGTTCGATGGATGACTCTGGATGCAATACAATTATTGATCGAAAAGGGAGCAGATATCACAGCTCGTGCTTCTAATGGTTGGAATGTTATGCGTTATGTAGCAATGCGTGATGTGGATGAGATTCCGATCTTCATGAAGGCATTGAAAGACTTGGGTGCGGAAGTTACAGATGAGGACAGAGCTTGGTGGTCAGCGTATGAGGACGTATGGAAAGGCGACGAAGGTAAGGAGAAGAAATTTCCAGTCGTTCGATCTATCTTTTTCGACCAAACAGCGAAAACGCTCGAGGGAACACTTGCGTTACGTGGACACCTTTCAGCAGCCCAATAGTTCATTTTGACCTCACGATATGTGATCACGGTCAGTTGAGGGTCGTCTGAGTCACACGGTAGATATGATTACACCGTGAAAGCTGGCACTGCTCTTGATGGACACGAATTTTGCAATGAACAACACATTCATTGTTACATCATATCTCTCGACACCACTTTCCTAGTGGGCCACTCAGTTCCACACTCCCAGCAATCTCCTCAAGCCCGACATCAACCCTCCACATCCTGCCCATCTTCCCCGTCTCCCTCGCTCCTCCACCACCTACTCCAGCGGAAATCAACAATCCTACCTCACCTAACCTTTCCCATTCCGCCATGGCAACCTCCTTTCCCCACACCTTCGCACTCCCACCTAAAGCATTTACACCCGATGCAGATGTCTGGATTTTGTGTTTTGAGGTGAGAGATGAGTATTCATCATAGACCATCGCGAAGTTGCAGAGTTCAGAGTCAAGAATTATGTCGAGACGGCAGGCACAGATGAGTAGGGAGAGAGACAAGGTGGAGAGGGATGGGAGGAGGTGAAGCTTTGAGTCCGGTGGTGTTAGAGTAGGCGATGTGTGAATTAGTGAGGATGTCAGTGGGAAAGCTTGAGGAGAGAGTGAGGCGATTGGAAGTAGAAGCGATGTGAAGAATGACGAGGCGGATTTTGTGCGGTGGAATATGGTGCTGAGATGTTGCTTGAAATGAGCATCGTTGGTGTAGAGATTCTAAAATATATGAGTCATGTAAACATAGGATAACTAAGGAGTACTTACCTCAATCATAGCATTCCAATAAGTCACGAATTCTGCTTGACCAGCAACCTCCACACCCACCTCTCCAAGATCATATTCATCGACGACGAGTCCTTGCTTACTTACTTCCCAGAAAGCAGGAACACTCTTCGGCAAGCCCAAGTGCACATAGCGATGCGAAAAGCGACTCTTAACTCTCTTTTCCAGACTCTCCACCACGTCGATCCTCGTCGTAAGTCCTAACACCACAATGGGCGCTTTCCTCGCCTGAGCAATGTCGAACAGATTATAAAGCAGCGTCTGTCGAGAATGTGTTGTGAACAGATCAAACTCATCCAAAACGAAAACAACAGATTTCGTTGTGTGATCCTGATGCAAATTAGATTGTTCAGATGGATGAGAGAGGAGAGCGAGAAGTGAAGCTAAGGTGTCGGCGTAGTTTGTTGGCTTCAGAATATGTTAGTTAGGGAGAAATTTACACTTGGGAGTATATTGAATTAGTACCTTTCCGGCACCATCATCCTCAAGATCCATCTCACGACCTAGTTGCCGCCAGATTTCCTTTGAGGCTATCTTATCGTCGGTGTGGATGAAGCCGTTCAAGCGGACAACGTGGAACTTCTCGGAATGTTCGAGCGATATGTCTGAGATTACTGATTCGACGAGCTGATGATCTGTTAGGATACTTGTAACAGAATGTGGGAGAGTCGTAAGGAATGGTGATACTCACAGTTGTTTTACCACACCCTCTAGCACCAATGACGAGCATTGAGTTACCTTCCCCCGCAACAACAGTTTGTTCTACCACTTGGTACACTTTCTGCATCTCATCGTCATGACCTATAAGCTTGATCCTCCGTTGCCCAGTGAGCTTGTCTACCACGACTCTCTGCACTCTTTGTAGGTATCTTTCAAATCCTTCGATGTCAGGAATATCGGTCTGGGGCTGTACTACAATCTGCTCGTGTTCAATGCCTAAGTTGAACGGGTCTTCTCCTGCTGCAGCCTGACATGTTCGACAATACCAATCACCTTTCGGAAATTCCGGCAAGTCGTAGCATTTGACATGCACCGCAAAGTCACAACCGTCGCAGAGGATGATCTTGTTGCCAATTCTGGAATCAAGGCCACCACATTTTGCGCAACAAGTTTCGTCTTTATCTGTGACATTTTCAACCTCTTCCACAATTGCGTTTTCTTGCTCTTCTTCCACATCTTCCTGCTCCTCGACATCTTCAAGAGATTGTCCGTCTGCCTGACACTTCTCACAGAACCAGTCTCCATCCGGTATTTGTGATAATCCACAACATTTGAGATGCACTCCATAGTTGCACCCATCACATAGCAACATTTCATTGCCTTTTCGAACCTTTGTCTTGGAACATACGCCACAGGCAGTATCAGGATTACTTTCAGGTGCCTCGTATTCCACTGCTTGCTCCACCGTAGCAACTTGTATAGACTTCCTCGATTTCTTGCTACTTGCTGATGCAGGAATGTCCTTGAATCCCAGATCAATTCCGTTGCCTTGCTGCTCAAAAGCGACACTCTTTTTACTCTTCAAGCCCCGTCCTTTACTTGGTGTAAGTATACCTCGAGGGGACTCTTGCGCTTTCGCTTCTTCCACAAGCTGATCTAAAGTCTTCTTCGGCCGTCCTCGTTTCTTTGCACTAGATTGTGGTTGATGTCGAATACTCGGGATGGGACTCGAGCTTAGTATGTCTTTTCCTGTCCTTTTCTTCGATGGCGGTACAGAATTCAAAGCTTCTTCTTCAGCACCATCGGGTCCAACTGGATGTGGCCTTTTCTTTCCCCTTGCACTTGTCCTTGTACTCGAATTCGGGTCCACCACGATCGCATCTTGCACTTCTGCAATTGCTTCCTCGACCTCTTCTTCCTGCTCATGTTCCAACTCCCTTCTCGCTTTTCGCCTCGCAGAACTCGTCCTTGGAGTTGGACGCGGTTTCTCGATAACTTCAGCCACAATCGTGTCCTCCTTTGCCCTGGTGCCTCCTCTTGACACAGACCTTTGCCTTTCATCTTCTGAATCAGGCACGTCCCATACGCCAGCATCCTTTTTCGTCATGGAGCTTTTCCCAGACCTGGGTGTCCTTTTTGTACCATTGACGACGACCGATTTTTGCTTTTTGGCCGGAGACGACTGCCTTACCTCCTGCTCGTCGCCAGAACTTGGTAAATCAAACACGTCCTTGACATGCTTCTTTCTCCCATTCGGCTTCCGAGCCTTTCTTAAATTTTCTTCTGTGCCAAGCTCATCACCCAACTCATCGATTTCTTCCTCTTTCCCACCTGTATTTTCCTTCCCTTTCAATCCCTTGAACAAACCCCCCACTGCGTCACCAATTCTTCTTCCCAGCTTCGACACGGAGGAAGCATTGACAGATCCATAGGTATTCAGTTTCCTCTTCTTGCTCGTACTGAGTGCCGTTACTGGCGTAGCTGTCTTCCGTTGCGGCGTTGAAAGCTCATCATCTTCTTCTTCAACATCCAAATTTGGAATTTGCGATGATCGAGGTCGTTTTCGTGTAGACATTCTTCGCAAGTCGATGTGGATACGTCCTCAGATGACAGGGCTATGGGTTTATAGCTAGAGCATTGAGCAAGTGGTTGTGATTGAGAAGAGCTGAGTATCTATACAGCTTGGTGGAAACTTTCTTGAGGTTGGTAGACGCGAAGCGCGTTAAGTGATGTAGAGGTCTTGGCGTCTGAATCGCTGAGATCTCATTCATCCAAAGCTACAGCATGTGGAATTTTATGATTGAAACATAATCCAAGAATCTGATCAAAATAAAATACTATTGTTGCGGTGAAGTGTACACATTGGAATCGAGAACACGCCATATACCTTGGTTTTACACATTGATTCCTTAGTAAAGCTCAAGGCTACATGTATAATTTCTAGATCAGTATGACCTCCTTGACTTTTCTATCCTTTCCAACAATCAATCTCAATTGTCTGCCCGCAGCATTCTCTTGTCCCTTGAATATGCCTGCTCTCAATGCATCCGTAAACAGCTCGTAAGCAGGATAATAGCCGTCCACAAACTTCGTAACTTGCTCTTCAGTCATGCCTGTCCCTCTCTCCCTTCTCAGCGCAGCTTCCTGCTGTTGCCTCCAGTCATATACAAATCCTGTATCCTCAGCATCAATATGGATAAACGCATCAAAATGCTTGTTTATTACTTCATATCCTCGCAATTTATCGTTCACAAATAGCAGATCCTCCAATCTGTGCTTGTGTAATGTAACGGTCCCTGGCTGAGCTGCTTTCGTTTTTACTTCGTCATCGGATAGCGCGCGGAAGCCTACTGACCAGCCCTCAAAGATGATGACTTGTGTTTTTGGCTGTGACGGGCCATTCACGCTTGTCCATTGCGAGGTGGGAACGCGATCACCTTGGCCGGAGAATTGCGATTTATCGTACTGTGGAATCTTGGTCTCTTTGCCTGCTTCAAGCGCGGAGAAGAACTCGTTCGCTAGTAACATATCATGCGTTCCTCCATAGATGTTAGCGCACAGTTGAATTTGGAACAGGGTGTACCTACCTGGCTCTCCACGATGTTGTACCAATGGATTCATCGCATGCTCTTGTGCCAATGCGACCTGATCTTCATGCTTGAGATATAGGTCATCAATACTGCAAACCAATGTTTGCAATCCCTCCTGCTGACTCAAGGTTTCCTGCAAAGCAGATACTAAAGTTGTCTTACCAGCTCCTTGTACGCCGTTCAAACCAATGAAGAATGGTTTGTCTGCATTTTGCGCCTGGTGTATTTTCAATCTGTTCAGGATGAATGGGATACAGTGGGGAGACTTGTCATCAATGATGACTGGTTTAGAGGATACGGACGCATTTGCTGATGTTGCCATTTCGAGATAGGTATATGTTGCCTTGCCATTGACAGCTCAAAGGCCAGTCTACTGAAGGGAGAAGTTGCATCTTGTAAGAAAGCGAGGACGATATCGACATGAATAATGTATTGCGGGGAGAAACGGTTTGGGTTCTCGTGGGGAAAAGAGCTTGGCCGTTTGTTCTTGATGGGGAAACAATTGTCCGTAGGGAAACTGGTCAAGGCATAACTCACATTTGCACAGATATCTGATACCAGCCTTACTCTTGCTCGAGTAGTGCCAGTATTCGCATAAACAAATACCTCCTACAACATCGTGGAACGTCCTTTCACGTGTGATCTACTCGTAACACGTTCCTTCTCCATCTTTGACATGTGAAGCTGTGTATGTGGGGAAACTGTCTGCCAAGCAACCAGGATCCCTCTTCGAATTTCGTCATGGGATCTGGAGTTTGAAAGCTGTCAGGCCGAGGTATCTTGGAGCATTTGAAGATGCAACTTCATTCCAGAGCAACCGAACAACTTCCCATTCCCTCCTTTTATATCACAACCTCAATCCTGTCTTCAATTTTGCAAATTGTCCATTTATTCTCACACATCTTGTGACAGTGTCTTTCTACTGTTCAGTCACAGGTCACGAACTTCACACCTCTAGCACATTCCTTCCTTCCTTCCGTCATAGATCCATCCACGATGGGAGATATTCGTTTTGACGGCCAAGTCGTCGTCGTTACTGGAGCGGGTGGTGGACTCGGAAAGGCATACTGTCTTACCTTTGCTGCAAGAGGCGCAAGCGTAGTCGTCAACGATCTTGGAGGATCTTTCAAAGGTGAAGGAAATTCAACAAGAGTCAGCATTCCATACCCAGTAGCTACGTATTTGTGCTAACGATCCAAGGCGGCCGATCTGGTTGTCGAAGAAATTAAAGCTGCAGGGGGAAAGGCTGTAGCAAACTACGACAGTGTAACCAACGGCGAGAAGATCATCGAAACAGCGATCAAGAACTTCGGTCGAATTGATATCCTCTTGAACAATGCGGGTATCCTCAGGGATGTCAGCTTCAAGAACATGAAAGATCAAGATTGGGACTTGATTATGGATGTCCATGTCAAGGGATCATACAAGTGTGCTCGTGCTGCATGGCCGCACTTCAGAAAACAGAAGTATGGTCGTGTAATCAATACTGCCTCTGCAGCTGGACTGTTCGGCAACTTTGGACAAGCAAATTACTCTGCTGCGAAGCTTGCTATGGTTGGTTTCACTGAAACATTGGCAAAAGAGGGTGCGAAATACAACATCCATGCCAATGTTATTGCTCCTATTGGTAAGTTGTTTGAAACATTATGACATGTAAATACTGATTTGTTTGCAGCTGCCAGCCGAATGACGGAAACTGTCATGCCTCCGGATATTCTCGACAACCTCAGACCAGATTGGATCGTTCCCCTCGTACAATATCTCACTCATAAGGATACTCAAGAGAACGGTTCCATTTTTGAAGTTGGTGCTGGTCATGTAGCCAAACTGAGATGGGAACGAGCAAGCGGTCTTTTGTTGAAGGCTGACGACTCATACACCCCAGGTGCCATCTTAAAGAAATGGGATCAAGTCAACAATTTCAAGAATGCCCAGTACCCTACTGGGCCAGCAGACTTTATGACATTATTAGAGAGCTCGCTGAAAATGGGACCTAATGACAAGGGTGAAACACTCGACTTCAAAGGCAAGGTTGCACTGGTTACTGGAGGTGGTGCTGGGTAAGTGAGAGTATTCTGAAACAAATCATCTTCGCTAACCTGGTCAAAGTATCGGTCGTTGTTATGCATTGGCATTTGCAAAACTTGGTGCTTCTGTCGTCGTTAATGATCTAGTCAACCCAGATGATGTCGTGCAGGAGATTCAGAAGCTGGGTGGAAAAGCTGCTGGCGTTAAAGCATCTGCAGAGGATGGAGAAGCTGTGGTCAAGGGGGCTATCGATGCTTTTGGCCGCATTGATATTGTCATCAACAATGCTGGTATCTTGCGTGATAAAGCATTTACAAATATGGATGACAAGATGTGGCAACAAGTCATGGACGTCCACCTCAGAGGAACATACAAGGTTACCAAGGCTGCTTGGCCCTACTTTTTGAAACAAAAGTATGGTCGTGTGGTCAACACCACTTCAACAAGTGGTATATATGGTAACTTTGGCCAATCGAATTACGCTGCTGCTGTAAGTGTGCATCTGTTATTCTTCTTTGGCAGCTGTGCTAATTACTCTAGAAATGTGGCATTCTTGGTTTCTCAAGAGCGATCGCTCGTGAAGGAGCTAAATATAACATCTATGTAAACACAATTGCGCCAAACGCTGGCACAGCAATGACTCGAACAATCATGCCAGAAGAGATGGTACAAGCATTCAAGCCAGACTATATCGCACCACTCGTTGTTGCTCTCTGTTCGGACAAAGTTCCATCACCACCAACTGGTGGTCTATTCGAAGTCGGTAGCGGTTGGGTAGGCCGAACACGTTGGCAACGATCAGGGGGCCACGGTTTCCCAATTGATGTCCAGCTAAAGCCCGAAGATGTGGCAGCACAGTGGGAGAAAATAACGAACTTTGATGATGGAAGAGCCGATCATCCAGAGGATATGCAAGCTGCGTTAAAGAGTGTGATGGCTAACATGTCGAATAAGAAGGGCGGTGCTGGTAAGGTATGATACCAACCAACCTTTCTTAACTTCACAATCATTTTGTATATTAGCCACACCAAAATTGAATACTCATTAACCATGTTTCGTGTTCCAGAAGAGTGAGAAAGTCGTCGAAGTGAATGATGAGATTCTCGCCAACATTGAGAAAGCAAAGAAAATTGATGGTTCAGGTACCGAATTCTCATTTGAGGAGAAGGATGTGATACTATACAATCTTGGAATCGGAGCAAAGAAGACCGATTTGCAATATGTCTTGTAAGCGACAGCATCAGATCTCATTTTTGAATTAACCATGCTAATACTCTTAAATAGTGAAGGAAATGAGAATTTCCAAGCTCTCCCAACATTTGGTGTCGTCCCCTTTTTCGGTGCAGAGACACCTTACAGCATAGACGATATTGTTCCCAATTTTAATCCCATGCTCCTCCTCCATGGCGAACAATACCTTGAGATTCTTGCTCCATATCCACTCCCTACATCAGGCACACTAACATCCTATCCCAAACTCCTCGAAGTAGTCGATAAAGGGTCTGCGGCGATTGTCAAATCGGGCACCACAACAGTCCACAAAGAGAGCGGCAAACCACTCTTCTACAATGAAATGACAGCTTTCATCCGTGGCTCTGGTGGCTTCGGAGGTCAGAAGAAGCCCGCTGACAGAGGTGCTTCCACGGCTCTCAATGCTCCACCAAAGCGTACGGCTGATCATATCACAGAGGAGAAGACAACTCCTGAGCAAGCTGTCATCTATCGTCTTTCCGGCGACTATAATCCTCTCCACGTCGATCCTGCGTTTGCGAAAGTGGGCGGATTTAAGGAACCTATCTTACATGGTTTATGTTTCTTTGGTATTGCGGGAAAACATGTTTACGAAAAGTTTGGAGCTTTCAAGAGCATCAAAGTTAGGTTCGCGGGCACCGTGATTCCTGGACAAACGCTTGTTACGGAGTCTTGGAAGGAGGGCAATAAGGTACTCTTTCAAGTGAAGGTTAAAGAAACAGGGAAGTTGGCTATCAGTGGTGGTGCTGTTGAGCTTTTGGCAGAGCAGGGTGAGAGCAAGTTGTGAATGGTTCACCAATCTAAGTTTAAAATCTTCCCCATATAGGAATTTGCGCACTGAAGCGTGCACCATTGCCGGGCTGTATTTGTATGTTTCCAAAAGAATGCTATACTATTTCATGGGACCTCTGCTGAATTCATATGCTAAACAACAACGTCCTTCCTCGATTCGTGAAAAATCCAAAAGTAGTGGCTTTAGAGAACCTCATCCTGAATTTCTCAAGTAAATAACCGTCTTATATTTTCAGATCTTGTGGTACCGCATCCACCGTCTACGGGTTAAGATAAAAGATCGCTTGATCTGACCAAACCCAGACTCAATATTCCTAATCCCAGAACTCTCGCAAAAAGGTCTTATTATACACCATGTCAATAGGCAGAGCTTGGGTACATTACTCGCCGCCGATTGATCAACCCTTACCTTGTATCCGAAATCCACAGTTGTTTAAATTACTTTGTTACCAAAGAATTCATAACCAACAAGTTGGCTGGTACGATCGCACTGGAGATTGCAAGACGAAAGCTACTGTCTCCTAGATCTTAATAAGGGAGTTGTAGTACTTGCATGGTTCACTAGCTCGTTGCAAAAGTTGGGCGACTATCGCTCGTTCCTGCGCGCTGAAGTGGTGCTTGAGATGTTCGGTAGTAGGAACGTTTAGAGGGATTATCACTTCAAGTGTAAGCTCAATTTGAGGAGTGAGGTCATGCTAGTTTCAACGGTCATGATGAGATACCAGTCGAAACCTTATATTGGTAGGAGGAATGAGCCCCAGGCAATCGTAGAACTACTCGAGAACACAAGGAGTACCTGAGTCGCTCTAGCTTCACTTCGATTAGCATTTGTTGACTGTTTCGATTCAAGTCTATACATCTCATGCAATATGTGGTTTACGTATAGGATTATTTGCAAGGTTTCTAGTCAATACAATCTCGTTGATCTTCGTTCCAAAGTGCGCGTGCAGTTCAAGACCAAATGTGATCCTTAACAAGCATTCTTGTGGTGGCAGAAGATGCAGGTTGCGAGTGATGCGTGCTTCAATAGCTGAGCACAGTAATGCAGATATTCCAGACATTTAGTCAGAGATGGCAGATCACTGCAAACCACATACCTTTCTTGCGATAAATCGATCATTGCATAAGTCTCAGTGGCTCCTGTCGCATGATTGGAACTCTTGGGGTTCTACTCTGATGAAACCCTGCCATCCGCGGTCCTTAAGCATTATTCCATAGTTTATTCGTAGATTTAGCAATGGTCTGGTATTACACAACGAAATAGAACATGGGATACACAATCCATAAATCTGAACGACGTACTGATCAGAGTGCACGATCTTGCATTCACTAATATTGTCATTTGGGACTTTTCCCGAACTAATTGTGACCTCAAGCTCATCATGGCAAGAAACAGTGACGACGACAAGATTATTGCTATATGCTCTGGTAATACCAGAATGATGCACTCAATCTCCGATGGTCAGCTCAAAAAATACGCTGCATTCGGGAGAATATCGATATTGAGGATAAGGTTCGTCGCGGTGCTTATTGTCTTCAATATGACAGAAAGAGGGAGCGTAGAACTCAACAGTGGATGATTGATACTGACCATATTAGTTGAAAGTACATATCAAAGAATAGGAAGCTGTTTTATGTTGTCTCATACGAGAACCACGAGACCTATGCTGAATAGATTTTAGTTTGAGTCCTAAATATCATCATCACTCAGGGAACGATGGGTACAATGTATGGATATGAGCAATATATTTCGGAATTGGCTTATCAACGCACATACATATTTACACCTACGAGCATGTCCATGTATGCATATATATAAAAATGTTGCTTGAGTTTTATCGTTCAAGTCTTGCTATATTCTGAACGGTGAAGCCAAATGGTGGACATGCAATTGCCGTGCTCTTCCTGAACTGACTTACTTCACCATGGAGATCGTAAACAACAGAGTGGGCAAACCTTATTAGATTGATCCATCTTGCAACAGTGCCAAAGGGAGTGCAATCACCTCCTCGAAGGTTTGAACAACAGCGCAGTCATGTCACGGTGTTTCTGACAGAAGATCTGAAGTTCACAACAAGCGAGACAACAATATCAATTTTACGATGTTAGTAAGCCATACGCAGCATAACGTGATCCACAAGCGAGTGTAACATACAAGCGAGTGAAACAGATTATCGACGCGTTCCACCTCTTTTACTAATTACGTTCTCATCCACTATGCAATCCAATAATAAGCTTGAAATTGAGGGAAGAATTGCTTTAGCTCTTAATTCATTAAAGAAGGGCAATTATGAGTCTATCCAAGGTGCAGCGGCTTTGTATAAAGTTAACTATGTCACCCTTACTAGACGATACTATAGAGTAAAGTCTCGACGCGAAACTATACCAAACTCGAGAAAGTTAACCTTAATAGAGGAATTAGTCCTTCTCTAACGTATTCTTGACCTAGATTCCCAAGGATTCCCACCGCAGATAGCTATCGTACGAGATCTCGCGAATATTATCCTTATAAGCCGCGACGCGAACCCCCCCCCTAGAAGTCGGAGTCAATTGGGCTAGGAACTTCGTTAAACGCCAGGACTCTCTGCGTACAATATATAATCGTAAGTACGACTACCAGCGCGTGAAATGCAAGGATTGAGAGCTTATCCAGGGCTAGTTCAACCTCATACGAAACCTGATTGCAAAGTATAGTGTTCTTGAGGAGGATATCTATAACTTTGATGAAACTAGATTCTAGATGGGAGTAATTACAACGTTAAGAGATGTCACAAGGGTCGAGAGAACAGCTAAACCAAAGACTATATAGCCAGGGAATCGCAAGTGGGTAACAGTGATCTATGGGATTAATTCGCGAGGATAGTCGATTCCAGCTTATATTATTCTCAAGGGTAAGCTTCATCAGGGAACGTGGTACACAGATAGTAATCTACCACCTAATTGGCAGATCTCTATAAGTGATAAGGGCTAGATAGATGATGAGATAGGATATAGTTGGATACAACACTTCCAGAACTATACTCAGCCTCGTACGAAGGGTATATATCGTCTTCTAATCCTCGATGGACATGGAAGTTATCATTCAGCTTGATTTGAGGAATTCTGTAAGCAGAATAAGATTATTACGGCTTGTATGCCTGCCTATTTATCTCACATCCTTCAACCCCTAGATGTTGCATGCTTTAGCCCATTAAAGTCCTTATACGGTAAGCAGGTCGAGAATACAATAAGACTTGGCGTTAATCACATCGATAAAGAAGAGTTTCTACACCTATATTATCCAGCTCACGTATAAGCTATGACAGTGGCGAACATCTGTAGCGGTTTCGCAGCTACGGGACTAGTCCCATTTGACCTAGAACGCGTTCTATCTAAGCTAGATCCTATCATACAAACACCAAGCCCAATCTTAACAGTAGGATCACAATGGGAGTCGAAAACACCTCATATAGTGACTAATATAGAGAGGCAGGCGAGTAATGTACCCAAGCTCTGCCTATTGACATGGTGTATAATAAGACCTTTTTGCGAGAGTTCTGGGATTAGGAATATTGAGTC
>Ga0115847_100197_pt1 | contig 15119 bp, 15 predicted proteins | sample InSIn5SAF170_FD_83861 | JGI IMG/M metagenome (GOLD analysis project Ga0115847, IMG submission 83861)
CCATATTCACGAATCTCAATAGAGCGTAAGGGGTATCATATATATTTAACGAATTCAACTAATGGTGGTAAAAGAACTTCTGGCACCTTTGACCTCTGCTGCCGACTTGCCCAACCACCCAACATTATCGAAACCATTCACATCTAACACACTCACAGAGCTTACAAAACAAGCGGGGGAGATGGTACAGAAAGAGAAAGAGTCTTTATGGAGAATTAAACACCTATTGACACGAATGAGTGGTGATAATTCATGGATTCCGTGTGGAATCACGGAAAATGAAGACGACTTCGAATTATTTCTCAGCGAAAGAGATCGGGAACGAGCGAAAACACTTTCTAAGACTACTGGACGAGACAGACACGAGCGTGGCACAACTCCTGTTGTCGCCCTAGATGCAAATGAAGAGCCAGTGGGCCTTGTTACAACTGAAGCACGTACAGTCGACGATCATGGAGTTGAGCAGACACAAGTGGTACAGATATTGGTCGAAGAGAAGGACAATGTAACGACAGCTTCTGCAATCATTCCTGTCGAGGCATCGAATGGAGACAATGAGGCACAAGTCAATGGGACTTCTGCAAAAGTGGCAGATATAACGACTAAAGAAGGTGTAACAGAAGAGGAGAAAGATGAGACCATGGTTCTAGATGAGACATATGAGCGGCCAGCAGACGAGCCAGAAGCAGATGATGAGACCGGGGTTGCAATTCCTCGACGTATGAGAACCAGAGCTCAAGCACAAGCAGCATCTGATACTACACCAATGCGAACACGCTCAGCAACGCCAGATTCAATTGAAGATGCTTTCATTCATCCATACTTCTTAGCATCTCAAGCCTCCCGTCCTGACAGAGATCTATATTTGCCCTCTGAAGAGGCAGATGAATGTCGTCGGTTGCTTCAGTTGTATATCCAAAAACAAGAAGAAGTATGCCGTGGCGCTCAAAAAGTGTATGAAGGACTTTTAAGAGCAGAACGCCAAAGAAAGGAAGTACTCAAATGGTGTAAAGCTGAAGCGCATGTTGGTCTGGGTCGAGACATGTCCGACGGGGAAGATTGGTATGATAAAGAAGAATGGGGATTGGATGACGATCTTAAGAAGGGCCAGGATGAGGAAGAAGAGGACGCAACTACTACTGCAAAGAAGACGAGAGCGCGACGGCAATAGATAATCGAGTTGATCTGATCGTGGTCTATGATGGAGTAATCTCATGGTTTCGGGCTTGGGTCTTACAGCTTGGCGTTTAGAGATATCCTGGAATCAGATAATTGGCCATATGAGCATATTATCTAGTGTAAGGAGTTCAGGGTTTGATATTTACCGATCAGATTTGTAGACTGATAGTGGATTTGCATTTGCATTATGTGTAGCGTTGTATATGCTTGATACTGACAAGCCAATATATACGAATCTCCTGATGTGCAGTATTTGAGCCATTCTCTCACATACCCAGTCAAGTAGTACAGCAGCCTTAGACTCGTGATTTGAGAGCGCTCAACAATGCATTGATAAGTCCTAGCAAGAGAGTTTGCTCGTTATGCTTGCCAAGGATCGCTTCAACGTCACAAAATGGCATGTGATTTGTGCATAAATGTTCTTGGAGCTTTCCCACGCTTCTCTTCAAGCAATCTGTTACTCCGCAGAATCGTTAACATCTGTTCCAATTCTTATAAAGTTTCAGAGTTCTCAAGTAAAAGAACAACATATCTACAAACACAATGGCCGTATTTCCACAGAACAATCAAGGTCTAATTGACTTTGATCAAAAAAGTCTCGCGAGTATGTGGCTCTCAAGCCATCATGAAATAACGTCACAAGCAAAAAGCTAATAGATCTCTACAGTTGCAGCAGCATCGATTGCATTTAACCCTATCTTCTGGAAGTAAGCTAAAACTATGTACTCAAAAAGGAGTTCAGCTCTCAACAAGCCCATAAGCACCATCCGCTGACTCTTAACCTCTTTCCCTCCAAAAGCACCATCGCGCGTCAAGGTACGTCCCCGCCTATTCTGCATCTTTAGCAGGAAAAGGCTCAGCATGCTAACACTCCAGACAAGAATACCGCAACAAGATCCTTACGAAGCTCGCAGGCGGCAATCCATATCTAGGCTGCTATGGCCTCGCCGTTGCGATCTTCTCGCTCGGCATCTTTCGCGACTTCCTCTACGAACGTGCCCTCCGCTCTCAGCCCTCTCACCCTCTCCTTCTAACACCTCTCGCTAAGTTGATTGCATATGGCCTCCTTGCCGCTGGCAACACGCTTGTGCTCTCTTCGATGTGGGCATTGGGTGTGACGGGCACCTACTTGGGTGACTATTTTGGCATCTTGATGGACAAAATGGTTACGGGGTTTCCATTCAACGTATCCAGTGCACCAATGTATTATGGTAGCACGATGAGCTTTTTGGGAACAGCGATCTTGTTTGGGAAGCCAGCTGGTATCCTATTGACGGCTGAGGTATTGGCGGTTTATCTGATCGCTTTGAGATTTGAGGATCCTTTCACTGCAGGCATTTATGCAAAGAGAGAGAGGGAGAGAAAGACTGTAGGTGGTAAGGGAGAGCATAAGAAGGAGTTGTAAGCAAGGAAGTCGTAGGGATAGAGAGAAGAAGAAGTATAGAGACTATGTGGATATATGGTTGAAGAGGGCGTTCGGAGAGTGGGTGGTGTGTTTGCATATGCAGGCGCCTTGATGGCATTGCATTGGGGTGGTGATAGGTTTCAACAGTAGATGGCGTTGCACATATCAACTATCATGCATCAATAGGCGTTAGGGAATAAAATTTTGATTTAAGTGTGGTAGATGTGTAATCGTCCCAAGTATATATACTAGAAACTGAGGTCTTCGATGTGATGGAAAACGTGTTTGGTAAAGATGATACTTTGATTGATTGATTTGACAGATTCACGAAAGGAAATCCAATAGTCCATAGGACTGGCTATCGAGCACGAATCTGAGGATGAAAATTCGCAAGTCATATTGTAATAATCCTATCGGTAGCTTTTAAGCTCCTCATCGATGCCGCAACGCCATTCGCCTCTACCATGCAAAACCGTTACAGTGTGTAATCTACAGAACATCCAACAGTAACTCTAAAACTTCTGCCTTCCAAGCGTAGGTTTCCATTCCAATGGATGTGTCTCCGGTGTTGCCGTCTCATCTTGTTTCCAGATTTTGACTGTAGCACATCATGTTAGCATTAGAGTAAGGATTGTTTGCAACATGAACACTTACTCGTCTTATCAGCTTCACCGCAAATTAATCGCAGACCGGTCCTGTCATAAGTTGAGGTGAAGATACCACTTTCTGCGTCTAAAGAACCTGGCTGAGCGGTGGTATCTAGTGATTGATATCTATATCCTGACTTCCAATCCCAGAAGGACATTGAGCCATTGTCACCTGTGAACGATACATCAGCAACCAGATTGCTCACAAGTGTGGATGTTATGCTTACCTCCAGAGAAGAGAACATTGTCCTCATTGACGGACAGGGTGTTAATAATAGAGTTCTGTCCCTCAAAATTCTGCATGAACGCGCCTTCTGGACATTTCCACTGCTTGATACTGCCGGTACTACCAGTCGCAAAGGTAAATTCCTTAGGATGCACAGCAAGTGCTCTGACTCCCTTCTTATGATGAGTCAGGACACCCATGGTCTTTCCAGCTGCCAAATCCCATAATCTCACCGTCGAATCCAATGATGAAGTGATAACTTGTGGATCCGCTTCCTGACATTTCAGATCTGATACTGTTCCCTTGTGGCCTGACAAGACATGGATATTTGATCGCGTCCTCATGTCCCAAACTCGAGCTACACCATCTCTTCCGCCCGTGACCAGAACATCAAGAGTAGGATGTAGCGCAAGCGTATAGACACCACTCAAGTGCCCATGATAATGTCGTATGACTTTATTGGTCTCCAAATCCCAGCACTTTACCATCTTATCCTCTCCACAACTGAAGAGGTACGGATGCCTTGGGCTAACAGCCAATCCCCTGACCGTTGAGATATGTCCCGTCAACGTCAACTTCAGCGAACCCGTAGCCAAATCCCAGATCTTAATCGTTCTATCTCCAGCTCCAGAAGCAAACCATTTATTCTCAGGCTCAACACACAATGACCTCACCCATCCCAAATGACCAGAAATGACACGCATGAGTTTCCATGGTGCATGCCACTCCGGCCGTACCTGCACGTAATTCTGTCTTCGTACTAAACTCGACGATGGAAGATCCGCTTGTCGCGTGGGTCCATTCGCATTCGGTGGTGCACCATCTGTTCTCCCTCTGACCGTTAATGCCGTCGAAGTCTTCCCCTGCGACTCTGCCTTTGCAGCTATACCTTCAATCATCTTGATGGTCTTGCTCTCCGCAGCTGTAGTCGCGCCATCTTCTGATGGTGCTGGACCAGTCTTGAGCTTCTTCCGTCGCGCTGAAGCTGAATTGACTTGTGCTTGTACGGCTGCTAGTCGCGGTGGGAGTTCCTGGACGTGAGCGTACTCATTATGAATCTTGGAGGAGACGGAGAGGTGAGAGGAGCTATCGAAAATGGCACTGTCGTCGTGAGTTGATTTCGCGAAGAGAGCGTGTGTTCTTTTTGCATTTTGAGCTATTAGATTTGTTAGGTAGTCTGGGTTGGGTTCTTGCGCTGGAGGCGATATCGAGGTAGCCATGATCGCAATACGGTGGATGTGTTGTGCTTTTCAGATTGAAGGGTTGTAGGTTGAGTGTATGTGCTCTTGATACTTTGGTAGCCTTGCCATTTTTTGGAGCGCAAGGTTCGAAATTGCCCAATTAGGTATTTTGTTATTGGCCTCAGGCTTGAAGCGCTTGTACTAGGCTGATCAGTTGACGACGACTTAACCTCTTATGAAGTTCCGAGATAAATTGTTCTGAGATTCGAATCAAGATCTGTTCATATTATTAACGAGATGTCGGGTCCCAGAACGGACGAGTCGTCAAAGTATGCGATTCACGAAGCAGCTCGTGATGGTAAATGTAAGCTCATCCCATCATCTCAGTATATGCCAAGCTAATCTGGTACTGAATAGTAAACGTGGTAGAGTCATTATTTAATGTAATGTCACAAGCTTTTCACCTACTGTCTGACGACGTAGACTGATAGTCTCCAGGCAAATCCCAAACTTGCGGACTTGAAAGATGATGATGGACGACTTCCAATTCATTGGGCCGTGTCGTATAATCACTATGATATCGCAGTCCTCCTCTCTTCAGCCAAGAACTTTGATGTAGACAGTCAGGTATGATGTGCACACTCATTTTTACCGCTCTAGCCATGCACTCCTCCTACTCACACCGCTCACAGGACGCATCAGGCTGGACACCTCTAATGATTGCCGTCTCGCTCAAGGAACCAGACCAGCTAGTCGAACTCTTTCTTTCCAAATCCGCCGACGTCAATGCCACCACCTTTACCGGACAAACGCCACTCCACTTTGCATCTTCAAAGAAGAATCTCTCCATTGTTCGCGCCTTGCTAGCTAACAAGCCGGCGGCATCAGCACGGGTCAAGGACAAGCGAGGTCAATACGCTATCCATCGCGCGGCGGCCGTGGGGTCGGTGCCGATCGTTGAAGCGTTGATCAAGGCGAGGAGTCCACTGAACGCGGCTGATGTCAGTGGGCAGACGCCATTGCATCATGCTGTTGCCGAGGGTCATGGTGAGTTCTCCTGCTGGTCCTCAGAGTGAAAATGTTGGTCGGCGCGGAGCTTCATGAAAGATGAAACGTCAAAAGAGCGTGTTGTGATGTGGAGGAACCTCTGACTGATTTATTCTATGCTTGTGCAGGCGATACAGCTGTAGCACTTCTCAAAGCGGGCGCGGAAACAGATAAGAAAGACGACGATGGAAAATTCGCGTTAGAGCTAGCACCAGATTCATCAGTAAGTTGCACATCACCCTATGATACTTAATACTGCTTCGCTGCATTTCTTAACATCGAGCCTAGGTACGCAAGTATATACTCCAAACCGCAGAGCGGGAAGGTATCGATTTATAAACGTGATAGCAGATGCTATTCACACGTACCTAATGCTAATAATACATCATGTCTTTACATGGATGATTTCTTGCAACAGCGTCTAATTATGCTTCTCTAGCAAATTCATCCGGGTTTCCCAAACTCCTTTACCACAATACCTAAGTGGATTTCCTGTTCTGAGTATGTCAAATCGTTGATCACGTTATTTGACAGTCCTCTGTACCAAATCTCTGTAAATACTTTTGAGATCCGCGATATCACCCTTTAATTCTTCCACTTCCTCACTCTTCTCTCCCAGCATTTCTAAAGTGGTCTGCCATCTCTCGTTCAGATTTTTAACTTCCGCTTCCAGCTCCTTTACTTTCTCCTCATTTGCCCTTTTTACCTCAACTTCTCTCATCAGACTCACAATCTCCGCTCGTGCCTCATCCCTCTGTGCGCTCAACCTCGCGATATCCTCCTTCGTGGACGCCTTCTCCGACTCAAGACGACGAACAGCTGAAGACATGCGCTCAACTAGTTGTACAGATGGACCAGCTGCGGTTGTTGAGACAGACACAAGGTCGTTGATTGTTTGATGAGGTGACGAAGGACGGGAATAGAAATCAGATTCCTGCTCTGTATGTATCGAAGGAGTCTCGGCAGTCTCTCCGTTTTGGATCTGATGGTGATGGCCAAGAGATTGTAAAGAATCTTGACGAATGGGGGTTATGTGACCAGAAGAGATCTTCTGCATCTGTTGAGAAGGGCGTCGACTGTTGAATGCACCTCCTGCTGGACTAGGAATATCGCTGTGCACAGACCGAGCCGAAGCCCTTCGCAATTGAAGATTCTGCAAGCCGAGGAACTCAGAAGTGAGACCTCGTCGAGTTGAGGTGACAGGGGAATCGGCACGCATAGGTGAGAACGGCGGCGCTTCCTCTTGCCATCTCTGCTTTTCTTCTTCCAGGCGTTTTTCAGCTGCAAGTGTAAGTGCCTGCTTTTCTTGGTCGAATGTTGCTTTAGCTTCTTTTAGTGCCGTTTCTGCGGCCTCTGCTCGTTGCTGAAGAGCTTCTAGTCTGGCCTTCTGTTCAGCGAGTTCTTGTTGGAATGTTGGAAGCTTGGTTCGAGTTTCCTCTAATTCATCTTCGTTACGCTTCGCCTTGAGTGTCTATTACAAATCAGCACATTTACATAATATGAAGTCTTGACATAACCTACAACTTCTCGAGCTTTCTTCCTAATATCAGCCTCCCTTTTCGTGGCTTCGTCTCGCTCCTTCTCAAGGCTAGCTGCTCTTGCAAGCAAAGATGCCTCAATTCCCTGCCAATTTTCGCTAGCAATAGCATATTGCGATTGAAGCGTCTCTATTTGCCTCAATAGCTTTGCCTGTGCATCGCCTGTGACTCCAGAAGAGGCCTCTTCAGCCCGTGTTCGCATAACTTCCAATTTGCTCTCCAGCATTTGAAGCTCATTCTTTGCTTCAAGTTCTGCCATTCGTGCCTTCTCTGCATCCTTGTCAATCTTCTCGCGAAGTTCCTTGATCTGAGCTTGTGCCCTATCATTTGCGAGATTCTTCTCGATCTTCGCGTTTGCGAGGTCATCTTCAAGGTCCTTCACGCGCTTCCTCTCAGCCTCTAGTGCCTCATTTGCCGCTTGGGTTTCTGCTTGCTTCTTCTCGAGATCTGCTTCTTGCAGCTGTTTTTTGAGGCTAGCGATAATGTGGTCTCGACTATCTCTTTCTTCCTTAAGCACCTCTTTCTCCTTTTGCAGTTGTGTGACCTGTTTCTGCCTCTCAGTCAATCTCTTCTCCACACCCTCAGCTCGTCTGAGCTTCTCTGTGATGTTCGCAAGCTCCCTTTCCGCCTTCTCCTGAGCAACTTTAGCATCTGCGACATCCTTATTGTTCTCCTGCAGTTTGACACGTAATTTCTTGATAGTCGTCATATGCGTGAGCTCTTTCTTCGAGAGTCTCTGACCCTCCTCCATCAGCAGTGCGACTTGTTCCTCCTTCTCGGCTAGTTTCTTCTCTACGCTACCAGGAGGCGCTGCTCCACCTGCTACCCTCGCAGCATCAGAACTTGCTTTGGCCAGATACTGCAGCTTAGAATGAAGCGCATCAATTTTCTCTATATAGTCGTGCACCTCCTCTTGTCGCTGCAATTCTGCTGCCTCATAATCCCGGCGTAGTTGTTGTAGCAGTGTCCTGTAGCCTTCCAAAGTCTGTGGTTCCGCAAGAGGTACTTCTTCACTCCGTGATATTTCTAAAGAGCTTCGCCCCGAAACGCCATTGGACTCCAGAGATGTTCTCGGGCGATCAGAAGGTTCTGCCTCCGCCGATAGTAGTGGCTTCGACTCAAGCTCTTCTGCTGTCGCTGCTGGCTTGGAAACTTCATTCACTTCCAGCCCTTCATCCTCACCCACCATATCTCCTTGTACCAGTATAGCGGGCACATCATCCTTCTTGACCTGAGCAATCATAGCATCCTTAATGACCGGCTGCGTATCTGTAACATCCTCAATTTTCTTCGTAGGCGATTGGGGCGGCAGTATATCTAAACTCTGTCTGGGACTCGCAGAAACCGTACCAGGACTCGCCGTTCTCGAAGGAACACCGCTGGATAGAGCTAAGCTATCCGGCCTCTCATTTTTGGTTCCTAGATTCTTCGCCGCCATGGCTTTCGCTAACCGCTCTTGCAATCGATCAGGAGCTCGTCCATTTGCGGATGCGCTTCGTGAAGCATTGCCTGATTTTGATTTGTTAGCAAGACTCATTCTCCCATTTCTACCACCTTTTTCCTAGATAATAGCTCCGACAGAACGTACCACTTTCATTCTTCGCAGAAACGGCACCAGGCGTAGGCGTTGTAGGTTTCGAGGGTGCTGGCTTAGAAGCTTCCTCACTCACTCCCTCTGCTAAGATATTGTCCAGTCGCGACTCCACCCCCGCGACAGCCTGTTGCAGAAACGAACCCCATCCTGATTTCTTTGCTGGTGCTGCCATCGCTACGATCCCATCTGTTATTCGTTTTCAGTAGCCCTTTCGCGCCCGTTAGGTGGTGGTTGTTCAGGTGCTCTGGACATCACATTTGTGGTGTGACGCGCATTACGTGGAAGTGAGAGTGGACTTTAAAAGTGTTGGACAGGACACGAAATCAGTAAACTGCGGGGAACATAGAAAGATGTATAATCTTTTGAGGTTTACGTATGTCAATACGAGAATTGGAATGTTCTTGGTCTTGGAGTAATATTTTGGGAAGGCCACGACGCTAGTATTCTGGCAAGGGATCGGATAAATACTACATAAGGCTGCAGCACGGGTACGATTTAACGATTCGCGTCCGACAAGGTTTCATGTATACTGTCACTATTGAGCTCTACAGTGTTAAGTTTTGTATCTTATCTACTACACTTCGTGTTGCTGTTGATCGAATTACGTTCAGTTCTATCATTCGACAATCTTAAGCACTACCACTACACTACCTTCTTCGATTGCTCTTTGGCATGACCGTTTGAATATTGCTTCGAGTTTCTTGTGATTATGCCATAGAATGTCTTGTTCGACTGTGTTTCTTCTGGTGCAACTGACAACATGCTCGAACGCTCATCGCGTGGCACAACTTCAGGAATTGAGAAGTAGCCTGGCCAATTGAGTTTGAACTCTTCTTGTCGTCCATTGAGGCAGTGTCTCAACCAGATGCCCCATACGATGTAAAAGTAGGATCCAATTCAGTCATCAAATGCCCTAGATATGTCAATACGGGGATAGAGAGAGTGTGTGCAGAGTACTGCTTACACCAGCCATGTCCTTCAAGAAGAATGCCCCAAGGTAGACCAATCTCATGACGCCAACGACGAAGCCTTGAGCAGTAGATGTTGTCCAGTTGCCACAAGCCAAATCCTCCAAGAAATATACCAAGTCCCATTCCTACCAAACACCACATCTCCTTAATGATGTACTTGTCTCTAGCGGTCGCCGCCTCTTCTTCTCTGAGCGTTCGATACTGTTTCTGTGGTAATGTGCCGTATTTTTTACGCAATGAAGGTCGAATATTTACTTCCATGATATACATGGAGCGCAGTAGAATGATTGTGGTAAGAAGTGCAAACGCATTCTGGTGGAAGAGTGGATCTTGCAGGTAGTGGTAATACAGCTGTTCAATGTAAGTGGTGCAGATACACTTTGGAGATTGCACTCACGGTGATAAAAGTTGCAAGGGACACCAAACCTAAGGCCAGAGTCTGTCTGAATCTTCGAGACTGAGAGAAAGAGAATGTTGCATAGCACATCAGACAAGCTGTGTAGATCATAGAGAGTTCGTCCACCAACTGCATAGGATCTGTAGCATCTGAGTTTTCATGATCTGACACTTAGGCATGGTCGTTCTTACACTTTAATGTGCTATGAAACGCGAATGAGCCAGCACCAACAAGCATATATCCTAAAAATGCCACTTTGAAGACCGAATCATGGTTATATTTGAACGAGTTGATTGCACCTTTCGCACCAAGCGCGAGAAACAACAGATTTGTGAGAGTATTGACAATCTCAGCGGAATAAATGGTAGCATAATAATCCTCTGCATAGCATAATCAGCAGGCGGTGGATAGCTAGTTTTCTGGCAGATGGACTTACCTTCACACCAATTGATAGTAGATGTGACCTCGCCCCAGTATCCCTCGCCTGGCCTGGCAGCAGGATAAGGTATCGAAGGTAGCAAACCCATATTAAGATATTCTCCAGTGGGAGTTCTTGAAGTACAAATTACGTGTGACTAACTAGTACTCGACAAAGATTAGGCCGAACAATGATAGATTCGATCACGATATCATCTTGCTGCAATGTGAAAGAGGAGATCTTTGTAAGCACAGATGGTTTTCGCGTTTTTCATTCACCAACACGAGCCCATCCATCCCTCGGTCCTTCCCACGTCATGCATAAGGCAGGAACCGGCTTTAGCGGAGCTTTTGTCAGGGAAAGCTTGTCCGTCCATTGCAGAGCCGCATGGCCCAAACGTTCAAGTCCTTCAAATGATAACGTTCGGCAAAGGACTAGAGGAGTGCATGTCAAAGTGCGACTAAGTACACTCACACCGTCCGGGTAAAAATGATGCATCATGCCTCTTTATCAGCTTACAAGCAACCCAGCATCAAGCTTCATGCATGGAATAGTTGTGGCTGTTGTGGCTGGTGAGTTCTTGGCAATAGTGCCTGGCTTGTGAAAGCTGAAAGTTCAGATGTTCACGCTACCTTTCCCATTTCGTGATTCATTCTAAGCATCGTCAGAAGACAGCGAACGCAACATCACGTTATTGATCTTCGACAGGGTTATAATCACCATGTCGATTCCTCCAGAAGCTCTCCAAAAAGTAAGACAACACTATCCTTGACGATGGGAGTGCACCATGTTCAGAGTCTTTGCACACCTTCCAATCATCAAAAATGTTTATGACACTTACCGCTGACTCTTGCTAACGTTGGGAACAGCTCGTACAAGAGATTGAAAGTCAGGCTGTGCAAGCACAACAACAGATCAATGTTGTAAAATCACAAGTCTCGATCAAAAATCGCGAGATCAGACTCTTAGAACTTACTTCGAAGGAGGTATCTGGTTTACCAGCTGACACCAACGTCTACGAAGGTGTTGGAAAGATGTGAGTACATACAACTCAATGTTTTGCTGAATCTTGAGATGACTCGTTGTCACGGCTCTTTATTCGCATCTCATGGCTCACGGTCACTCGGTGTACAGGCTAACTTCGCATTGACAGGTTTGTGTTCAGTCCGACGAACGAGGTGGACAAGAGATTGACGAAGGAGACTTCAGACTTGAAATCTGATGTTGAGAACCTTGGGAAGAAACTTCAATATTTGGAGACAACTTACAAGAACAGTCGCGAGCACATGGAACAGATCTTTAAGAGTCGCTCATGAGAGAACGGAAGCTTTCCAAGAGATGGAGACCCTTTATATGACAGTCCGGCGAGAGAGAGGGCAACTGTTGACTCACCGCGACAAGAGAGTGTGCAATGTGCACATGACAGCTCTCACCTATAACGTGAAAAGTGCTGAGAAAGACAACACATGATCTTGTTCACACACGATGGATTGAGGGGGTAGAGCAACAATATGGCATTGGCAATATCAATCCAAAACAGAAAGTCATGCAAATCACAAATATAAAAATCTATATTTCACATTGTAAGAATGTGGTTCGGGAGCTCTTGTCTCAATTTTATTGTGTTATCTCCGATGTTGTACAGGAAACGGTTTAACACCATCTGCAGCTAAGGTTCTGGATCATTTTCACAGTTGTACTTGAGGTCTATGTGCTCGCGGATCTCAAAAGAAAGTCAGCCTAACGCGCGTCATTTGAAAGGCCAATATGGCCCTCGTGGGATACCGTTGGAGCGTCAACCACCCCTAGCGTCCACTCGATTTGTGATTGTGGGATCGAAGTCAGAAACGCAATCCGTTCTCGCAGACGGCTGAACCACTCCTCCAAAAAGCGTTCAACGACAAACTCTGCAAGCTTCTTACTAGTTCTGCAAAATCCCGTTTCTGCAATGCGACCATCGAGTTACACTGGTCTAAGAAATTGGGTTATTCGACAGAGTGCGACCACATAGCCCTAAACAGATTACATGCGTCTCGACTTCCATGCCATAGGACACTTTTACGAGTGTCGCGCAGGAGCAGCGGGACTCATTTCTCGCTTGCATCCCACCTTCACCACCCTACGCCATGCCAAGTGGAGGGCTGAGGGTGACATTTTTAGAGTCGGCGATGGTATCAGGCGGCGAAGCAATGCCCTTCCCATCCACATTTCCTTCATGCGACCGTGGTCAAGTGGCCGATGTGGTTGTATCTGTCGACCACTACCGTGCGCCAAAATTGCAATCTCCTGAGTTTCATCTGGTAAGACGAAGCTAAATTGGTTTTACCTTTAGCCACATTTCGATATATCGTTCGTGCTGTTCTACTGCATCTGTAGCCCCTCCCTTAGGCCCCTGTCAGCTCCCGCAGCTGAATAAATCAGCCCAATGCCCACATGCTGACACCGCTTCCCTTCCCTCCTCTTTCTCCTCAAGGTCCCATCGCGTGTGTCGCATACTCATTGCGATCTGGAAAGGTCGAATATCTCACAAAAACACAACCAAATCTGGAGCAGGCACAGAGAACTCAACAGGATTCAGCAAAATCATCTGAATCTCGAGTTTAGTACGATCGGCACGTTCCAAGAGTGCGGGGCAACGACCTGAGAGCCCTGCCTTAGACACTCGCGTCCCGCAAATAGGGCTATTGGACAGCCCTACAGAAAAAAAAAGTTACCTGTACTGTTTGCATTCGAAGCCTTGTCAAGATGAGTCGATATTATTACGAGGACGAGGACGAACTTGACGTTCACATCACACGTCAACGGAGTCGCTCCCCCGCACCACAATTCTTTGGCGAAGTCCCACCCTACCGCCATACTCGTCCCCCTTTTCACGAATCGCATAGCTATGGGGGACGCGCATATGAGCGCCCTGCGGGTGGTTATCTCATTCCAGCTGGTGGAAGACTGCGATCACACTCTCAAGGTCGTCGATCCCCTTCTCCAATCGTCCACTCTCCACCACCTCAGCCAGTCATAATCAACAAGATCTACAATGATCGAGACGACGACGACGATTATCATCACCATCAGTTGTCTCCCTTCCAACCTCACCGACCTCGTGCTTCCTCATTCAATGCTCCACCGGCAGGACCACGCAAAGAGGACTGGGAGCTCGAAGCTGCGCGCAAGCAAATTGCAGCCTATAAACTCGAGGAGGACAAGGCCGCAGAGAGAAAGCGAGTAGCAAAAGAATTGGAATTGGAGCGACTTCGAAAGGAAAAGGAGGAGGAAGAAGAGGAAGAGAAACTCAAAGCCGAGCGTAAGAAAGCGATCGAGAAGTACAAGGCAGAAGAGATTCAGAGGATTGCAAAGGAGAAGAAGGAGAAGGAAGAAGCCGAGAGAGAGTACAAAGAGCGTCTGGCTGCAGATATGAGGAAGTCGGGCGTGGACGAGAAACAGATTGCTCTCGTGCTGAAGGGCGAGAAAGCAAAACCACCTCCACCAAAGGAGGCAAATCGACCGATATATACACGCATGTCACGTCGGCACTTATCAATTGAGACTCTTAACAAATTTCGTGTTGACTATGAGTTTGATCATGTAAGTTATCCCTACATTCGCCCTCTATTTTCTTCTAATGGAAAAGCTAACGTGTGATCCAGGACCCTGATTACATCCTCATCAAACGCTCAGTCCCAGAATACGAACAAGACTTCTGGTGGACTCACACCAGAGAGATCCGCGAGAAGAGACACACTCTCCTCATGATCGAGGCGAAGGAGAAGAAACACAAGCATCATGGTCATGAAGAGGTTGAGTTCGAGTTCATCAGGAAGAAGAAGCATGAGCGGAAGCCGAGCCCATCCCCATTGCTCACCTTTTTGGCTGGTGGCAAGCGTTGAAGGGGTAAGACACTTATGAGAATCACGACGTGACTGTTCACAGAGATTGTTATCTTGGATTACCCGATCCAAGCAAGAGCAATGAGTTTATGTGGAAACGTCCACGAGATGACCTAACGATGGATACAATGGTTATTAGAGGCGTCTCAGCGCATTAGACGATCGGTCTAGGAGGAAGTTCGGGAGGTATTTGTCAAATTCGTTTGATTTGCTATCGTGAGCAGATTTGTGCTTTGCGCTACTTCATTTACCTTATTTTGCAACATATTATTGTATACCCAGCTCAATTCAAGACAAATCTACCAGAACATCATCGTACTTGTTTCTTGTTTCCAGATGCGACATGCTGGCCACGAATTTCTTATATCACTCACGTTGGAGGTGCTAGCTGCTTATTCCTATGCCAGAAATTCAGACCCTAACAGCACTTGCACTTGCTTCATTCACACTTTCCATTCTCTGGTAGACATTCTTAGCACTCACGTCCTGTCTAATCGGAGCATTAGATACGTCAGATTATGGCTGCTCGATCAAGATCCTGCAACCTGACCAGTTCCAACATCAACCTGTACACGTAAACCCTCCTATCAACCTCTCTCATGGCCGTCCCAAACCACACTCTTCCGCTTTCT
>Ga0115847_100198_pt1 | contig 15101 bp, 13 predicted proteins | sample InSIn5SAF170_FD_83861 | JGI IMG/M metagenome (GOLD analysis project Ga0115847, IMG submission 83861)
ATTTCACTTGGCCGAAATCCAAATCTCTTGTAGAAAGCGTTTGAAAAAGAACTCAAACTTTCATACCAAATCGAAGCTGGCGGTACTGTCAGAAATCGATTTGGTCTTAGATTTAGCCTTGTTATCTACTAATCCTTCATTTGGGGCTGGAATATTATTCCAACTATTTCCTTTGCCAGCTTTATATCGGCTTGCTGGTCTCTTTTGAAGCTCGGCTCGTACCATAAAACTCCGACCTTATCTTATTTAAAATAGTCTTAAATATCTTACGAGTAATTTATAAACTTCAATCCAGAAATTAATCACCCGCCTGATACTACTTTTAATGTGCAATTTAAAATGAGCATGAAGACTTTTACTATAAGCGGTTTAATTTCTCTACTTCTGTTGGCGCATACTCTTTTTTCACAAACAGAAAATCAACTGTCTGTCCCCCTTAAGGCAGACAAAGTAACCGTTTTTTTAAGCGGAGCAGAAATTGAAAGCTCTATGGACGTTCCTTTGAAAAAAGGCAGAAACCTGCTGGTTTTTACAGGACTTCCCCACTCCCTTCAGGAAGGAAGCATACAACTTTCCAATGATGGCAACCTGGAGATATTCTCAGTGGCGACCGATAAATATCAAATCAAAAGAGAGGATGCAGATCCTGAATATAAAAAGCTTCTTGATACAATTTCTATAGTGAGCCACAGAATACAACTATTGAATAATCAGTTGGTAGCATATGAAATGGAGAAATCAACACTGGATGAAAACCAGAGGCTCAGCAAAAATAGTATGATCTCCATTGCGGATCTCTCTAAAGCAGCTGATTTTTTCAGGGAAAGAACACTTAAGATTAGTAATGCGACTTTAGAAATAGGAGATAAGATAAAAGTGCTCAATGAGAAATTGGAAACATTAAAATCCGAGTCGGCAAAAGCCAATGTGGACATTAACAGAAAGACAGTTACCATATTATTGTCTTCCGCCGAAGACCGCCAAGTGCATTTTACATTACAATATCTGGCGAGTGATGCCAAATGGTCGGCCTTTTACGACTTGATCGCGACCGATATTAGCAAGCCTGTTGTAATAAAATACAAAGCCAGGATCTATAACAATACAGGAGCAATCTGGGACAAAGTGAAACTTACACTCTCCACAGGCAATCCGGCTTTGGCTGCTACCCGGCCTCAACTTACCGCGTGGAACCTGAACTACGATTCCAGCCCAAATGAAGGATTAGTAGATAACAAGGCTAAATCTAAGACCAAATCGATTTCTGACAGTACCGCCAGCTTCGATTTGGTAAATGTTTCTGAGCTTAGTACGGCATTCGAGATTCCCCAGCACTATACGATTGCGTCCAGCCCCAACCCTTATTCTATTGAGATCACCTCGGGAAGTTTAAATGCTACTTACGAATACCTTACTGTTCCCAAAGTGGAGCTATCTGCTTATTTGATAGCCAAAGTAACAGGGTGGGAACGAATGAATCTGATTGATGGACCGGCAAATATCTATTTTGGCACCACCTACCTGGGAGAGTCTGCCATTGATACAAGGCTTATTTCAGATACATTGGAACTTTCATTGGGGAGAGACAACCAGGTGGTTGTGTCGAGAAGTAAAGTAGAGGATCATGCTTCAAGTAGTTTAATAGGATTTAAGAGGACAGAGTCATTTCTTTATGAGATTGAGGTGAAGAACAAAAGAAAAACTCCGATCAACATTAAGATCCAGGATCAGGTGCCTATATCACAAGAAAGCGATATTACAGTAGATATAGAAGAAGTATCAAAAGCCGAACTAGATGTGGCCAGCGGGCGACTGCAATGGGTAACTCAAATCGCTCCGGGCGAGGTTATTCAGCAAAAAGTTGCATTCTCTGTGAGGTACCCGAAAAATAAACATGTGAATATCAGAAAACGACGGGTTGTAAGAACTCCTCGATTTAGGGCATAGGCCAATTCTCAAAGCAAGTACGGCGCAGGCAAGGAAGAAGGACTCTATCGCGTATTTAAGGCGTTGTTGTGGATATATTTAACTCTTTGTTCACACTTCCTTTTCATAATCCATTAAAATGGTAGCCCATTTCAAATATTGTATTCCTCTTATTCCCCAAGTTGATTAGGGCACTATTTTTTCTGTTCAGAAATGAACATTCAAAGATCAAAGACGCACCATCAGTTCTTCAATGTCCTCTAATCCATTATATTTAAACGTTTTAAAGAAGTGGCATTGTCATTGGTCAGTGAGGAACTCAAACAAATTATTCAAATTCAACCCTTATGAAATATATCCTATACACTATTTTTTTTATACTTTTCCTCGACAATTATGCTGTTGCTAAAACAAAGCCCTCAAGGATGCATGGGAGAATTTTTTCTCCTGATGCAAAGGAAATCAGAATCAACGACAGTGTAATTACGCTCAATCAACAAGGCGAATTTGAATACAAGGCGGATTTAAAAAAACCGAAATTTTTTAAACTCCGGTATCAGCATTTAAGCATTTCTCTTTTTATTCAAGCAGGCGAGGATCTACACCTGTCTTTTGATGCTTCCAGGTTTCCTCAAAGTGTGTCGTTCAAAGGCATTTCAGCTGATGAAAATTATTTACTTTTAAAACAGGATCTCATAAGTCCTGCGGTCAATGATTATATATCCAATAACTGGTTTGGTCTGAATAGTAGCCCGGAGTCATTATTTTTTAGCAAGATCGACTCCTTAAGGCATTTGTTTTTGGATCCTCTGGATAGTCTTCAGAAAAAGAATGGCCGGATTAGTCCAACTTTTGTGTTCCAAACCCGGGGTGCTGTTGAATTTTCTTTCGACAAGCTTTTACTAATTTATCCTCAACAATATGCAAAATTTACTGGCGAAGTATATCAGGATCGTGGTATAATAACCAACTACCTGAATAAGGTTGACCTGGATCAAAAGGAAAACATAGAAATAGAAGAATATGCATCTTTTGGAAAAATGTGGATTGATGCAAAAGTGAAGGAGAAGGCGACAGCAAGCCGGATAGCAAAGGTGAACTGGTGGCTGAATGGTGCCAATGAAGTTATTTTAAAAACATTTAAGAACAAGGACGTCATTGATGTCTGGAGGTTCCAGTATTTAAAGTCGCATATAGAAAACAACGGCATCAGTGACCTGGAAAATAATATCGCAGAATACAACAAGACAGCTGCGAGCAAAGAATTTAAAGAAAAAATCAACACCCTTTACCAAAGTGAAAAAATCAACAGGGAAAAGGCGATCACAAAAACGTATAAATCAATAGATGGCCTCAACCTTAAAGCCTTTGTCTTTAAACCGAAGGACCTAAAGAAGGAAGAAAGGAGACTTGCTTTGGTGTATTTTCATGGCGGCAGCTGGAGTGAGGGTAAACCGGATTGGTATTTCGGCAATTCCCAAGAGGGCTATGTTACAATCTGTGTTGAGTACCGAACTTTTGGCCGCAATGGTGTAATGCCTTTTGAGGAGGTTTCGGACACAAAATCCTTTTTCAGGTGGCTTCGGCAAAATGCAGAAGAATTGAATGTTGATACTTCGAGGATCGTTGCAGAAGGAAATTCCGCAGGGGGGCATTTGATATTATGTGCTGCAATGCTGGATGGCTTCGATGAGCCTTACGAAAATACAACTGTAAGTTCGAAGCCAAATGCTTTGATCATTAATGCAGGTGTTTATGATTTGAGTAACTGGATGTGGTTTGATGAGTATGTGAAGGATAAAGAAAAGACAATTTCTATTTCACCTCTCCACAATATCAAAGCAGGCTTACCTCCTATCCTTCTCTTCCATGGTATCAACGATGGCAATGTCCCGTTTTCTACTGCCGAAGCATTCGTTGAGAAAATGAAAACGGTTGAGAACAATGTAGAATTCATTCCTATCAAGGATGCGCAACACGAGCTATGGTTCAATCAGGATTACCAAAAAATTTCAGGAGACATTAAATCTGGTTTTTTAGAAAAGTTGGGGTTTAATTAGAGTTATGATGGCCGATGAAAGAATGAGAGAATAGGCTTTCGGAGGGCGTTGCTCAAACTTGCATTCGGTCGCCATGTCGGTATGCCGCCAGCCACTACTACCCGTTGCTTTTCTCCTTAAGGAATGAGGAGCATCAGTCTTTTTCATATAGAGAAAATATAGTAGTTTTATTTCATTTTTCTCGCTATGTTAGCTTCTATTTCTCAGCACTATATCTTCAGGATATTTACTTTCGCTTTTTTAGCATTTCTGCTCTATTTCGTATGCAGTTCGATTCCCACAACCCTTGCTTTATATGAGAAGGACCAGACATTCCTCATTCTTCCTGCTGCTGTAATGGTTTTGAGCTGGTACTTTGTGAGGTTGGAAAGGAAAACCCTTCATTACCTGGGCTTAGAGCTAAATCTAAGGCAGATAAAGCTTTTCTTATCTGGCTTACTCATCGGCCTGGCAGCATATGGCGTGGTCGTATTGCTGGTAGCTGTTTATGCAAACCCGGCATTTCAAATTAACGACCATTTAGTATTCATTCCATTTTTTAGCGGAATCATCTTTTTGCTATCCTCTGCCGTTTTCGAAGAATTGATGTTCAGGGGTTACATACTCAAAAAATTAACGGAATCTATAGGCATAGTAAAAGCACTTATGGTGACCGGCCTTCTATTTGGAGTCTATCACTGGCTTGCCTGGGGCATACTTGGTAATTGGCAGTTGATGATTCTTTCTTTAATTACTACTGGTATCGGACACCTCATTTTCGCTACAGCATTGCTCAGGTCTGGCTCTCTTTATCTCTCCATCAGCATTCACTATGCCTGGAATGTCTCCAATGAATATCTTTGGTTTTATAAAAATGATGCTAGCTCAATAACTCCCAATGCTTTATTTATTTTAACTGGCGAACAGCTTCCCCAGGTTTACTTCACGCTCATATATATAGCAGTAGGACTTGCAACAATTTTTGCATTGAGGGCATTTAATTTTAAAAAATATTAGGCTCGCTAAACATGAGAATACTTCGTAAGGCTGATTTCTTTTGGTATTAATCAGGTTAGTCCAACGACTTTATATTAACATGTGACTGATCAACTAAAGTTTATATTAAAACAGCAAGTAACACAAAACGAACATGAACAAGATAGATAAAAGTAAATTCAAAAGACTTATTGGTATTTGGAAAACTACAGGTGATATAAAGACAGATCAGGGCAATCTGAGGTTATCTGGTATTGACAGTTACGAATTGATACTTGATGGCAACTATATATTGCATAAGGCAGACGTTCAGATGGGTAACGAAAGCAGTGAAACTTTAGAAATTATTCAATTGGACAACTCCCTTGACAAAGCAAAAATGGAATACTTCAACGCAAAGGGTGAAAATGGCACAATGACAAGTTCTATAATCAACAACGAATTCAAAATCGAAGGAAAAGGTCTGATGTTTAATGGAACAATCAATGATGGAGACACCAAGATCACAGGCAAATGGTCCATCCGTACAGAAAAAGGCAATTGGATTGACTTTATTGATCTGACACTTGAAAAACAAAGTCACTATTCGTAGCCGAGCGCTCGATGGATTTACAATGAAAAACAGTATCTCTCCTGACTAAAGACTATTGATCTTTTTAAAGGCAAAGCCAGGAGCAATCCTCGAAATAATAGACAGTAGCTTTACTTTACCAATTTTTATTTCTTGTTTGTCCAGCTCAAGGTATCTAAGCATGTCTGCAACAGCTAATTCTACAGGAATGGCAATTTTTGGTGGATTGCTATTATGCCAGGGCGTATCTATAGCAGGCATCATGACTTCAATTACTTTTACAGGAGTGTTCTTCAGTTGCTCCCTCAGCACTTTGGTAAATGAGTGCAGACCAGCCTTTGTTGCATTGTAGATTGGATAAATTGTCCTCGGAGCGAAGACCAGGCCCGTGGTAATATTGATAATTGCAGCGTCTTTGTTTTTCTCTAAAACAGGCAAAAACAGCTTGGTCAGCGAAATCGGTGCAATGAGGTTGGTCTCTATTTCGGCATATGTTTTTTCGATCATATGCTCATCCGACCGGAAATCTGTTTTGTTGACTATTGCAGCATTGTTGATCAGAATATTGCAACCAGGATAGTTTTGGCTGATCCAAGTACATAATCGACGTCTTTCAGGCTCCCTCGAAATGTCGCATTGATGGATGATCAGACTCGGCAATTTCTGCCGGGCTGCAATCAGTTTTTCTTCAGACCTTCCGCATACGATGACAGTATTCTTCTTTTGTAGAAGGGTTCGGGCTAGTTCTAATCCTATTCCTGAACTTCCTCCTGTGATAAGTATGGTGTTGTGATTGAGTTTCATAACCTTCTTTAGTTTGCACTACAAAAGAAGATTTTTTCGCAATGGATCTCATTAACCTATGTTAATGATTCCCATATTTTTTCTTACTCTGCTTAATGCCACAGGAGTAATTCCCAGGTAGGATGCGATCATATGTTGTTTTATCCTTTTTTCCAGATCAGGATATTCGGACAAAAAGGATTGATATCTCTCTTTAGCGCTGAACAGCAGCAATTCTCTTTCTCTTTTTTCCTTTTTCAAATATCCCTTCTCCAACAAAGCGATTAGAAATGAGTTCCAGCCCTGGTAATTCAGGACAAGCTGTTTCCATTTGTCGTAATCTATTGTCGCGATCACCGAATCTTCCAGTGCCTGAATGTTGTAGTAGGTTTCTGTTTCGGTTTTCATAGCAGAATAGGATGTGATAAAGGAGTTTTCGGGCATAAAGCCCTTTGTAAACTCTCTTCCATCCTTGTGGCTGTAAAAATATCTGAATAATCCTCTTGAGACAAAAGCAAATTTCCTGGGTATCTGGCCAGCCCGAATAAAATAATAGCCTTTCGAAACCTTATGTTCCTTGCTGTGAAGGCTCAATTTCTTTATTTCTTCTTCAGGAAGATTGCAGATCCTTTTTACTGTTTCGATGAATTGATCCAAAATATACAATTGAACCGAAAATTATAAAAACTATAGAACACTTGATGATAATTTGATAACTGATCTTACTATTTAAAAAAACTGTCAGCGCTATAACACAAGTCATTGCGCTGCTTAAAAGTGTTTATTTTCTCAGACCGAACACTGATATCATTTAGCCGTTGCTAAAATAAAGCGCTCTAAGAAACACTAACTAATTATGGCTCATCAAAAAATTATTCCAAACATCTGGCTAGATGACCAGTCAGAAGAAGCTGCTCTCTTTTATACTAAGGTATTCCCGGAGTCCAGAATTGGTGCCGTTACACATTATGTAAAAGAAGGATTTGAAATTCACGGTCGACCTGAAGGCTCTGTTATGACCGTAGATGTCGAAATTGATGGTTTTAGACTCACATTGCTCAATGGGGGTCCTCACTTCAAGGTCAATCCTTCGATTTCTTTTTTTGTTACTTATGAAACCGAAACCGACATCGATGACATATGGAACAAACTGTCTCAAAAAGGTTCTGTATTAATGCCATTGGATAACTATCCGTGGTCAAAAAAATATGGATGGTTGCAAGATCAATATGGAGTGACGTGGCAAATTTGTCTCGGTAATCGGGAAGATGTAGGCGGACAATCCATTGTACCGTCGCTGATGTTCGTCAATGAACAATGTGGTAAAGCAGAGCAAGCCTTGAATTTTTATAGTACTGTCTTCATGGACTCAGAAGTTACCGGTATTCGTAAGTATGGGCCCACTGATCAGCCGGAGCAAGTAGGCACCATAAAACATGCCCAGTTTTCATTGAACGGGGAGACTTTTATGATTATGGACAGCGCACAGGAACACAATTTTTCTTTTAATGAGGGAATTTCGTTAATGGTTTATTGCAAAGATCAGGAAGAAATTGATTATTACTGGTATAAACTAGCACAGGGCGGTGATCCAAAAGCCCAGATGTGCGGATGGTTGAAGGACAAATTCGGAGTCTCGTGGCAAGTTGTTCCGGAAGCCATGGACGAAATGCTTCACAGCACGGATAAGAGTAAGCTTGAGCGGATTACAAAAGCTTTTCTTAAAATGAAGAAATTCAATCTGGAAGTACTGGAGCATGCATATGAAGGTGTTTGATCTAGTATGATCGACAAACTGTTTGGGATGGATAGGATATTCATCCCTTTTTTTTCTCTCCCCTTTCTTTTCTTTGTTTGACTGTTTCCCCTTTGTTAACCCTTACCTTCCTTGCTAGTTCGCACAAAGATTTTAAGACTTAAATGGCACTTCAATCCAATCATCCCTGGTAGTTAAAATCAGTAATTCCGATTTCAACTTCCCAATTACCAATCCAACTACTTCTCATTCACCACCAGCGTGCAGTACTGTAGGTCATGCAGTCCTTGCCTTTTGGCATTTACAAGAGAAATAAAGTATCCAAAAAAGAAATACAGAAAAAACCTCGCTTAAACTTCAGAAAGAAGGAAAAACCGCCACCTTTACAGTTTAAAAACAATCACCTTATTTATGAAACATTTCCTTGTTGTTTTGCTGTCACTTTTGTCAGCAATATGCGTTGCTCAGACGTCGCTTAAGTTTCCGGACGGTAAAAAATCATTGATTGTACTCACCTATGATGACGCCTTAAATTCTCATTTGGACATCGCCATTCCGCAACTGGATAAGGCAAATCTGAAAGGGACTTTTTTTCTGAATGTGCCAGCAGAAAAACAAATTTCGAGGTGGAGAGAAGCTGCCAAAAAAGGACATGAGCTTGGCAATCACACCGTTTTCCACCCCTGTGAAAGTAGTAAGTTTCCTGCTGACCCACACTATCATGCAGAAAAATATACTGTGGGAAACATTGTGAGAGAAATCGCTGCGATGAATAAAATCCTCTGTGCGATAGATGGAAAACTGATGCATAGCTATGCTTATCCCTGTGGAGAGACCGAAGTGGGTGGCAAAAGCTACATAGATTCACTAAGAAAGACGGGGTTTGTAAGGTATGCAAGAGGTATCGGCTTTAATCCTATCATCACCGACCTAAAAGGTATTGATCCCCTCAATGTCCCCTGTATGGGCTTCAGTACAAATGGACCTGCTTCAGAAATCCTCAACTTCGTAAAACAGGTTCAGGAGAAAAAGGGAATGGGTGTTTTAATCTTTCACGGTATCGGTGGAGACTACCTTCAAGCAACAGCCGAAGCCCATCAGGAGCTTGTCAATTACCTCCAAAACCACAAAGACATTTGGGTAGCCACATTTGAGGAAGCAATGAACTATATGACTGAAAGTGGGAAGTGAGGGGAAAGGTGGGAAGATTAAATCCCAACCTGCTGCTTTTGAACAATAGAAGTAGGCCTTTGAAGCATCGATAGCCTTTGCGATCTTCCTATAGCCTTGGCAATTTTTTGGGCAAAACCTTCACGACTATGCGGAAAAAGAACAGTTCCTGTTAGAGATAGATTGTGGAAAGATTGATTTGATAAACTTATTTTATGACAACAGACATCATCCAGGTCAACAACTTTATTGTCTTAGTTGAGCAGTCAGTAGCTGAGAAAACTATAATCGAAAAATGTGGGTTTGAGGAGGAAGTGATCGGATTTGCATTCTATGGGTCAGGAAATGTAGAGTTGGAGGTCAACTATGGCGACAAAAAGAAGGTCTACAACAATACGACTGGAGCAGTCATCTCTTTCTTTGGAAATCAAAAAGTTGTATTTGCTCACAAGATTTCACCTGATAGACCACTCCAATGTATCAGTGTGTTTTCAAAAGTAAAAACCCTCCAAAATCTACCTGAATACGAAAGTGAGATCTTTGCTCATTATTTGGGAAATCTTCTCAATCCCAGAGCAGACTTTGTAGAAGGGCCCGCTTACTATATGAATTCGCAGATGCAAAATGCGGTGTATAAAATACTCGGAAACAACTATAAAGGAGCCACAAGGATGATGTTTTTGAAGAGCCAGATCATGGAACTCCTCTCCCACTTCTTTGGATTATTATCCGAATCTCAAAAGGAGACTATTAGTCAGAATGACAAAGAAAAGCTCCATCTCGCCAGGGAAATACTTTCTAAAAACATTGAAGCACCACCAAATCTTGCCGAGCTTTCGAAACTCATTGGGCTGAATAGCTTTAAACTGAAAAAAAACTTTAAAGAGCTCTTCGGCATGCCGGTTTTCAAATACCTGCAAAATGAACGGCTGATCAAAGCCCATGATTTACTAAGAGATGGTAGTATAGGTATCCGGGAAGCAGCATGGTCGGTCGGGTATGAAAGTTTGAGTTCTTTTTCAAACGCTTTCTACAAGAGATTTGGATTTCGGCCAAGTGAAATTAAAAAATAGGGTTATTCTCAAGAAACTCCACCTCTTCGCCAGGTATGAATATGCTGTAAATTCAACTGTATTTTAACTTTTCGTCTGTTACTTTAGGTTCTGTTATTCCCTCTGGGGATATATTTTGGAACTAAATGATAAAACTAATGATGAAAAGGATACTTTATATTATTAGGATATTCACGTTGATCCTTACAATTCTGGCATTTATCGACTGGTATGTGATCCCATTCGTGCTGGGACTAAAGATTGACAGATGCTTTTACCACAATAATTCTGCTCCCTTCTTTATTGAAAAGCTATTCCTCGACGACACGGCTCATACCGATCCACCATTCAATATTTTGAATGTTTGTCTCCTTTTTATTGCATCAGGAGTGGTAACCTCCTATGTAGTAAAAAAGAAGGTGTTCAATCAATTTATCAATTTCGATTCTGACTGATAGAGCGTTTGTGTCGAGTTCGCCAGAAACAGTGATTTAGCTTATCAACTCAACAAAGTTTCCCTTGCGGCAACAGTAGAGCAAGATTCTCAAATACTATTCGAGTGCTCCTGCTTTTTTTCTAATCTCAAAGATCTGGTCGACATTAGTTTTAAACGTTTCTTCAAGAACCAGTTTGAAATCTTCCGGATAGGGATGTTTGAACTTCCATTGGTTGAAGTAAGCTTGCATGGCTCTATCCAGGCTGTCTCTTCCGAAGGTTAATTCCATGATGTACAACCATATAGCCGACTTAAAATAGACTACAAGACCGTATTCGTCTTTTGTCGGAAAGTCCGCAGAGTGTGTTTCAATGGCTTTTTCCATTGGCATCCTGTTAAGAGCATTGTAAATCGCATTTTGAAAGTCCGGAACCGACTTTGCTTTTATCTCTTCAGGGATTGCTTTTCCAAAAATACTGTTGCTCTTGTACTTTTCGGCTTCATACCGAAACTGGTAGTAGGTATTGATTCCCTCGTCCATCCAGGCATATTCTCTTTCATTACTGCCCAAAATTCCATAAAACCAATTGTGCCCCACTTCATGCGTAATGACAGCATCCAATCGTTGCTCGTCGGCTTTAGGATCGGTGATGAGGGTAATCATTGGATATTCCATACCGCCTGAGTTTGCATTGGCCGGGCCTTCTACAGCCTGAACAATAGAATATGGATACTCTCCAATCCAGCCGGAATATTTCTTAACGGCATCTTTTATATACCCGGTTCCATTCTCCCAGTACTTCAATCCATTATCGTGATGATAAGCAAAAACATCCAAAACCCTGCCTGATCCAAGCTTTAAGGTATCATACTCTATGATAAAGGTCTTATCGGCAAACCAAGCAAAGTCGTGCACATTTTCGCTTGTATAGCTTAGTGTTTTTATTTCACCTTTTGTGTAACTGGTAAATTTCTTGTTATCATTAGCAGTCTTAAGGTTTGCTGCTCCCAATGTCTTATAATTGGCCAACTCTTCAGCATTCTCCATTGTGCCAGATGCTCCGACCACATATTCAGCGGGAAGCGTTATGTTCACCTTGAATGTCCCATAATCTCCATAAAACTCTCCTTGCTCCAGGTAAGGAAAAGCATGCCATCCTTTGCGATCATAAACAGCGGGTTTAGGGTACCATTGACAAATCATATAGGATTGATCCAAATGCCCCATTCTCGAAATGTACGTTGGTAATTTTACAAAAAAGGGTGTTTGTATATCAATAGATTTTCCTGGATGTAGTTTCGATGGCAGCAATACTTTTATAATATCAATATTGATAGGATCTGCTTCCACAACGGCTAGATTACCATCAACTGAAAATCTCAGACTGTCCAGATAACCGTTGTCTTTAAGCATTTTCCATGTTTTCTTCCCTTCCTTATCTCTGAATACTTGCTTCGCATAAGCGGTATTGTCATTCTTATATGCATTGGGCCAGAGGTGAAAATAAATAAAGGTCAGCGTGTCGGGGGAATTGTTTGTATAGCCTAGTGACAGATGTCCTTTTAAAGTGTGGTTCTTATCATCCAGCGTAACATCTATTGAGTATTTCAGATCCTGTTGCCAATATGCCTGCTGGGCAAATGCCGTTTGGCCCAGCATCAGCAGAAACAAAATAGAAGGTTTTAAAATCTTGATTGTCATAATATAAGGAGGTAGAGTCCAGTCTTTCTACTTGTTATGTTGAACGTCAACCACGGCGAACCTTAGCAAATTTCCAGCAGACTGTACGGTAAAAACAGCTTATGGAAGTTGAAGCAAGCGCTGTGATGCATTTTCAAACTTTTTCTTTTGGCCTAAGTATAGATTTTATCTTAAATATTGAGCGGGCTAAGATAATTCTCTCAAACATATATTTTAATTTACAATATCATAAATCATACATCCGGATTGGCCGAAGATAAAACTCTTTGAAATACACTGGTTAATAAATGAATATGTATTAAATTTATTTTTACAGGTCTCCAATCATCGCTTGGATCACCTCTGGTTGGCGGTTATCTGAATGACAATACTGATGGAATACTCTTTTAAGCTTTTCCAAAAATTATTCTTTTTCCACTATTTATGTTTTAACCTTTAGGCTTGGTCCAAGAGGTAATAGATTGAGTTTTAATGGCATGGCATTACCGTAACATAATACTTCTGCGAATATTACTTCTGATGTGATTTTCTTTAAGTTAAAAAAGAAGGGCTATTGCAGGCATTTAAATTTACCATCCTGTTTTATCCCTTAAAATATGAAGATTGCAGAATTGATTAAGCGAAATATCATCAATGTGGCTGGTGGCGGTATGGCCTTTCTCATAATAGTCAATGTTATCCTTATAATTTACAATAGTCAGATAATTGAACGCGCTGCTTCCACTACCCTGAAAAACGAAAGAGTCAAAAATCTATTTGATGTACTTTGGAGCGATGGAATCAGAAATATAGACCTTGGACTTCGCGGATATGTTGTAACCAAGGATGAAAAAATGCTTTTCCCTTTCAAGGAAGCAACTCTGATGTATAAAGTCCACATGGATTCTCTTCAAAAAGAAGTAAATGAATTAGGTGAGGCAGATGTAAAAGCATTGAATACGATTAGGGAGAATTATGACAAATACATGGTATATGCTGATTCTCTTTTAGTGATTGTGAAGAACGACAGCATTGAAGAATTTAAAGCCGAACTGAAAAAGGACAAGGGCTACGACCTGTGGGTATTATTCGATAAGAACTCAGCTATTATAAAGCAACACCTCCAGTTGTTAGATCACCAGGCACAGGATGATTATCAGCTGGCTAATACAAGGATCATCATGCTCCAGGTACTTCTTGCGATCCTTGGACTTCCTACTATTGCTTTTATGGTCCTGCAAATCAGGAAAGACAGAGAAAAAAGAAGTAAACTTTTTGTCAAACTCGAACAAAACAATCGTGAATATCTATTCAACCCCGGCACTTCGCTTGACGGCGTCGATGAAGATCTCATGATTAACAACTCCATTGGTAATCTCAAGAATGCTGCACGTTTCGTAAGCCAGATCAGCAAGGGCAATTACGAGATAGACTGGGAACAGATCAGCGATGCAAACAGAAGTCTTAACGAGACAAATCTTGCTGGAGAGCTTATTCAGATGAGAGAAAAAATGAAGAAACTGAAAGCCGAGGATGAACGAAGAATATGGGCCGCAAACGGACTTGCCGAGCTTTCTGAGGTAATCAGAAATCATCAGAATGATTTGAAAAGGCTTTGTGATGAAGTAATTGTCTTTATGGTAAAATATCTCAACGCAGTACAAGGAGGATTATTCCTGGTAAAGGATGATGAAGAAGATGAGAAGTTTATTGAGCTTACCTCCTGCTATGCCTTCAACCGGAAGAAATTTCTTCAAAAACGAATAGATATTGGGGAAGGTATTGTGGGTCAGATCTACCTTGAAAAAGAATCATGGGTTTTAAATGAAGTGCCTGACAACTACATTTCGATTGCCTCTGGTTTAGGCGAAAAGAAGCCCAACTCGCTCGTAGTAGTTCCATTAAAATACAACGATACCGTGGAGGGTTTGGTAGAAATAGCCTCGTTCGAAACAATAGAGCCTTATAAGATACAGTTTCTTGAGAAAGTAGGAGATATTGTCGCCTCAACACTACAGAGCGTCACCATCAACGACAAAACCAAAAGTCTTCTGGATCAATTTAAAAAACAGACTGAACTACTAAAAGCCCGCGAAGAGGAACTGCAGCAAAATATGGAAGAGATGCAAGCCACGCAGGAGGCAGTCAGGAGATCTGAGAAAGAATTAGGATCTGAGATCTAAGTCTACTTCCGGTTGGGGCGGTTTAAGTGGAAACTAACATTAAGAGAAGTTTGGAAGTTGGAAGTTGGAAGTAGAAAAAGTTAAATAGCTTATTTTAATAAACTAGAAAAGTGTGGAGAGTCCAGAGATTTGATGTTTTGGGAACTAGCATTACTAGCTCCCGTTTTAAAATTTTAACTTTTTACTTTTATTCTAACTTCTTTGAATTGTAAGACCGCCATTGCGGCTACCCAAACCGCGACAGCACCAATTGCGATATAGCCAACTGCCGCAAGACTAAACATCTGAAAAGCAATCAGTATAACACTTGCTATTACCCAGAGACAATCGAGGGCAATTATAAGATTCACACTTTTGTAGGGGATAGCAGATCTGGTTCCGGTATAAAGTACATAAGCCGAGAAGAGAATCAAAAATATACCAGGAATAATCCTCCTTGTACTGCGTTGAGATATTTTACCATAAAGACAATTACTTCATCACAAAGCCTTTTCAAATCATTCTGATG
>Ga0115847_100201_pt1 | contig 15073 bp, 14 predicted proteins | sample InSIn5SAF170_FD_83861 | JGI IMG/M metagenome (GOLD analysis project Ga0115847, IMG submission 83861)
TCGGAGGTTTATTTCACGTTGGCTGCGACCCCCCGCTGGGGTTGGAGATTGAACTGGAATCGCTTCTGGCCGGTGACTGGCTCGAGTGTTTCAAGACCTCGCAAGCCACAAAATGCACCTCGTCACTCCATAATTCGCGACGGCAGTTGGCCGAGATGTGCTCTGTACCACTGTGAGTGGATAAGGAATGTCACTTGATCACTTTCGATACATGGAAGAAATGAATATCGATACCCAAATGAAAAAGAGATAGCCGTACAAGGATTGTTTCTGGAGATGTCGACCGGATTTTTCATGTCCCATGTGGAAATCTATCTTGTTCTGTGATGTGATGGATAGTGTGCATGATGGGCAACATGGATCAAAGCAGTACCAACAAATGAGAACTTGGTGCAAGAGAAGTATCAAAAATTTTCGTCCACACATGTTCATTCCATTTTCCTCATTTGACATTTTCTGCCGTCTTTCAGACCAGCGAACCATAGCTTCCGAGTTGACGAAAAGTCTAGACACCGGAAAGGAGCAATTGCTCCACAACGTGCTATTGGCCTGTCTGCATCAATGGGCCGAACCATTAGCGTGTCCATCCCCATTGACGAAGATGTTAATGTGGCCGTTGGAGATTCCATTCTTTTGAGGACCATCTACTCCTTCGGGAGCGGAAGCATGATGCATCGCAGCCTTCTTGGACAGGATATCCTTGACAACTCCACCATTCGCATGTCCGTTCGTAGAGGTCGTATCATCATGAACCACGCTCTTCCTTGCAACACCGTTGCTTGTACCGTTGCTTGCGCCATTGCTTGCGCCATTACTCTTATAGCCACTGCCGTTGCTGATCGTCTCCTCCACTGGACGATTATTCATCGTGTACCCTGTGTCACTGGCATCGACAAACGCATCAAGTCCTTCTCCGTTGCGTGGGTAATTCTTAACCACCTCTTTGTGCTTTCGTAGTGCAGTGAACATCTCGTCCATGGAAACATCATTCAGAAACACGCAGCTGCCGAGCGGAGCAGGCACTGCAGCACGCAACTTTCCGTCACGTGTCTTCAGAATCTGTTTTGTGCCCTTATCCAGGACATCCTCGTTGAATTGATGGTGATCCATCGAGAGACCTGCACGCGAGAACAAACCAAGGATCCGCTTGTAATCGGTGTCGCTCAACAGACCACGCATGTTGGCTAGCGTTGCGGAATACGCCATGTCGATGGAAATGGCATGTCCGTGTCTCAAAGGCACATCCGGAACCAACTCATGCAGTGGTGACCATCTGTTGAAACACTGTTAGCATCACATATACAACGGAAGGAAAACACGTACGTGTGGCCATAAGCAATCACTCGATCCAGGCCGATCTCATGGAGGTTAGGCGTCTCGAGCTTCAGCATCTCGAAAATACCTGCACGATTTATTTCATCCGCAGCAGCTCGAACTTCCTGTGGGGCACCATCCATGCGACCGAAACCAGTGTCGATCAATTGCTCGCAGAACTTGTCGAGCAAGTCGAATGTACGCAGATGTGCACAGGTAGAGATTTTGATCAGCTCTGCAAATCCATTCCTCACCTGGCCCTTAGGCAGAGTACGCAGGAAACCGAAGTCGAGGAATGTGTGTCGAGGCGCGTGATAAGCACCAAGGCGGTTCTTGTAGTTGCCGTAGTTTACGGCGACCTTAATGGAGACTGAAGCATCAATCAAACCAATGACCGTGGTGGGAATACGGATGTAGTTTGTGTTGCGACGGTAAGCAGCGCAGGCGAAGCTGAGAAGTTGTTAGCTCGCGGGTTCTAGACTGAGGGGACTATAGCCTCTCAGGGAGCTTATTATAGGCCAGAGTACAGGTTGGATGACTCGCCCGCAAACATCAGTTACAAGACCACCGCCGACGACGAGGACGGGCTCCTAAACACTTCATCAATTTCGAGATCGACACAAAGACAAATACAGATACCAACCTTGCGGATGATTCCAAAGTCGTTCATGGAATCAACAATGCTCAGGAGTGTGTCCATCGACTTCGCCTTCTCTCCAATCATGGTCTTGTGAATCTTCAGGTCGAGCCCGTAATGCTGGAAGTACGTCTGCATCTGCTCCCCGTACACGTTGTATATGTTCATGTCCATGACGGCGAGGCAGCGACCCCAAGGCTTATAGCAATTCGCCAGATCTGCATTTTGAGTGTCGAGGTGCATTTTGTGGCTTGCGAGGTCTTGAAACACTCGAGCCAGTCACCGGCCAGAAGCGATTCCAGTTCAATCTCCAACCCCAGCGGGGGGTCGCAGCCAACGTGAAATAAACCTCCGAGCGAACGCGAAAGAAACGTCGGTTGGACATGGTTTGTCCTTTCGGAATGGTCAAAGGCAGACCAGGAGGCCTGGCTTGTTCAGCCGCGGCTTTGCTACCACCCGTAGAGAGCCAGAGCGGAACATGTTCGATATTGATTAAAGATATCAGCCTGGAAAGGAGGTTGATGCGCGGTCAAATTGACAATGCCGTCTGTCCAAATGAGACTTCCTAGGTAGCTGCATATGTTTCTCTGCGGTCCATCGTCAACTCAAATGAGGTTGATGGCGGGGTTTGTGATGAGCAATTGGTACGAAGGGAGGTAGGCACGTCCTTTGGTCGGAGATCTGGGCTGGCATCTAAGGGTCCTGGAGATGTCAAATAGACTGATGAGCGATACGCGATCTCTCCTTGTCGCGTCTTGATGAAGCTGATGAGCCATCATAGCGTGTTTTTCGTTTCCTCGTGATTGCCCGCACTGGCGATCCCCTTTGCGGCCAGGTTTCTGATAATGTTATCGTGCATGTCACTCCGTACTAGACAGCGGGCGGCGAGGATGCAGCCGGCATGCACGAACTCGAGCCCCGATGGACTGGCACTTGGGCTAACCGCAACGGAGCAAACATTTCGGCCTAGTCATGAAGCCAGCACCCATCAGAGGTTAGGCGAACCAAGGGAAAAGGAGAATTTGGCTCAATAAGGTGTAAGATCGCTGTATGATTGCTCTGAAGAAATGCAGCCACCGGCCGCGCCAAGAGCCCGATCATTTCGCTGCGCAAAGAGCGAGAATCACAGACCCCTTTGCGCATGCGTGCTGCTGCATCTTCACAACTCTCGTCTCATTGTTTATTGCTCTTGTGCAGTTGCATTGTACATACGCACAACTAGTATACCCTCATTAATCCCTTTTTCGTTTGTGCGTGGAGAGACACTCATTGTCGCCGCATAACCCGAGCCACCGTTCGTTCCTTCCCCAGCAGCGGTTCCCAGCCTGGACTCCCGCAATCCTTGAACCCTCGCCTCCGGAACGCATAAGAAAGAAATATTGTCAAGAACCTGACCATTCGGAACCTGATCTTCACGGACTCGAGACACTTCGAATGGATGGTGTGACGGCACTGCACCACTGTCCATAGTCCACAAGGGAATCCATTCATCCTTACTCACCACCTTGTTGTGCCCGCTATTGTCCTATGGGCGGCGCGTCATCCCAGCAAACGTTGCCATCCGCTAACTAGCTATCCGAGCCGTGTCTTACACTGGTGTTTCTGGAGTACGACAGTGCGTCTGTCGCCGCTCGAGAGTAACGACTCAACCTGCTTTTGCTGCAAAGGCGGACTGCCTGCTGCTCCCGTCGGCACGCCAGTTTGCATGTCCTCAGCAAGCAGCATGACCACCACGTTACCGCGGCCATCACGGCCTTCGCTCGGACCACCGAATGCGCCGCTTCCAGCTCTGCCTGTGTCGAGGACGCGGAAGGGCTCCATCAGCACGCCATCAACTCCTAGGCACTCCTTCGGCGCGTCACAGCTCGCTGCGCCAGCAGTAACTCCGTCGAGGAGTGTATCCTCAGGCTTACCTACTCCCAAGTCCATTGGTCTTCCCAAACCGAAGCACAACGGTTCTGTGTCCAGCGTGGCGAGCACGCCTGCAGGCTCAAAGGCACCTTCGCCTGCCCCTGGTGTCCAACGACCTTTGCGGAAGACCATAAGCGTGGGTGCTTTCCCACAGCCTCCAAAGGCACGACCGAGCTCGAGTGGCAGCTCACCCACAACACCAAATGCTTCATCGCACAGATTGTCCGAGGGTGGCGGAAAGCTTGGTGGTGGAGGCATCAAAAAGCCTAAAACACCTTCACGAGTGAGCTCGCTACGGTCATACTCAAATGGCACGAGTCTACTCAACGGAGGGCAATCCGTATCTCTGCTAGATCTACCTTCATTGCCAGCAAGTCGAGCTTCTTCAGCGCAAGGCTCGCATCAAGATGAGGAGTCGCGAGGCCGCACATCTGACGAGGACGACAAACATGGCAGAGAAGGCAAGGGTAATGTTGTGGTTAGCGTACGCGTACGACCAGACGTTGCCAGTGCTGAGAAAGAGAGAGACAGTGATTTGGAGTGGATGGTAGATGGAAGGCGGTCACTGATTGCTTTTCGAGGAAAAGAAGGTGGAGAATATTCATATGGTGCGTCTTAAACCTTATGCTGGCTAAGCACAACACTAATACCAGATTAGACAACGTCTTTGGCGTCAATGATAAGAACGGGCGCGTCTATGACTGCTCTGCGAAGCGACTCGTGCGGCGGGTCATGGAAGGTTACCACGGCACTGTCTTTGCGTATGGCATGACAGGCACGGGCAAGACCTTTTCTATGCAAGGAACCGCATCCTCGCCTGGTATAATCCCACTCGCAATCACCGACATCTTCTCCTTCATTCGTGAAACGCCAGAACGAGAGTTCTTGCTGCGAGTCAGTTACCTCGAAATCTACAACGAGAAAATCCACGACCTGCTCGCCGGCCCAGGCATGGGCGCCGAGGAGATCAAATTGCGAGAGGACAGCAAGCGCGGAGTTTATGCCACGCCACTAAAGGAAGAGATCGTCCAGAGTCCTACACAGCTCCTACGGGTCATTGCAAAGGGTGACCAGGCGAGAAGAGTAGCAGGAACACAGTTCAACGCGCGAAGTTCTCGAAGTCATGCCGTGGTCCAGATCGTAGTTGAGAGCCGTGAACGCGCTCCTGCTGGCACAGTCGAGAACAAACGACAGGCGCTAACGCCAGGTGGTGTGCGAGTATCAACATTGAGCTTGATCGATTTGGCAGGTTCAGAACGAGCGGCAGACGATAAGGACAGGCAGAAGGAGGGTGCACATATCAACAAGAGTTTGTTGACTCTGGGTACCGTTATTTCCAAGTTATCTGGAGAGAAGGAGAAGGCAGGCAGCGCTGCGACTAAGGATAACAAGCATCTGCCATACCGAGACAGCAAGCTCACTCGCCTGCTTCAACACGCACTCCAAGGCGGCTCGCTCATTAGCATTCTATGCACAATCCAAATTGGCTCCGCTGGTAGCATCGCGACTGCCCAGCATCACACTCTTGAAACACTGAACACGCTCAAGTTCGCATCGAGAGCAAAGAACAACATTGTCAGCCACGCGAAGAAAGCAGAAGAAGCTTTCGCAGGCGATGCCCGCAGCCTTGCCTTGCTCGACAGATATCGGCACGAGATTGCTGATCTCAAGAAGTAACTTGAAGCTCAAAACAAGAGCAAAAGGGATAAGCCTGACGCAATCGAGGAAGAGGAAGAGAAGCCAGACAAGGAAGCGGAGAAGCTGCGTGAGCAGGCCGACAAGGAGAGGCATGAAGAACAAATGCTTGAAATGCAGCTTGCTCGAACTGCGCTCAAAGAACGTATCGAGCACCTCAACCGTCTCATTCTGAGCTCCAAATCCATCGGTGTAAACCACCCGCGTTCAGTCTCACAGGCGAGTTTTGGCCGCAACTCAGTTGCCACGAATGGAGAGCGCTCGGCGCGCTCATCGGCTTCTGCTATGGATATGCCCTCCTTAACACGCAACAGCTCCATGGGCTCAATACGCTCCTTCCGCCAATCTAATGCTTCCACCACAATGATTGCAGAGCATGATCCCAATGCCGCAATGGATGAAGAAGAAGATTCCTTTGGTGAAAATGGTGATGGCGTTGCTAGCTCAGCGATTCAGATTCGTGCTCTGCAAGCTGATCTTTCAGACAAGAATCGCTACATCGCTACGCTGGAGAAGCGACTTCTACAAGCGAGACGATCAAGCCACTCGAGAGTGAGCATGAGCTTCGCACAGAGGGCCAGCTTGATGGATCAGGACGGCGGAGCGGAGGCGATGCTCAGAGAGAAGGATGGTGAGATCGCTGAACTGAGAGCACGACTGGATGACAAGGAGCGGATGATCAGCGCTCTTAGAAGCTCGGCTCGAAAGAGGGATATCGCTGATCTCACGGCGGACACACCCCTTTCGTCTCCTTCGGACCGACGCAGCAACTCTAGCAACAACAGTCTCCCGCTTGGCGCGTCAGCTGCACGTGTTACGGGAATCATGAGCAGCCCTCGCGCGTCGACAAACACGCCCACGGCCAGTGCTGCACCAGTCAAATTGGGCGGTGCTGTAGGGCCTGTAGAGACACCCAAAGAGAAAAAGGAGAAGAAGCGCAAGAGTGTGGACGAGATGACGAGACTGCTTGACGAAATGATCACGGAACGCGTCCACAACGGGGAGAGAATCGATAGCGGATATTCTGTTAATGGCGCACATACAGCGAAGATGGGAACGCTCAGGAGGACGAGCGTGAGGATCAGTGAACCGCTACCTACGGCGACTGCCTCGTGATCGCATCAAGATCAAGACCCAAAGGAGTCCGCGAGGGCTACCCATACGTCGGATCCATTCAAGATCCATAGACACAACCCAAGATGAGCACACAATATTTCCTTACGAGACCACCATGTACCACCACTACAAACTCACCGAGAGGCGTTTACTTTCTTGATACCCTGTTTCTGGTTGCATTTTGAGCTTTTCGGCATGGATGGGGTGGAACGGGACCTTTACTGTACAGGTAGTGCAAAGCTGAGACGTTGGGAGGCGTGCAAACTCGCTTTATAATGAGGAATGGATTCGTGAGGATGTATAGTTGAATACGAAGATCAAAGATTATCTTTATCGATTATGGCTGCTTCGGTGTGCGTGCTCTTGAAGTCTCCTTTTTGTCATTGTGGGCTGTTCCTTCGATGCTGTACTTAAAGAAGTTGCAGAAGGCGACTTGCAAGAGCTAGGACTGGCGAAGTGGTCATTTCCTACAAAACTTCGGGATGCAAAGCGTCTCCTACGTTTTGTCAATGCCCTAAGATCATGGCCGATCACGACGACGAATTCATGTCGATACATCTCCTCGCTCGTGCATTGTCCACATAATCGTCCCCATACATGAGCTCAGGGTCGCCCACAAAGATCGCTTTCACCAGAGAACACTTTCGTCACGACTATGCAAAGCGAACCTCAAATGGTGAGCACGCACTTTTGACGTTTCGCTCCTTCTAACGGACGTTGACAATAGCAGTGCTAAGGAAAGCCCACTTGACATGAGATCGCGTTCCACTTCGATGAGGCTCAGACGATCGTACATGCAGATCCAGAGCAATTCACCCGAATATCTTCTCGATTTCCAGTGAGCCGTCAATCACGGTGGCCAACCAAGGGATGAAAGATAAAGACATCTTCGCTATCGTCATAACTTGTCGAAGATATCTTCTAGGTCTGATCCAGAAACCTTCCCACCTTTGCCTGCGGCTCTTGGTCGCCTCTGAACTGGTCGACCAGCGATCCAGCGCCGGGTCTTTCGAGTGCTCGCGCTTGGAGGGAGCAAGACAAGGAATGGTTTAGGTGTTTGTTCTAATCGTCGTGCGAGAAGCTGCGTTAACAACACGCTCTTCTAGTGTTAGCCTGATCTTTAACACTGCCACGAAAGGCTAGTTACTTCTGGGTCATCACCAAGTATTCGACTTGTGTGACGTCGGGCGCCAAACGCATGTGCCGGTTTATCCCTACGAGAGCGGCACGTCGTCAAAGTCTCGTGGTGCCAATGTGCCGCAGATATGGCGATCGGCGCTTTCTTGCTGCGTATGTCGAATGAAAGAGCTATCAACCTGAGCCAAGTATTTACTCAGATTGCTGGACATCCGAGAAAGAGATCCAGCTAGTCTGTGCCCATTGGGAGATTCAAAAATTGACTGGAACATTGTGGAGAGGGAGTGGTAGTCACTGTATACAGCTCCAGAGGAACTTTATCATTGGTATAGCCACCCTGTGTGGTTGACCAATTTCATCCTTCAGGTGCTTTGCCTTGCTGCTCGCTGCAACCGAGCTGATTTCGCCTTCTCGTTATTCTCGCATTCTGCTTGATGGCGGCGGTGAGATTACAGTGTAGTACATGGCTAATAACACGGTGACACACACTCAAAACTACCTGAATGGGATAGTGGCTTTTGATTTATTATGCTCTTACCTCATAACGTGGTGTCTCGCCTACGCGATCTACCCCCAGGCATCATATTTCCCGACAAGCCATGGGCTTCTGCCGGGTAAGTATTCTGAAACAAAGTGGAGTGCCTTAGATCTAGGTTCAACAGGCGTGTAAACTGAACACGAGGAATCCAACCCAATTCAGAATGCTTGAGGCTGTAGAGGACAAGTCATTTCCCGTACCCATTTTGGATTAGATAAAGACAGAACTTTGTTCTTAAAGCACCATTCCACTCCAATGTCCATGGTCGCCTCTATTCCATCATATTGAATTCTGGTTGTTCGTCGACATGCGACTACCCGCCAATGTGGCGCACGCTTGCAATGATCGATAGGGCCGCTTCTTGAAAGCTTGTCTCCTCCACCCAGAAAGGGTTTTGCAACCGTTTCCCATTCCTCGGATGAAGCCACGGAAGTCTTAGCGCGGCAATATTACTATTCGAAGAGCACGCTGGCCATCGCAGTGTAGCCCAGCAGAGTGACGGCCGAAGCTCCAGGTGGCATCGCATTAGCTAACAATGCAAAGATGCATGCAAAAAGTTTCACTGGTCAAAGTCCTATTATTATCCCACCATGCTGAAGGCTGCTGCGCTTGCTGATCACGGGTAAGCTTGGCTGCATGGAAGACTTCTAGCGCTCGCCCTTCAACCTTCTGGGACGAGCGCAATTCTTTGCACCTCGTGTTCGCGTGCGGCAGTCTGCGAGTTGTCGGCCAGCAACAGGGCCGACGAAAAGCAAAGTCAACGAGGAGAAGGGTGCGGCTCTTCGATTCGCCGAAGTCCACAGATTTAGTCGAGGAGATCTGCGCTCCTAGTTTCTCCTACAAGCCGCGAGAGTGTTTCATCTTTGTGAGACTTTGACTACCTACCATGACGCAAGTCCACCTGTCCACCCAATAAGCAGCACCCCGGCCTTCCTACGTTGCAGTTGGGGCATGCTTGCACTTGGGTACGAAGTACTTGATGCAAATTGCATTCAAGTGCCGCTCCCGTGCTTCCGACCGCTACATTGCTCGTGTGAGGCGTTCGCAGCGTACAAGAAGGGGCTTGTGGTTGTCGCCTTTTGCGGGGAGAATGAACGCAAGTTAAACCGCCATTTCTTTTGCATTTTGTATACTCCACTTTTTCTGGCACTTTCTGCTCTGGTTGTGAAGGGAGAAAGAGGTGAAGATTTCTAGTGATTCTCGGAACCTCTTTGGGTGGATCCGATCTACTTATCCATCTCTACTTCGGACCAACGCGTGGAGTGCTCGGCCTCTGAGTCGCCCTTGCCTTCGAAACGAGGACGCCTCCTGTTTAGAGATCGTCTCCAATCCGCCCAACTTCATGCTTCCGATTTAATCTACAACCTCACAACTTCGTCTTTCCCTTCGACTCTCTTGTGCGTTTCCTTGGAAGCAGAATGAGCTGCGCAGCGCTGCAGTTTCTGCGATTTGCTCGATCCTGACAAACGAACAACTTTGATTAATACACTTTTCCAAACGCAAGCCTTTGACTCCGAACAATTGAGGCTCTGTGAGCTCTTCTACTTTGTCTAACGACGGCAACAAATTGTACGGCAGGTCTCCGTACTGCACTTTCGTTTATTCAGTTGAGCGTGGCATGAGATACCCATAAATGCGGCAACTACCAACGATCACGCATCTGCATCTACCTGCATACAGAAAACACACTACCATGGAGAAGAAATTCACAAATCGAAAACAATTATCCGTCTCGTCGGTATCAAGCTCGACGTCGACTGCATCTTCTTCGTCTTCGTTACTCTCGCCTGGCATAAGCCCACGAAAAGGTCTCCTGGCACCGGGTGGCTATCTGGTTGCTGATTCACCTCCACAGTCTCCCGCTCTTCCATCGCTGATACCTCGCCATGGAAAACCACAGCAGAAAACTTCGCTGCTTTGGAAGCTTCGACGCGTAGTTGTCATTTTCGGAGCCGTTCTGGTGCTCACGTGGCTGGCGATGCGGACGTTTCTGTATCCATCAGGATCCTCAGGCTATCTGAATGGAGAGTATGAGATTGTTGGGGCTGATGCGCTGCCGGAGGAACCCTCAGCGCTCATGCTCAATGACAATAAAGGCAGGAAAAAATGGACGGTCTCAATACCCGCCCGGCACGACTTTCCACTCCAGCCATCACGGTATCACGAGATCTGCCAGCAAGCGAGCGTATTGGCCACGAGCTCAACCCTTCGAAGCACAGCAGCCGACAAATGGGGTACTATGAGCGAGATTCTTACTTTGTAGATGTTGCTGAAGCACAAAATGATGGCTTATTACCCAACATCAACAAAGACGGCAAGATCGGGGAGAAGGTGATGCCTGCCGATCCTATCACAGGCCGTCGACCGTGTGCAAAGAGTCTGACATAGGTCATGGAGACATCGGATGCGGGCATGGGAAGTACGCTGTTGGGAATGTGGGCTGCGTATGGGCTTGCGAAGAAGGAAGGTCGAGCGTTTTTCATCGATGATACGAGGTGGCCGTATGGCAACTACAGCCAGTTTTTTACGATGCCACGGCATCCGAACTGCTTGCCTGCACCGGTCACGCATCGTCTCCCGTGTCCACATTCCGCGAAGCATCTTGTAGTGTCAGCTGCAACATTTCCGTTCACCTTTGGGCCGGCGTTTAATGCTCAGTTCACGGACCAAAGGAAAACGATCGAGGCTGCACGTCGGAAGCCTATGTTTGATCTACTTCGTGCCGGCTATGAGGAGTTGTTCCATCTAGCCGACGAGGGCGACGCCGAGTATGTGCTACAGAAGACCGAGAACGAGTTCAATAAGGTCCGAAAAGCTGGCGGCTCGAATGTGGGTATGCACGTGCGACATGGCGACCTGCATCCGTGGGACTATCAGTACGAAAAAGACTACTTACCGCTTACGCAATATATGGACGAGGCTCGACAGATCTTGATCGATAAGTACGAGCACGATGAACCAGATGAAGGAGACGACATCCCTGAGGATGGGAAGATTCACATTAACGGTCAGCTCGTATCACTTGAAGCAGCCGCTGCAAAGCACAATGATGAAGCCATCGCACAGCAAGGCAAGAAAACGACGAAAAAGCGTTCCAAGCTCAACGGAACGGGCTTGATGCCTCGACATGGCGCCCCTGGACTAATGGCTTCGCAGGTCTACACAGCATCTGACGATGCGGATGTGTATGCCGCGCCAGAGGTCGCTCGTACTGTTCGCGCACAAGATCGTATTGTGTTGGCGTCAAAGACCGTTCTCGAAGCTGCCTCCGGGGGGGCGAACCAACCCGTGGATAGACGAGATCCACGGCTGGGAAGGTGGTTTCTACCGCGATCAGTTCTTTGGCCTTGGAAGACCCGATGCAGATCGCTTCAAATACCTTTCAAAGTGGGCGCACACGCCTGGGTCGCCCTCCACACAAGACTCAAGCAGCAGTCTTGAGTTTGCACGTGTAGGTGGTGTCATGCTCGAGGACGAGAATCCTGACAACATAGATCCACCACCTGAAGGAGCAATGGCTATGCGCTCGCTCGTTGGAAGGGCGTATTTGATGGATCTTGCGGTCCTCAGTCAGAGTGATGCGGTCGTGTGTGCGGTGAGCGCAAGTGCATGCCGAATACTCGCCGTCATGATGGGATGGGAGAAGGCTATCGCAGAGAACAAGTGGAGGAATGTTGATGGAGAGTTTGCATGGAGGGGGCTTATTGTTCCTGAATGAACTGAGCCGTAGCATCTCGTATCGAGAGAAGCATGAAGCAATATCCTTTGGTAATAATTTTGATCACTATACGTGGGGACATAGAGTTCCAGCATCCAAGCCACATGCTGCTTGTGAGGAAGTATGGCGTGTAAGCGACATTTGACGCAGCGATGCAGAGGGCTGATACCACCGCGTTGTACTTCGCTATGTCAGAAATACAACGTCTACACGCCCTGGCGTGGACATTTACAAGTCATCATACATGCCTCTGACGTCCGGTGAAGATGAATTGAGGTCAAAGTCACCCTTTTCTCGTATTGCATCGTTACTCCCTGGCGTCTCTTCGGACGTCCCGTGAAGGGCGTCTGCTGAGACTCAAAGATTTTCCGGGTCAAACATGTACTGTCGGAACGCCAAGTTCTAAATCTGGCATTTGCACTGTCGGCTAGACTGACATCTTCACAATTGCATCTTCGTGAATTCTATTCTTGTCTCATGCCACACGTTGAGAAAACGCCATCTTCACGGCAAGCGTGCAGCGCGATGCAGGAACCACACCTGCTGCTCTTCCAGATTGGTAAAAGGACTGGGAGGAATGACCGGTCTGAAATTGTTAAGCGACCGAATCCAGCGTCTTGTGGCTTCTCTCGTAACCTCGTAAGTCTTCGCTGCAGCCCTACGGGTAGCAGTTGCAAGTCTCCACTGCCCAGCCTTATGGCTTTGGGATGCTGCTTAGCTAAACGCATCATGCACGCCGATGGCGTTCAGCTCTTCTATTCTTACACCAGACCTGCATGATGGCGTCTCAGTCGGACGACTCGAGGAGATATCGGAGACATGATCGAGACGCAACTAGAGGAGGGAACAAGACTAAGGGTGAAAGGAAAATTCTCGCTTCAGCCCGCACATGCAGCGTTGACTTCAGCATGCACCACACATGACAGAGGAGCGACCGAGAGCGGAATTATTTTAGGTTCCCATCGAAAGAGAGATGGCAGAGCCAAGAGCCCGAATGCCTCCAATCATTGCTGCAGGAATGGCAGCCACACGTGCAGGATACAGGATCGCTAATCCCTTCCCAGTTTGGGCTAACCAAAGATCACTGCAGCTGGGTGTGTGCTGCTGCGGGCTAATTAGCAGCAGAAAAAAGAAGCCCATCCCATACCCCACGACATGTGCGGAGACGCCTCTGGATCAAGCAGCTGAGACTGTGGCCCAGAATATGCCATAAATTGCCCCAATCCCGTGTAGCTAGACCTTCACCAAAAGACCTGCCGATCTACTCTCCATCTCTACATCCCTCCTCCACTGATCCTAGATCTCTAAGTGGGGTCTTTCCTTACCACACCTCACCAATCATGCCGCGACCGAAGAAAGAGGGCGCTCCGGAACCGAAGCGGAGGAGCCGCACAGGATGCTGGTGAGAATGCTGTGCCTGGATGAGGTTGTATTGAGCCGCCCGCTGACTGTGGAGACTTGTTGTAGGCCTTGCAAGGCGCGCAAAGTCAAGTGGTGGGCACCCCGCTTCAGTATGCTTTTGTGCTCGCGATAACACAGCTGACATCGGCGATAGCGGCGAGGAGAAGCCCGGATGCCTCAATTGCGAGCGCACCGGCGAGCCATGCGACTACAGCATACGCCTGAACTGGGGCGGCCGCACTAAGAGCAAGGGCGACGGCGGCTTCGTCCTCGACTCCCGAAGTGGCACAAGCAGCCCGTCGACCATTGTCTTCCCCACGCCCGAAGAACTGACTGGCCACCGCACGCCCTCGCCGCAATCATCCTACAAACATCCCATGCACCATGTGCGCTCACATTCAAGTAATTCGCATCGTCACGGGCGGGACGACTCGCCGTCGATTGACCCGGATCTCGTCAGGCCGTCACTCCACTCGCACTCGCGATCACACAGCGGCATCGACTACAATGGCATGACCGATATGCACAGTTCGCTGCCAGTCGGATTGGCACAATCAATGGGCAACAGCATCCCCCGATCTGCGGTCACGTCTGCACCCGCCGATCTCCGTTCATTCCAGTTCCGGCCTCCACCTGCAGAATATCCGTCACCCTCCATCTCCAACCTTCCGAGCCCCAGCTTCCCTGGCGACATGACCGCCAACGACTCTCCAGCGGCCATGTTGCCACCGTTCCGCACAATGCCAGGCTTGTCGCCTCCTCTGCGAAGTCAGCATTCTTTTGGCGACGAGTCCATGTCAGTGGCTGATCACAGATCAAAACGGATGAGAATGGGTATGAATGGTGATTCTTCCCCCATGGCTGGGAGCCCTCTGCCCATGGATCAATCATTCGATGTGCCAGAGCCACGCCTCATGCCCAATTCTTACACACAATACAATGGCGGTCCGCTGACACCGGGATCCTCAGTTGCCTCAGACGAGCATTTGCGTAACTCAGTCAAAGTCACCGCTCCTGTCCCGCCCTTCACAGTCTCTCTTTCCAACCAAGACCCTCCCGACATTCGTAGGCTATCTGTGCAGTCATTACTAGCAGACCCTGAAGATATCAAGCCATGGAGACCATCCTCCCAACAGCCAAAGTATCCACTTGAGAGTGTTTCTGAGGAGACGACGACATACGGCTACGATCTCGGACTTCCTGATCTTGACACCCCACGCAACGATGACGACGGCGCCATTCTTCCGTTCAGCCCACCAGCTCGCCGCGAAAGTGTGCTATCATATTTGAACGCAAATGGCGAGAGCGAGTGGGACGATAGCCCCTTCAATCCGTTCAGTGCGCAGTCGAAGGTCATCGCTTTCGAGCCTGGAGGATATTATGCCAACCCTGTCCCAATTAAGATTCCATTCTCTCTCGAGCCGCTTCCCCCGAAGCTTATGGAGAATAAGATGAATCTTTTGTATTTTCACCATTTCCTGAACCACACAGCTAGAATCCTGGTGCCCCATGACTGTTCGGACAATCCATTCCGAACTGTGCTGCCTGAGAGTGAGCTTTGCTGTCTTTCAATCCATGCGTTTTTGCAGGTATCAGTCGCAGTGTG
>Ga0115847_100202_pt1 | contig 15039 bp, 17 predicted proteins | sample InSIn5SAF170_FD_83861 | JGI IMG/M metagenome (GOLD analysis project Ga0115847, IMG submission 83861)
TAACTTCGCTTACATCCTGGCACTATGTCGTGCCAGCTATCGACGTTACCAGATAGAATAGGAATGTTCAGACTGGGCATGGTACAATTCCTGCAAAGTTGAACACAGCTCTACCGAAGTTGCCTGATAAGCAGACATCATCAGGAGTCGTGGAGCATGCAGGGATCGAGATTTCTGGTTCTTCTGTAGATAAGAGATGAAGAGCATAGACCATTTCACTACGTTACTCGTTGTGATTGTGCGCCATAGAAGTGGACATAGGTGGTTAATCATTTGGTTAACACAACCTATGGAAGGACATGTCTCAAAGGGAGCCGAAAACAATAAGAAGTTTTCGAATACTTTACTCATATAATTTGAGAGACATTCACATAAACCAGTGTTCATTGCTATACATGTGTTTAGAACAACATGAATGATCGAACCGAAGGAAGAACATGTATGGAAATCTTGAGCGTGTGGCGTCGCTCAGAAGAATCTACATTGCCTCTAACAATCTTTCTACATGCTTCTAAGGATGCTTCTAAGTAGCATGTTACAGTTCTAACTTTCATTATAGAGTCCTTATAGAATAACCAATGGCATTGTGTCAACCTGAATAGTGCCTTTCGAGCGTCCTGGATGCTGAATCTGGATGTAGCAAACTTTGGTGCTTCTCGGTTCACTGCATTTTCACGATAAAGCGATCAATGCTGCCAGGAAAGATCATTTCTAAATGCTTGACTCTGCACACATCTGCAGACCATGATATTCAAGAGCGTTCTTCCGCATTACAGAATGTTTTATTTGCTTGTGTTGCGCAGCCCTTTGTAAGTCTACTGTAGCTTGATCGATCCAGGAGGGGGTAAAGCTTCCGGTCCAAAAGACAATGGCAGAAGCTTTATCTAAGTCAGCCCCTCGCCTCCAACTTGTTAACTTAAGAATAACATACCTGTTCAAGCTTTAGAACCACAAAAGCTCCGTCCTTATCAAACATAAAAATTGGAGTATCTAGGGCAGTGAATTCTCGAATGCTATTACTAGATTAGTCTTCATCCTCAATAGTCATTACACATCTGCCTTCCTCATCCCACTCCTGCTTTTTAATACCCTCCATGAATCTCTCGAGCTCATGATGTACCGAGCAAACAGGGTCAATACTCACAACTGTCTACACATCCCATAGGGACTAGCAGGTGGACTAATATCCGTGGCAACGGCCAAAGCCACCACCTTGCCTCCCTTCTTCTTCTTCTCACTCCCCTCTCCGTCTCCCACACTCTTATCATAACTTCTGTCCACACCAATATCACCGTCAACAACACCCTTTCCCAAACACACCCTCTCGGCACACGTTCCAACAGGATACGCGGCATTCTCTACGTTCGCTCCATCTACAAAGACACCTTCTGACGTCAAAGCCGTGGCGCCAACGCGGAATTGAGAGTATGGGCAGTACGCTGTTGCTTTTGCGGCGCGAGAACGGGTGTGCAAGGTGTGAAATTGTTCCTTCGTGACGGAGGGGTAGTCAGAGAGGGCTTGTGAGACATCGGATGGGGAGGAGGATTGAAGGAGGGCTGTGGAGGGCGGCATCGTGATGACTGTTTGGCGTAGTGGTGAAGGTTTGGATCCAGTTATGTGTAAATCGTGCAAGGTTGGAATTTGCAAATGAATAGTAGAAGGATGGGCAGTTTTGTAGCTTGATAGCTCTAACTCTTCAAGCTTTATCTTCGGCAGGTTCCGAGGTTGATACTGAACATTAATCCGTTTCAACTATCTTGAATTTGCTCCTGCCATTTCGAGCTTAGACATACATCATTTACGAGATGAACAGAATGGCTCACCTTACATAAGGCATTCATGCAGGAAAAGAAACGTCCTTGGATATCGAACTTATACAAGGAATTTATTGCGTAGCGGGGAGCTCTACTATACCCCTCCTCCATCCCTGTGTCTGTATACCTTGGCAGGAGATGTTGCCAGTGATTGGATACTTGTGCGAGAAGTAAACAAAGATCCATTACATCTATGTATATAAAACGTGTGATCAATCGTGGTTTTGCATCTCGTCACGAATATACGGAACAAAGGTTGTTATGATTTCAACGCGTGATTGATCATGTCTAAGTCAAGATATGAAATGCTCCCTATCCCTCTGTATGCAGTCGAGAAGCATTCTCCCTTTCAGCGTTCTCCTGCGATTCTTCCTTTACACCTTCAGCTCGTCTCCTGGTTCAAATTTCTCATCTCCTTGTATCTATGCTATCCTTGCTATTCCTCTATCTCCTCCTCCTCTGACCATCCGCTCTTCAAAAAGCATATGCACCTCATTCAAGACTCAATGTTCTTCCTCAATGGCTCTTGATCTGCTTCAAGGGTTTCCTCTGTATCTTGTCTAATCTTGCACTCAACCAAATCCGGTCCAAAAGGTTTCCTTCTATTCATCGCCACTATTCCTTGAGTTTCTGCGTTGTTCATCTCTGTTTTTGTTTGACACTTCCTGATATGTACATAGAAATATACTGCTGAGTGCCATCACATACCTATGCTCTACAGATCTCCACACTACTCTTGGTAGAATTGAACGGGGTGCGTAAGATGTCATTTTGAACGCGTGAGGATCTTTTATTCTCGGAGAGTGGAGTTAATCTAAGGTGAATGTTGGTATAACTTGCTTCGGGTGAGTTGGACAACCTGTTAGGAACAGAACGAATGAAACACAATAAGAACGTGGTATTGAGCAACCAATGGGCGCAGAACTAATATCACGCATTATAGGAGGCTTATCCAAGTAAGCTTGATGTAGCATGGTTGGCAAGAAGATTTGTTAAAGAAGAGACACATAGAGCAAAATCTTGATTTCGAGCGAGCTTGGATCTGCTTTGAGTCATTTTTAACTGAAGTAATCTATTGCCTTTTCGCTGTTCCATTTTGGTTGGTAAAGCTCTACTTAGGTGTGTCATATCCTCGTATGAGCAACCACCCAAAGTTGGTGAAATTGATTTCGTGCGAACTTTGGCAGTTCCACGCTTCGTTATACAATCTGTCTATGTTTTTTTAGTATTCCTACATGGTGTGAACTCTTTTCTTCTTCAATATGTTGGTATCAATCTGTTCTGAATATGCCGGAAGTTCTCATTCGATCATGCTCCTTGCAAACAACTGATAAAGATGTTAGTACCTGGTTCAAAGAGCTTATGATATACCAACCCTAGATAGTCCTCTTTGATGCTTGCGATCGCAAACATGTTGCCAACCTCAGCTCTTGTACCAACGATCTTCACACGAATATGTGTTCCGACTTGGATAACCGACTCCTCGTTGTCCGTGAATTGGGGAGGTGTGGCGTTGGGATCCCACTTGATATCAGCAGGAATCATCTATAAAATGTCAATACGATGTGCTTCTCTTCCAGCTATCATTCACTGACATGTGCAGAGACAAATGTTTGCAAAGGTCCAGCGTCAGCAAAGAAACCGACGTGGTTTACAGATGTAACGATAGCATCCACCTAAAGAATATGTGAGCTATGCAAAATTTGAGAGCTACATCTTGATCCGTCTTACGGTCTCGCCCTTGAAAGGCCTCCACACCACAGCTCTATATCCAACTGTGAACTCGGCAAGCCCACTACCAGGCAGAATGCGCCCCTCGGAGATGTCAAAGGTATCCATGATAGTAATTATATAGTATCGACCGGTACAGGTACCTTCGACGTCCTTCAATAATTTGCTTGTCACCAGCTCATGCATGTCTCGACCAAAGTATGATGGATGCAGAGTTACCTGCCGAGTGAGGTTGTAAAGGAAGAACATCGTGGAACAGTACGTGAGGAGACGCGCCGAATGGGAGGATAGTTTTACAAGAGTTTATGGATATCTCGAAGGAGAAAGCGAGGGAGGCGCTCGAAGCAGACAAAGGAACGCTTCGTGGAGTGCGCGCAATCGAATATGAAAGATGTGCTTGGAGTATGCGAATGCGCCGCTTCCTCTGCCTGACCTGCCTTATGCTATGCACTACACCTACTGTATCGCTCTGATCGACTCGAATTAAGGATATGGCACGCTTTTTTCACTAGAATAGTCAATTTCTATCAGCTCTGAAAGGTGCAACGCGCACGTAGAGCAAGAAATCGACATACACCACTCAAAGGAATGTTTTTGCTATCGATAACCATTCAAATCAAACTCTGAGGGTGTCGCAGAGTCTTCGCAAAGATAACGGATACTTTGCTTGTGCTGTACAAAGGTTTTCTTCAGACCTTATGGTCGAGATTCGAAAGTTTTGGTTGCCTTCTGATTATTGTTGCCAAGTGACAAAGGATATTGTGAAGGTTAAGGACAGAAAGTACGCGTGGTCGCGGTAAAGCTGATCATGCAGCCTATCACACACTTTCCTCTCTTGACAAGACTGTCCCAACGGCCACAAGGGTGAAACTCTTGGCAAAGCACTCTAACTCGGTCAAACATTGAGGAAGGAGCAGAAAGCACATGCCAATGGAGGAACTCACTGTTGAAGGCTTGGTGCGATAAAGCAACACACATCATCCGACCTTCCCACTCCAATCCCGCGATATCATAGTCCAACCACATTTCACTTCAATACCCTCATTCTCAAACAACGACAAAGTGATGGTTAGAGGACAATCCAATCTATCTTGAACACCTCTCCGTTCTTGCCTCATTGTTTCGAGATAAAACTCCGCCATATAGAAGACACTTCCACTCATTCTTCCCGCATTTCCTCAACACCATGTCTCTCGACCTCGAGAAACAGCTTACCTTTGTGCGCATAACTCCGCCAGATCCGTTCTGCCCATTGTCGCATGCTAACATCCTTTCAAGTATGGTGCATATCACCACAATCCTACCAATATATACATACATATGACATGCGTGCCTCTTATACTGGCTGCTGGTATACTGCTTGTACGAGAACCCCTCCATGATATCCTTGTCTAAACTCACGCGACACATACAGGCGACCAATACTCCGACTTTGATCCCATTGCCATCATGGCTCACAATCCCGAATCTGGAACTCAATTTCGGCACGATCGGTGCGATACTATATAGTGGATTTTACATACTGCTTGAGCCGGTAGCGGGAACGGCATTGTTACCTATAATAATTGGCTGGACAGCCTATGCAAATCACCTTACGACCGTGAGCTCAAGAAGTGCCAACCAGGCCGCAATTGCCATCGAAATTGTTGCATGGGTTGCACAATTCGTTGGCCATGGTGTTTACGAGAAGAGAGCGCCAGCATTATTGGACAACTTGTTGCAAGCGTTTGTGCTTGCTCCATTCTTTGTGTTCATCGAGGGTTTATTCATGTTGGGTTACAGACCTGAATTGCAAAAGAGGGTGAATGCTCAAGTCGTTAAAGAGATCAAGAAGTTTAGAGCTTCTAAGGAGGCTACTAATGGTAGTGCTAAGAATGGAAAGGCACAGTAAGTGATATAAAGGATAAGGCTGGCATGTTGGCATGCGAACTTGAGCAGGAGCGGAAGACTATATGGTGGATTATAGCAACAAGCTTAAGAGGGTTGTGGAAGAACAATCATGCACGGTTTGAAGTCTTGGTACGACATCGTAGCACAAGTGGAGGTTAAGGAGGACGTCGTATCCACAATATTCGAGGGTATAAGCATGGATAAGTGTATGGAGCATTTGAAGGCGCGGGAATGGGCAGGAGCATTGTCTTTCGATTCCCTTATCGCGAGTTGTCTTTATTGTTTGCAAGTTTGATTTATGTAGCGTATCTACGCATCTACAACTAAAAGAATAACTTTGCTGTACTCCAAATTGTTGTTCCTGACAATTTGCACATTGTGAGTTTACTTCTGCGGTTATGCCAGCCATTGAGGTCGTTCTTTGCTCTTCGCTATTCTGCCCTACAGTCCAACGCAGTAACATATGCGCAAGTAAGAGCACTGTCCCCTACCAATGTTCCACATATCTTTTGCAAATTGTCATCCTCCATCTGATCAGCAATTCGATACTTTAGGTTATGTTGGATTGGTCCGCGATTGTTTCAAACAACTGGACTGCCATCTGCGATTTCAAATATCTATCAAGGATAGTAAATCTTTTCGAGAATCGAAGAACCAGGTGGAAGCTTTCATGAAACCCAGACACAATGGCAGCAATTGTCATGCGCTTGGGAATCAGCTATGTACCCTGCCGTTCTTTCATTCCCTGTCTACTACGCAATCCTTGATAGCTATTGTGAGACAGTAGGTTGTGTCATTGTCTATCACCCTTATTTGGTCGCAACGACTCATGTCTGCACCTACTACAAGTCTGCCATTTGGCTCGACGGCCCTCAATCCCATACGTGGGACATGATCAAGTCTTGGGCAGTCTCATGTTGCCTCGTATCATTATGTCTTTATCGAAGATTAACAATTGCCCAATCCTAACACAGGTCTCTGTTGTCTGAGAAGTTGTACATTCTCCCAACGATCTTGAGTGCTGCCAGTTTCCAATCACTCTACTTGGTACCCTGCGATGTGTTTGTGGCCGGCAAACTCAGACTGCCAGTCGACCAAGCTTGATCTGGTTGGACAACAACAAAGCTGTGTTTCTTCTATTTTTTATCTCAAAGTTGTACGACCATAGCTTTAGGTACAAAATTGATATTCTAGCTCTCTTGTGGAAGAGGTTTGGTCTCATTAGCATATTTGACGACGTACTCTCTTCCACAGTAAACGTGGATGACAGCATATACCTGTTCCATAAGCTATCGACTTTCGAATTTGAATGTAGTAATCAGGTTTGAATAATAACAACACTTACGAGCTACTTGGAAGGGGTAGAGAACATCGAGCCAATGCCATATCGCTGTTCCACAAACCTCCCTCTGCCTCGATTGGACTGTGTGGACGTACCATGTCTTTCCTGAACCATTCGTGATGCAACGACTAGATTCGGTTTTAGTGTTCTATATAGATGTGCAAGTACGTTTCTTGGACTTGACAGAAGAGCAGAATGGAAATTCTGTAATTGCCATCATGGCAATATCTACAAATATCCTGCGAAGAGCTGGATCGTTGATGCACCTCTGCGCACTTCCACAAGAACTCGAACTCACAAGAATGAATCTTTCAAAATCACATGGTCGAAGCTTGTACAAAGAAAACGACCAATTGATTTCCACTACTCTTCTATTTTACACTCCCTCATCCTCCACTCTACCAACTATTCACAAGCTTCCCTCACATGACGCTACCACTCAATATTACAGCCCAACAAAACGTACAACGGAACCCCTTCCATCACACCCCTTTGTGCGCAAAAACTGGCGAAAAACAAAAGAGATAAAGGGGTGGACAGGCAGAGCAGCATCGCTTTTTGCTTCACCGTAAACCAGCAGTGCTATATTTTCCTATTCCCGCCTAGACGCCTCGATGAAAGCTTAGTTGAAGCTCTTGGTGAAGGTCAAAACGACCTCCTTCAATCTGCCCTCAAGATCCTTGCTCAATGCACCCTCTTTGTCAATGGTGGCCAAAAGGTCGCTCTCGTTGCTCTTCAAGTGTGCAAGGAAGTCAGCTTCCCATTGGAGGATCTTGTTGACTGGGACGCTGTCGAGGTGACCGTTGACACCAGCGTAGATGAGAGGAACCATCTCGTTGACAGCCATTGGGGAGTATTGCTTCTGCTTGAGGAGCTCGGTCAACTGGAGAATGACGTGTTAGCAGCGTTCCATTAACAGTGCGGATTTGTACTTACACGTTCACCACGGGAAAGAGTCTGCTTGGTAGCAGCATCCAAATCAGAACCAAATTGAGCGAAAGCAGCGACCTCACGGTATTGGGCCAAGAAAAGCTTCAAGGAACCGGCGACTTGCTTCATGGCCTTGAGCTGAGCAGCGGAACCGACACGGGAGACAGAAAGACCGACGTTAATGGCAGGTCGGATACCCTTGTAGAAGAGTTCGGCCTCCAAGAAGATCTGTCCATCAGTGATGGAAATGACATTGGTTGGGATATAAGCGGACACATCACCACCTTGGGTCTCGATGATGGGGAGAGCGGTCAATGAACCACCGCCGTGCTTGTCGTTCATCTTGGCAGCACGCTCGAGAAGACGAGAGTGGAGGTAGAAGACATCACCGGGGTAAGCCTCACGTCCTGGTGGACGACGGAGAAGAAGGGACATTTGACGGTAAGCGACGGCTTGCTTGGAGAGATCGTCATAGATGATGACGGCGTGCTTTCCGTTATCTCTGAACCATTCACCCATAGAGGTCTACATAGAACGATGCATGATTAGCACATCTTCTTGTGGTAAGATGATAAGATTGGAAAAAGTAAATGGTGGCGAGAGGAGTCAATTCCTAGCCAATCACCAAGTATTGACAATCCTTCTCGCCAACAAAAACTGTCGAAGCATCAAACATTCACGGTTGTGCCTGTAAGAACGAAAAGAAGAAGGAAAACTTACACCAGTGAAAGGAGCGATGTATTGGAGAGGAGCAGCCTCGGAAGCGGTGGCAGCGACAATGATGGTGTACTTCATGGCATCGTTCTCCTCAAGGGTCTTAACGAATTGAGCAATGGTGGATCGCTTTTGTCCAACAGCTACGTAGATACAGTAAAGCTTCTTTGTCTCATCGTTGGAGTCGTTCCATCGCTTCTGGTTGAGAATGGCATCGAGGGCGACAGCAGTCTTTCCGGTTTGACGATCACCAATGATCAACTCACGTTGACCACGTCCAATTGGCACCATTGCGTCGACAGACTTGAGACCAGTCTGGACTGGCTGGTTGACGGATCGGCGAGGAAGGATACCTGGTGCCTTCAATTGGGCACGACGCTTCTCAGAGGTCTTGATTGGTCCCTTTCCATCAATTGGGTTTCCGAGAGCATCGACGACACGGCCGAGCATCTCTGGTCCGACTGGAACATCGACCTGATGACTGATGAGCTTTGATCAAGATGACTATGTGATAGGTACTCACAATCTCTCCGGTACGCTTGACGGTCTCTCCCTCCTTGACCAAACGATCGGAACCGAAGAGCACAACACCGACTTGTCCAGCCTCCAAGTTCATGCACATACCCTTGACACCGGATGCGAACCTGTGCTAAGGTTAGTATCAATGTGTGACAGGTCATAGTATTAAACTTACTCGACAAGCTCCTCAGCTTGGACATTGCTCATTCCGTGGACACGAGCAATACCATCACTTTCATCCAGTCAGCTATAGATCCCAAAACTACTTTGTTCCCCTGCTGTCTTTTTCCAGCCCTGAAGAAGCATATTCGTATCGCCATATCCTCCTTCCATGTCTTGAAGCTTGTGTTTTGGAAGTGACATACCCAACGGACAAAACACGTCCAGTCTCGGCGAGACCGGACTCCTCCTGAACACCTCGGATTCTCTGCTCGAGGATGGAAGAGACCTCTGTTGGGGATGCTTTTGCGTCGGCAGCGTAGCTTCGGACAGCAGTGAAAGCTGCAGGTGCGGTGGTTCGTCCCTGAAATGGCAGGCGTTAGTCTTGGCTTAGCTCCGAAAAACATGAACGTCAAGCTCCTCGAGCTCTAAAACAGCTTCCAACCATCAACCTCCATCGTTCCAAAGCTCCAATTGAGTTTGCATAGACCTCCAAAATGCATTGAGATCGACTCGAGCAGGAAAGATGCAGGTCGAGGAGATATTTGGGGGTGAAAAGAACGTACAGCGGCGATTCTGCCGGAGGCAGAGATTGCGCCCACCGTCCTGCTGGACTGTCTAAGAGCGTTTCTGAACATCGCGACTGTGCTCTATGCAATGAGGATATAAAAAGAAATCAATTGCTTGTATTGAGCAATTGATGGAGAGGAGATGGTGATTGGGGGTATAATGGTCGCTGGATTGGAGAAGAGGAGGTGATCGGGACAACCAGAACCAGCTACAAACTGCAAATTTAGCGCTCGGCTTGGCAATCACATCACGTGTTGCGATCTTGTCCGTTTCCATCCGAGATTCCATTCTTCCATCATCGTCAGACTGAACTGTCGTGGTCAAGATCTGTACTCGATGGTTCTCAGACAATGATGAGATGAGAAACACTTGTTACCCTCGCATCATCTTACCTGTACAGTTGACGTATGTCGAGGAAGAACGACAAGATGTGTAATCATCACGTTCCTACAAGCCTTCTTGAGCGATTTAAAGAAGTTCTGCATCCTGCATCGTCTCGATAGCACGACCCATCATGGTATGCTTTTCGCAGTATGTCAACGAGAGTGTCTATTGTCGAGCACATTCTAGACTACTAGCCGTCTAAAGTTCCCTCTTTAGTGTGCATGCATCTCCCAAGTTGTTGAGATAGACTATTTGCATCATGTTTTCCCATCGCTCGCATTGTGTTCCTTGCTCGTTCTCCTCCACTTTCGTACGCTGCAAGCTGCAGTGCTTTGCTTTACTTACACAATTGCTTTTTGACACACCCCGGATTGGCATCCGCATCCTATAGTACGCTTTCTGCAACCAAGAACGCTTCATTGATTGGATTAATATTCGGCACAGTTCAGCCATATCATGTACTTCTCCTTGCATCAGACGTTTTCAACGACTATCGCGGCCACAATCCATGCCGACCATCGCTTCTAGGTGCGCCAGTCTGCTGTACGTCAAATTCAAAACGGACATTGCTAGGCATGGGCTTGTTCTTGACAGGTGGAGCACCGATGTAAGAAACGCCATGGCATTTCTCGAAGGCGGATGAGTTTATCGTAGCAGGAGAAGAAACCGCAGATCAGCTAGCTTCCCCTCTAGAAAACGTAATTATGGAAGTAATTTTTTTGACAAGCATTCTTCAAGCTGGAGCAATCTCTTCTTTTATTGCTAGTAAGTTTTGCTAAGTCTTACAGCACCCTGCATGTTTCTTACTGTATCTGGTCGCTCTTCAGGATATATTAACGGTTGTGGTTTCCACGACTAATTTCCTAACAAGTTCTTCTATGTAATATAATTCACCTAACTGCATCGGAATTCGAGGATTCCATGGGAAAAGTTGTCACACCCTGTTAGTAGCCCTCCACGCTGCGTTTCCAATGTCTTCGTTTGTGTTACTATAGAACTACATAAAATCAAGACTGTCCCCAATCTAATCAGTACCACCAGTCATTAAAATAAGGAAGTGCACATAGTAGTCAGCTACGCTTCGGGCACTATTACTTGCCGGTGGAAACGATTCAGCAACAACGACCTCTTGAACTTCTGCTTTTGTTATCCAATTTCAGCTTGTTTGCTAGGTTGACATATGATTACCTCTTGACAACATTCTGAGCACACCTCTAAGTCGTAATTGGCTGAACGCACCTGCAGGTCTTCTCACGACCTGGTCCTTGGGACTGCACTACCATCTGATCCACGAAGGTTCACTATAGCTGCAGTGGGAATTCAATTCCTAAACGAGACGTCTGCAGGCGACACATCCAATCGTCTATCTCTCACACAGACTCAGCTCAACACAGGTGTAAAGACTTCTCCATACCTATCAAAGTTTGGCCACTCTCCATTCACCATAGATATATCATCCGAAACATTCAGCTTGTGCCATAACAAAATACAATTAGAGTGTCGCTTTCAGGAGCAGACGCAGCTGACTTTTACTTCACAGCTTTGCTGCAGTTGACAACAGTACGAGAACAAAGGTGATCAGCTTGGATTCACTTCCAACTTAGATTGAGTTGCCGTTCTCTCCTCTTTGGCCGATTTACTTATACTGTCGCAATTCGCCATTGCGATACAACCTCCCAATGCAGTGTGTCCAATATCTATAGCTGCCTTGCATCACCATTATCGCAGGCCTCGATACGATCAAAGTCCCCAACTATCGGACCTTATCCCTACGATAAAATCAAAATCCGACTTTCAGTATCATCTCTAATGGCCCACTCCTGTTGGCCGCGCCGTTTTAGCCAACTTGCTTCATCGCCTCTCATCAGACCATGGATGGCAATTGGTCATCGTTGCAGGTTGCCATTAGTAAGAGCATTTCATGCAAATGATAACAAGCGCAATCACGTTGGCTTTAGCTTAGGTGAACACTATCAGACCTACAGCAAGAATGCTACTGTAGGTGCTGCCCATGTCAATCTCGGTCGACTGTTCAAAAGCACACCTCCAAAGGTAGAAGCACAGGGCTCACCAGATAAATTTTCCGAAGAGGCATTGCTAGATGCGTACACTTCTTCTGGATCGATTCATCACCTTGGTCGCGAGGCCAAGTTTGAGCGAGTCCCTTACTGGCGAAAGATACCCAGGTAAGCATATTTTCGTCGTATTATAGAATGGACCATGCAGTCTTGTGCGTCATATTGTCAGATAAACCATTTACACTATAAGACGCATAATAAACATGTCTTATCTTATCCCAAAGATAGCTAATACTTTTCACAGATGGAAAGACATCAAGGAAGATCAATGGCTCGACTACAGCTGGAGTGTAAGAAAAACAACATGTCCAACGTTTATCTACTGACAATGTATCAGACGGCAAAGAACGTTCAAGGCAAGCAAAAGCTTTACCAGTTTCTGAATGAAGTTCTTCCTGAGAATTTCAAGCCCGACGAACGCCATCAGCATCTTCGAAATCGTGATGACTTCATTCAAGACGTAATGGAAGGTATTGATGCTGCACCTATGTCGATTCGTCTCACACCTCACATTCTAAGCTGCATCGACTGGCAGAATCCACTCAATGACCCGTTACGAAGACAGTTTATTCCTTTGAAGAGTAACCTACAAGCTGATCATCCAATGTTGGAGATGGACTCCTTACACGAAACTCAAGATTCGCCAGTCGAAGGCCTGGTTCACCGTTATGAAGACAAGTGCTTATTTCTTGGTATGTTGAAGAACTGTTACATGATCGGTGACTCCTAGTTGACATTATTCAGCTACATCTGTCTGTCCACTATATTGCAGATATTGCACGAGATCGTATGCTGTTGGCGCCAATACCGAGACAGTCACAAAAGCATCACTCAAGCCTAAGAAAGGTAGATGGGAAGAGATGTTCAGCTATATCCGTAATACCCCACGGATTACTGATGTCGTCGTCTCAGGCGGAGACTCCTAGTAAGTCTTGGTTTTGTCCAATCCACAATAGGCTGTAGAGATTAACATTCTTGTCAGCCTCCTTACACCTGATCAAGTACGCTTGATTGGTCATACCCTCCTTTCAATGCCCAACATACGTCGCATTCGCTTCGCTTCGAAGGGACTCTGTGTCTCACCTTCCCGTACGCTCGATACAACAGACGACTGGACTAATGCCATGATTTCAGTCGCCAAATTAGGTCGCAAAATGGGAAAACACGTCGCACTACATACACACTTCAATCACGCTAATGAGATCACATGGGCCACCCGCGAAGCAGTGCAGATATTCAACAATGAAGGCGTGACAGTCAGAAACCAAAGCGTGCTTTTACGTGGCGTTAATGATACAGTACAAAGTATGGGCACCTTGATCAGAGAACTGGCTGATTGTGGAATTATACCTGTAGAGTTCTCCTTTTTCCTTTCAGCTCTTCGCTTGCTCATCAACCTGTCAATCAACTAACATGATGCAATTAGTATTACATCTACCAACATGACCTTACTCGCGGTCTCGAAGACCTCCGCACTCCTTTGTCAACCATCCTGCACCTCGAACACTCCCTTCGTGGTTCAATCGCTGGGTTCTTGACTCCTCAATTCATAGTCGACCTACCAGGAGGTGGAGGAAAGAGATTGGCGTCTAGCTTCGAGACGTATGATCGCGAACTAGGAAAGAGCACATTCACAGCGCCTGCTGTAAAAGGCGGCGACAATGGAAAAGTTTACGAATACTGGGATCCATTGTGGAGTCTCGAGGAAGGAGGAAGGAGGAAGGTTGAGGCAATGAGGAGGTGATATGTTTTGCGAGTTCTGATACCCCATTACAGTGTAAGAGTTGACAGGGAGGTGGGTGCTATTTGTAACTCACACTCCGGTTACAGGTGGATGGTATCAGCTTAGAATGTGCATCTTATAGACAGATGAAGAAAAGTGCTATTTGTTTCAATGACATAACAAATTATGTTAACGTATCGAGACAATCTTGGCCTCCAACTCGCTGAAGTACTCAAGACATCGTCTCGTTCATGGGATCGAGCTTACAATACACTCTCTACATAACTGATATTAACGTGAAATAAACGAAGCGAACGAAAGTAGCAATCTTTGTATATGGTGGACCAGACGTCTAATATCTCATTGAGAATCTTTATCGGGACCTTTGAGGATTACAGCGTCGTTCATCGTGCAAGACAAAACTCCTCCTGGTCGTCCCGTAGCACAAAAGTCATTGGGGACAGTTGAGTATCCACAATCGAAAGCTTGTGAGGTTGTGCCAAGCGTACTATAAAAACATATGGCTGTAGCAACTTGCACGTGTTACAGGTAGCATAACAGCACGCACGAGGGATACTGGCTGGAATGAAGAATTATATAAACATATTGGTAGGAGAAACATTCCGGCATAATCTCAGAAAGACACTTGCTTATCAATGTAAGTGGTCGAGCACAAAAATAGGATCCATCGTCCAGTCCAAGCTCACAGATAGCGCGACCCCTGTAGTGGCGCATTGCCGTTCCCGCCGTTTCGACCAGCTTCACAGGTTTGGTTTCGTGGAAGCTGAGGCGTACACCAAAATTCCACAAAAGACCACGCAACATTTCTTGTATTATCACATTCCTTTGTAGCAATTCGTTCGCAGTCCTTCTCATCAAAAAATTCCTTCCTGTACCGCCTCGAACGTCCTTAGCTTGATGCTCAGCTTCTGCGAAGCTTGATGCGCAGCTCTATCCCCTAATTCATAGCATCTCGCAGTCATGAGGCTGCGACACTCTCCTATAAGGTGGCCGGGTCTGCTGGCTACCACTCTCCTCCTCTCTACACCCCTCACATGCGCAAAGAAGGATGGTCCAGCGATATCGTCTACGGACTTCGATTTCATACCACAAGATGTATCATACTTCGAGGACAGCGATGTCATACTCTTCGCCAGCAGACAAGGAGATTTATGGCGGTCCGCC
>Ga0115847_100203_pt1 | contig 15032 bp, 14 predicted proteins | sample InSIn5SAF170_FD_83861 | JGI IMG/M metagenome (GOLD analysis project Ga0115847, IMG submission 83861)
GTTAGCTAATAATTCACGAAAACTTATGGATATATGCTTTCTATTCTGAGTGATTCTCAAATATCTCGACCTCCAAGAAGCAAGAATTGCAGTCTTTCTCGCCAATAGAGATCAGTCTCTCGCCAACGACGGAGGAGAGTAATCTTCTACCACTGCCCAGCCAAAATCGAAGACGCTCTGTTGTTCCTGTATCATTCTTTCCATCGAAAGCGAGAGAGGACCATGGTAGGGTGAAGAAGACGACCAACCAGGACCGACGACCTTCAATCATTGCGAAGAGGAAGTGGTATCAACTGAGTGAGCGATCGAGATGGTGGCTCCTGTTCTTATATGACTTCATCAATGCGCCTGTTCTTGGAGCCTTAGCTGGTGCAATCATTGGTCTGGTACCAAAACTTCATGTTGCGTTCTTTTCCGACACATATGAAGGAGGCATCTTTACCGCTTGGTTCACCGAGTCATTACGAAACATTGGAAGTTTGTTCGTGCCGCTGCCGGTGGTCATCGCCGGCGTCTCGCTATATACTGCTTACAAAAAATCAAAATCAGATACACACGGCCAAGCAGAAGCAACATCTTGGGCCACCACAATCTTTATCCTTGTAGTCCGATTCGTCATATGGCCTGTCTTCAGCATTGCCGTGATCTACTATCTAGCGAAGGAGGCTGACTTCTTAGGTGATGATCCGATGTTGTGGTTTGCGTTGATGTTGTAAGTTACTAACCTCGCAACTCCTCCCCATCTCGAGCATTGAAAAATAGATCAAAGAACATAATTAACCAGTAAAATAGAATGCCCACAGGCCCGCCAGCAATGAAGCTCATAACGATGATTGAAGTCAGTGATGCAAGTGAGGAGGATGAACATAAGATTGCAAAGTTGCTTACGGTAAGTTACTGCGAAGTCGTGTCAAAGAGTAATGCTAATAATAACAGATTTCATACATCATATCACCAGTACTCGCTTTCACTGTTGTTGCAAGTTTGAGAGCGAGCCAAGGTGCTATATGAGGGTGGGGAGGAAGCCCTTAATTATAGAAACACATGGCCCTCATTTCAGGCGCAGTACCAACAACGTATCAACACAGAATATGACAAAGAGTATAATACACACCTGGACGTTATTATTCTTACAACACTTTAAGATCACTCAACATATCAAAATTTCTCTTTGCTCTACCTCAATCGTATAGGTAGAAATACAGCCATGAAAGGTGTTTCAACTAGTGGTTTTGATTTTGCAAGATTATTCCTCTGACAGGTCACGCGACCCACAGCGAAGTAGCTAGAGAGAAGTCCTAATGTTATTGATAGGCATTTGGTCTAGAGTGAAATGTCTCGAGACTGATCTCTATTGGCGAGAAAGACTGCAATTCTTGCTTCTTGGAGGTCGAGATATTTGAGAATCACTCAGAATAGAAAGCATATATCCATAAGTTTTCGTGAATTATTAGCTAACGTCCACTCCCGAACCGTAACTTAGCATGTGGTAACAGATTTTAAGATCAGCGGTAAGTCTGTCCAAGTGCTGAGAGCGATTACCGTTATATCCCCAGAAAGCATGAACCAACTTGAACGAAATGCCGATATTACGGTCCCACCCCCGCGCGTTATTGTGGCGATCCCATATTGGGAAAGGACATGTGCTGATCAACAGTCAAGATGCTTAACTTTGACTACACCAACATCGGAAGTGTGCGCAGGTTCAAAGTTTGGATTCGAACCATTTAAGTCGGCGCCAACTCAGATAACGTACGATGACTGGGTAGTTTAGACATTACCAGACTACGTAAGAAAGTTCTTTCTTGGCAATATCAACCCGTCCCAAGTATTGTCCGACTTTAGACCTTATTATGGTATCCCAGATCATTAACTTCAGTCTCAGATGACCAAGCAAATCTCATGGCTGCAGTTGTCTATTACATATCGTCCTGATAACAGCTTGTTTTGGGTAACATAGCTTGGTACTGAATTCTGAGGGGTTGTAACTCCGCACCCAAGCATCATGGGTACAACGAATTCAACCCAATCGCAGAAGACTCCTGTTAGAGTGAGAGTTCCAGAAAATCAGAGAGTAGAGAAAGAGCCAATAATAAACTTCAATGAAGAATTCGCAGAGAAAGCACAAGAGCTGACTCCAAAACTGAGTTCGTGGATCGATAAACCACTCGCCATCATCAAATTTGAGCCAGATCCAAGCACATTTTTCGGATACAAAGCTGTTCTTGTCCAGAAATTGGAGGATCTATCTTCAATTTCGTATGGCAAAGGGGACGAGGTCACCTACGACTTCGGATCACATCGAGTGGGATATCTATCTTTCCATCTGAAAGTCGACGGAGTAAATGTCGACGCACCGGCAAGACTGCGATTGACCTTTGGTGAGGCACCTCTGGATGTAGCAGAGCCATTACACCCATGCAACACTTGGATCAGTACCTCGTGGTTGCCAGACGAGATCGTCAATGTTGATTGGTTGCCCTGCAGTGTCGAGATGCCGCGAAGATATGCCTTTCGATATCTGAAGATAGAAGTCGTTGACACCTCACCGAAATACAAAGTGCGCTTCTCAGACGTCGAGATCAAATCTGTGAGTGCGATTTCGCCAGCGGTCGCCGAGTCAGTGGAGTCCCTAAAGACATCTCACGACGATTTGAAAGAGATTGATAGAATCAGTCAGCTCACCCTACGCTCGTGCATGCAGACAGTCTTTGAAGACGGACCGCGACGGGACAGAAGGTTGTGGATGGGTGATCTGCGTTTGCAAGCATTGACAAACTACTGCACGTTCAAAGACTACAACTCTCTTAAGAGATGTCTCTACATGTTCGCCGCGGTTCCACATGATGACGGGAAACTCCCAGCCTGTGTGTTTGAGAAGCCAAAGTTACAAGCCGCGAGTGATTACATCGTCGACTACGACGCCCTGTTCGGCGTCACGGTCTATGATTACGCAGTCGCTTCCGGAGATCTCGAGACCGCGAGAGAGTTATGGCCAACCGTGCTTGGAAGCATGAAAACGGCGCTGGCACATCTAGATGAGAACGGACGCTTTGACTCTGAGAAGGTTCCCGGCTGGAAGTTCCTGGACTGGTCAGATGGTCTCGACACCAACGCGGGGATGCACGGTCTGGTGCTATACTGCTGCAAACAAATCAATCTACTAGCCAAACTGATTGATGAAGAAGAGCCATACGTAGCAATCATAGAGAAGATGACGAATGCAGCACACTCGTTCTATGACGACGACCTCAAGCTCTTCACGAGCGGTCCAGATGAGCAAGTATCCTGGACATCACAAGCATGGCTCGCGTTATCCTCAGCATTCCCCGCCTCGACAGCGCTCAGCGCCATCAAGAACGCGATGGCATATCCCAAAGCAGTCAAGCCTTTGACGCCATATGCATATCACCATGTTGCAGAGGCTTTGGCGAGAAATGGCGGCGAGGAAGAGTGTTTAGCACTCATGAAACGATATTGGGGTGGAATGGCAAGAGCGGGTGCTGATACATTCTGGGAATGCTTCGACGAGAATGATCCTAGACGCAGTCCGTATGGTGATGTGCATAATAACAGCTTCTGTCACGCTTGGAGTTGTACGCCCAGTTATCTATTAAGGGTTGTGTTGAAAGATTATTTAGAGTGTGGTAGCACTTAGGCCGCTTTGATTATGTATCGTGTTGAGCAATGAATTCGACACAAAGGATCAGGCATAGTCATAGACGTGTTCAAATTTTTGGTTTTTATTTTTGGTAAATATGTTTCTTTGCAATTGGTTCAGCTTGCTGGATAAAATACTACAGCTTGTTTGGTATCTCGCTTAAGGTCCATACAAACCAACATGTCAGTCATACTAAAATCATACTTGACTCAAATTCATACTCTTCAGTAACACAATATTAAGAGATATCTCCTCCCTTGTCTATCTCGACCTGCTTTTCTGCTTCAGCCGATGACTGGCTATTAGGTGGCTTTTGGCCAAACACGTTATAACTAGACGTAATTGTTAGCACTTAACCAATCTCTCCAGCATATACTTTTACTGAGCACATATGGCATCACAAGAACAAGATGGAAAAAAGTCCACTCACATCTCCCAGTGAGCATGATACCTAGGATTCTTCAAATCCTTCCTAACGCCAGCTAGAAACAACAGCAACTCATCCTTACTCCAACCAAGGATCCTCGTGAAGAGCGCCATACTCAGCCCCTCCAGACCAGGCTCCACATTCGCAAGAGACCACACCCCCAACTCCTTAAAATGTCTGTCCTTGGGCCACTTGTTGATCGGCCACCGATAGACGATTTCTTGGATATTCACGAATCCCTGCTCTTCAAGTTGCTGTTTGTACAGCCTAGGACTCTCAGCCGATCTGCCTATCTTCCTGCACCCCTCTAACATGAAATGACTCCACTTCAACAAATCACTATCTTGAGGTAGAGTGCCATCATCACTTTGCACAGGATTACAAATGTCGAAACATTCGACCCAGCCACCGGGCGTGAGGTTGTTGTAGGCTTGCTGGAAGAATTTCGACGAGTCAGCAAAGGCGCCTACCGTCATGCGGCCATAGATGAAGTCAAAGGGTGTGCTGAAAGTCCATTCCTCTTCGAGGTCATCGATCTCGAATGTTAGATTTGGTGGAACGAAGCTTGGTTGGGTTGGTGAGAGGTCCACGCCTAGAACTTCGGCAGAAGGGTAGGCGTCCGCGAAATCCATTGCCCATATCCCCGTCTGTATCGTTTATCAGCGACACTTCATAATCTTAAGAAAGCAGATTTGGAAGATCTTTCTCTTCATCAGGGATGATGAGAAAAATCCATTAGTCTCAAAAGATAAGTTGACTTACTCCCGTACCAACATCGAGAACGCGATGTAGTTGCTGATCTTCAGGGATCGGCGCCCCGAACAGTTTCCCACCAAGCGTGAGGGAACAAAGCGCATGCTGAAGATCCAATCTATCATTCTCACGCTCATCGTTCGGAAAAGAATATATTCCATCCTTTGTAACATTTCACAATCAGCCCATGCTTTGCCAATAGATCTCATTGGCCTTGACATACCTTGTAAGCGTGATAAGTTCTCCCGTTCTCCTCACGATATCTCAGAATCGATGATGTTATCGACGCGGTGGACTCAGCATCGTCATCGTCGTCGCCATAAGCTGAGTCCGTTCCCCAGTCATCCGCTTCAATTTCCGAGGTGGGGTTGAATTGTGCTGCGCTTGAAGTTTGCTCTCGTGCTGTCGTCACTGCTTCTCCGTGTGATGATTGAGGAGGCGTCGAGACAGTCCCTGATAGATTCGAAGCAGATTCTGGCATGTTTTCCTTTTCAAGAGACGACCGGGTCAATGTTGCCCACTTGCTCGACCAAAAATCCTCAACCAATGAAGTGTGATTCCTTCGTTGACAGATGAAACTGAGTCGATAAGGTTTGTGAAAGTCGTCAAAGAAGGTTGCGGCACGCTCCCAAGGTACGTGCCTCTATATATTTCTTGCCGGTGCACGTTCACTTCAGCCTTCTGTAGCAGCGGGAATCCCGACCACTAAGATCCACACGGTCCCTGACTTCACAAGTCAAGCAGGGCAAACTAGCTTGCTCTCTTGACGACGATGATCGGGTCTAGTTATCGTTCAATCAGAGTTTTGTTGCGGTCAAGGGTAGACCATTCATCTGAGGGGCGAGGATTTGCACTTGGCACCCTTTGACGTACGCTGACAGGTACTTATTGGTGATGTCGTCCTTGCATTGTGGGGTTGGGCCCGGGGAGGGAAGTTGCATCCGGGAAAGTGTACCCTATGCTTTCTCGTTGACACTGGTGTATTTCTCCTTTAGTGTGGGACGGGGTTGAGGAATGCTCGCTTGGCTGGAGGATGAACAGTGGGATGTCAGACATGGACCCCATTCTTTGGACGTCGGGACGCAGCGAGATGTTCTTGTCATTGTATGAGTGTGGTAAGGAGTGAGATATGCTACTCTGTGATTTTCATGCAATGGAGCAGACTAGACCCTGTGCATGTCAAGCCATCCAGAACTTGAAGATATCATGCTCTGATGCTGTCGTTCTACCACCACCTCATTCTCACGAAGAATTAGTGGCGAATGAATACAAATAGTTGAGACAGAACCATTATAATCAACAGCACTATCCCATCTTCCGATGGCTGGCTATCTCTATTCCAAATTCTACAATACTCCTCATCAAGGTAACACCCTAAACCTCACTCCGTTCTTTGTCTTCGTGATCGGTACAAATCGATCACCCACAATCTCAATATCCTCAAGTCCACAGTCAACTAACTCCAAGATCCCCTCATCACTCTCGAACCTCACATCCCGACTCCCATACCGTCTAAACGTTTTCGCGAGCCAAAGATACATCTCCACGTAGGCTAGATTCATTCCCAAGCATTGCCTGCTGCCTTTCGTGAACGCTACAATATTTTTATCTAGTGTTGGAAACGTCGACGGATCGCTCCAGCGTTCGGGCTTGAATTCGTGGGGCGATGGGAAGGTGACGGGATCCAGGTGCATGAACATACTTGTCATGGAAACTGGTGTCCAGGGTGGTATCACCCATTGTTTGGAAGGACCCTTTGATTTGCGGTCGTCGCCTGGGAAGATGAGTGGTTCATGAGGAACACGTGCAAGGCGACTTGTTACGCCATGTCCTAGTCGCAATCCTTCTTTGATGACACCCGTCAGGTAAGGTAAAGCTGCTAACTTCGCTTCCGGCACAATGACATTTGGGTCCGGGATGGCTTCTTTGAGCTCCTCTTTCAGTTTTCGAAGTGCGCTGGCATTGGTGAGGAGGTGAGTGACGATCACAGTCAAAATCCATGCTACTGTCTCTTGACCTGCGCCGATGACTGTGTTTGCTTCGTCGGTAAGTCGTTCTACTGACTTCTCACTCTCGGGAATGTCAGCTGATAGCAGGTGGTGGAAAAGTGTTGGATTTTCTGGTGCTTTAGTGTCTTCTTTGATTGAGATGATTTGTCGTCTCATGCCCTAGAGATGATCAGACTGGTTCAGATGTGCTAGAGAATTGAAACCTCAAGCTTTCGTGCGCCCAGTACTGAATTATAACTTACATGCCTCAACTCTACAAGGGCCGCAAGATCTGGCCCCAGTTTCGCGAGCCATGATTCTGGCATTGCGAAGAGTAATCGCAAGATCCATATGAAGTGCTTCATCACAAAACCAGATTTTCCTGCTTCGTGATTGGAAACATGATTGAACAAGTCAAAGTCTGGCTTTGACAGTCGATCATATGTCCTACCAAACGAATACTGCATGATGATGTCTACATCGATCACATTAGTTTATTCGATCTGATCACACTCTGCAGCCATCCATTCTTTTCACATGTACTTACCATTGCTAAAAGCACTCGTAACAGCCAAAACCAAATGATCTTCTCCCGTCCTCTTCAAGTCTCTTAACCTCTCCAACCACTTATCAACCCTCTCCTCGACCATAGGTTGCAACCTTCTCACGCTCTGCACGCTAAAGAATCCATTCAGTGGCGCTCGCCTCATCTTATGCGTATCATGGTCTACGGTTGCGAAGAGACTGTCATCCAGCCCGAACATCTTTACGAACCAATACCACTTGTCGCGTTTCTTGGACGAGGAGTAGAGCGTTTCGTAGAAGGAAGAGGTTGAGATGTGCAGTTCGTAGGGGTTGATGCGGACGATGGGTCCATACTTTGCGTGGAGGGTACGCAAATGATTGGTATATTGGCCATAGTGTGGGTAGATATCGTAGTAGAACTCGTACCTACAGTCGAAGGAATCAGTCATGGTGTTGCTTTTTATCCCAGTCTGGAAGAGCGAGCAATATGCGTCGCTATCACATGCAACAGAGTCCGCACCATTCTGCTCAACACCACCATTCACAGAACCTATACCGCGAAAACCCAGTAGCAAGAAATGAAAGAAACTAACCAGAATGTCAAAGCAGCCAACTTTGGTCCGGGAAAGTTTGCAACGGGACTGAAATACAATCTCCAGATAGCACCATACAAAGTCCAAGCGACCAGAGTCGCGATGGTGATAGGGACGACATTCGTAAACATAAAAGCTAGATAGCTTTGGCCCTCACTAACAGCCATCCTCAGTCTCACACTCACTGATCTAGACGATCAGCTCTCCAGCTCTACACCAAAAGAAAATGACAAAAGAGAAGGGAACACACACAAAAAAAGATCCAGGAGTTGAAGGAGAAAGCTACGACAGGGCACAGCAGGTAGATAGATAGTCAGGAACAGGTGGGGTGGGAATCTCGCAACTTTTGATCACAAATTCCCCATGTTCGTGGACCCGTCATCGCAAAACGGTCTGCATCTCTCTGCGTCTCTCTCTCGGGAACCGCTTAAGCATGAGCTTAGGGGTTCCATTCCCTCACCTTACCTTATCTTGTTCTGGGCTGGATCTCCGGCTCCCAGCTCAGGGGGAGGAGCCAGTCGTCGTGCTCGCATTACGGAAAATATAAGCTGTATGTGTGTGCACTACAAGAGTGGTGTGTGGAGTGGTAGTCATTCTCAAAGATCCAAGAACCGTGTGCCACGTCCTCCCGTGCCCCTTGTCTTTGTTCTTGTACAAGCCAATGTATCGAGGTACATGATAACTTGAGCGTAGCACGGTCGGTGACTTGATGTACCGTGTACTGTACTGTACGTGACAGAAGAACACGTGTGTGGGAGATGCAGTTTGAGGCAGTCAGGTTCTAGATTATGCATGTTCGGCGGAGTTGGGGCATAGTTGGTGGAGTTCTGAAAGGAAATATGCACGCACTTAAGCTGGGTTGACTTTCTCCAACCAATAACATGCTGAACAGCTTAACGTCCTCGCTTAGAAGCAATACAGCCGGTTTCCTACAGTGGGAACAGTTCCCTTGTTCTTACACTAAGTGAATACCTTAATGTCTGATCACTCTTACCGTGCAGGGTTTCGAAAATCGATTGGTTCTGAAGTGGCCATCCTACCAAAAGATACGAACTTGCTGAAGGACGATGCTCTGTACCAACCCCGTGGTCGCGGATCGGCAAGAACCTTATACTTAGTGGCCCTGCAAAGAATGGAGTCGAGAGGAAGTGGTCATGGTTAAGCATGACCAAAACAAGTGTATATTCATGTTCTATGGGTATCTAAGCACACATAGGCAATGTATAAAGTCTTGCGACAAGTCGGACCCTCCTCCACTTTCCACATCTCAATCATCAATCATAAACTCCTCATCCCAAGGAGATCTCCATGGCTTGGAGGGACCATCTGCCGATCGGTCCTGGGAGACTCCAGCTCAGACCCCAGCGATCTCTTTCAGAATCTTCGCCACACTTCTGACTCCTTTCAGGGAGTTCTCATCAGGACCAGATCCAGCTGGAGTCCACTTAGCGTGTGCAAAGTCAATGACCTTGACTGTGTATATCTTTGGCGTATTGTCCTCTGCTTCGTCTCCGTCTTCCTCACCCTCAGCATCAATACCATTGGGGACAGGCTTTGATTCCTGTGATTCAGGGTTGCTAGCTTCCTCCATTGCAAGTCTTAACGCCCTTCCATCTCCTTCAAACACAAACAGCAGGGAAGCCGAGTACATTTCGCTTTCCTGCGACTCTAAAACCTTCTGAATCTTCTCTACATCCACCAAAAATGCCTGACTGATCAACTTCCCTAGCTCTTCATCCACGCCAGCAGTCTTGGAAAAGAGAAAGTTTCGGAATGCATCAACAATGTTATCTTTGTTGACTGATAGACGACCATAATTCTTGTCGTAAATGCGATATCCTTCTTTGTCGATGTTCTCTCCTTTAGCACCTTCACCTTGCCATACTCTCATACCAGCTATTCTGAAGCCAAAATCCTTGTGAGTGGTCTCGGCCGAGACCTTGTCGAAACGCGCCTTCTTTTCAGGTTTCGCATCATCAGCATACAGTCGTACTCCCAACTTGACGTCCAGAATGTTAGGTTTCTTGAAGCCATGTGCAGCGTTCTCTAACACGATAGCTTGGTTTGTGGCTATTCGCTTGCCCACAATCCGACTTGGCCCCTCCAATTCCAATGGATTTTTCTGTATTGTCTGGTCTTGTACTTGCTTGACTTCCATGGGGGCCCCGTTAGTGGCATTGTGACTGTGATGATCACAGACGTGTGCAGATGTATCGGCAGTGACTGTGCCATCCTTTGCAACGATCAAGTGCGCGTGATGATCGTCATGTGCCGGGTCGAGTTTCACCGCGTGATCGTGTTGTTCCAGCAGCTGCTCGCCAGCTTTCAAGATGTCAACTTCCGAGGCCTGTTGGTCGAGAGTCAGAGTTCCCAGGAGGACTGGCATGAAGTCTGCGAAATCGGGATGGTCTTCGATGGACGACTCGTAGAATGCGATCTCTTGCGAGGTACATGGCTTGATGAACAGTTCACCGTCAGCATCGCTGAGTGTGCCATCGCTAGAAGCTGGGTTAGCAAAAGAGTCGCGACCCTATACTCGCGGGATTGGGCATCATCTTACTGGCCTGCAACCGCATAGTTGTAGTTGATCAGCTCCGACGCTGCTGGAATTACTTTTGTCTGTGAAGCAGCCATGTTATAGTTGTGGAAGATGGCAGGTGGGGGAACAAGGAATGGGAAGAAGCTCGTCTTATCTGACAAGCATGACGAGAAGGAAACTCGAGAATAGAAAGCTGGAAAAGTGCCAACGTATCTATATCAGATGTCGTCGTGATCGGGCGTATAAGAAAAGGCTCAGCCTTTCCAGCCCATACGCCGTGTCTTGCCTGGGATGGTTGGTGTCGTGGCCTTGAAGTGGGATGGGAAAGCGGTTCACGGCACGACGTTTGTCTGGGCATCTGAGCCCACCTTCAGCGCATACTTTCAGGGTCCAACAACGTTCATGTTCTGGGACGACCATCAGCAAAATGAATCGCTGCGTCTCACTGCCCAACCACCAAACTCATAAACCTGGTTAACTCTATTCTAAGCACCTTACGTGATCAGTCTCATGTGCGAATCCTTGGACTCTTCTTCCTTCATCGCTTGGGAAGTCTTTCTTGTAAAATCTTTTTTTCTGTTTGGATACACAACAATGCTCGTAGATGGGAAGAAGTTATCAGCTGGCAATCTCGTATCCTCAGCATTTGGGTCTCACTTTGCTGCAACTCTGTTACGAGCGATCTGACAGCTGGGGTATGCAAATGCAGTGACATGCGAAGCTGAGTGATGGTCGTCCCAGGTTTTCGTGATGGACAAAGACGTACACAGCCTCAATGAGACATGCATGAAGCTTCAAAACAAGCAACACCACGCATGTTCGTAGTAGAATGCGGGAGAGGCAGAACCATAGGCAGATCAGGTCTATAAATGACACGCCGATCTCTGGAAAAATTCCATTACCCATGTTTGTGTTTGTGTAAAACATGTTGTACATCACTTCGCTTGCTTCCACCTGAAGATGTACCGCAATGCTTTGTTTTACCAGCACAAGAACACCTTCTTGCAACGTCCTTTTCTCGTGCACAATCAAATACTCTATGTTGAGCAAGTGCTCAGTCTATGAGAGAACTTGCGGTCTGTACACATCAGTGAGTAATAAATCAGTTGCCATCATGCATGTCTTGTCTGAAAGTGCGTGTATGTGTAAGTTGTTGACTTCACAATTCGCTTGATTTCACTTCCACAGCACTTCACCTTTGTCGTGTAAGGTATCTATCATACCTTTCTCTCTTTACGACTTTCTTCCGTTCCGCTCTGCAACAAATCGTTAATCGCGTCGTCTTTCTGTGTTGCACTCAAACCATCTCCTCGCTTCTTGTCAAAACCCGTCAGAATCTTTACAAACACATGTCATGTAGACGGATAAGGATCACTTGCTATTCAATACCAGTCCTCAATTCGATCTAGACTCAAGAGCCCATAAGGTAAAAGAACGTATGTGGCCAATCCAACATGGTAACTCATACCTCTCACCCTCTCTCACGCGCGGTGAGCTCCGTCGACTTGAGCGCTGCCCTTCTCAAGACCCAAAAGTCGCCACAAGAACAGCGAAACAGTTGCGAAGAATCACTAGCCTCTCAACTCCAATCTTTTTCACCACATGACATGGAACGCAAGGACCTCGTGAATGTACATCAAGAAGAAACGTGTTGTCCGAAGCCACCTCCACCAACTCCCCACGACCCAACTGCAACTGATCCGGCAGAGATCGAGGCGAATGAGCCTGATAACCAGATTGTCCCCAAATATTCTGAAGCTTCTGAGGACAAGAAGAAGAAGAAAAAGAAGAAGAGTAGCGGTGTTAATAAGAAAGCAAAACCAACCGGGTTTGAGGGTATGTCTTTTTTTGGCATTACAATGACCGACTGACCAAAGACAGAATGGTATGCCGATCCGCCACTTACTCCTGCAGAGCATAAGGAAGAATCTGCTCTATATGATGAGTCTGTTCCCTTCTATCAAAGGATTGAACTATGCATGCAAAAGTATCGAGCTCGCCGCAACCTCGATTCCGTTCGCAATAACATATTGACCAAGTATTTCATGCTTGGTGGCATAGATGCAACACCAAGAGCGTTTACTGGCGGTTTGGACAAAGAGACTATCCAGACTTCAACAGCTGAAGAGATTCGCGCCATGACTGCTACGGATTTCATCCAATCTGGAAATAAGAAGTATTATGATCCAGATGAGCCAGAAAATTGGATTGTAGATTTCGAAGGTGTCGCCAGAGGATTCTTGCAAGTCTTCAGGCTACTTTGTCTCTTGTTGACTTTGAAGCTAACAGATAATAGTTCTGAACGAGTTCCCCAATTATTCTGTGTCGACCGTCAAGAAGACATTAAGCTCTACTCTTCTGTCATCAGAAACTTTCTGAACTACGTTCTCGCCCATAATGTTTGTCCTGAATACAATGACGACGTTATGGCCGCAAGAGAGATCTGCAACCGAGCAGAACACGAACTCTGGTCTTGTCAATTGTTTCGGTGGGCCTTCCCTGGTGACTTCAACATGGCAGCTTCAACCCTATATGGTGGCTACTATAAGGGAATGCATGTCAGCACTCAAACCTGGGAGCAGGACGATCCGGAGAATGACAAATGGAACAGTCTCAACCCTGGAATGAGTCTAGAGAGAGCGGAGAGAATCTTTAATACTGCCATCGCTATGAGAGGGGATGATCACACCTTTACCAAAGTCAGGACTGGTGACGTCCATGTCATAAAGAGCGAAGTCAAATCTCTCGTGGTCACCGGAATCGTGAGGGCATCTCAAGCCTCCATTGGACAATATGCTACCATCAAGGACTCTGACGGTGTAGTTGGTAAGCTCAAAGCCTTGGGCGTCGTGATTGTCAAACCTTGGTGTGGACCTGGAATCGATGAGATTGAACTTTCAGATGATGAAGAAGACTCAAACTCTATCGGTAATATCGACTCTAATGCTAGAGAGACCGAGCTGTGGCTCGAAGATGAAATTCTAAAACATTTATTTGTGGGTATGAAGCTAGAATTAACTCTTCATGAACTGAATATTGGAATCACTTACTTCGACACATTGGGTGGTCCGTACTGCTCATTCTATCTGACTATGGAAAATGAGAAGATGGTTGATTGGAAAGAACCTAGTAAGAATGTTGCTTTCATGGATACAAACCAACACTAACAGTGCTCAATAGCGCCAAATACGCGTCCTGCACCAAATGAAGACAACCCTAACGTCGAAGAGGAAGTATTCAATGCGGAGATTGAGGACGATATCAAGGATATTGAGAAGATTATGATTTCCAACAATGAAAGCCAAAAGTCTCTTGCAGATGTAGAGAAGCAAGCTTCTACCCAAAACTGAATGTGCGTAACGAGGAACTTAAAATGTGCATATGGCAGAAAGGCAGAAAGTTTCTGTTGCAAAGACCTGCAGTCAAACTGCTTGATCATAACGTAGACATATTATAGAATGGAAAACTATTAATTAGAGAAGTGGTTCGTCTTCTTAGCGACTTTGCATACTTCGTAAAGAGAAGTGGTCAGACATGGATAGCAAAAGTACATTCTAGTTGAGTAGATGAGTATTATAATGGAGCATAAAAGTAATTGAGAGATGTCGCAGTTCTAAATAATCATCTTGCTGTTGCGAACGTCTGTAGTAAGTATGCTCGAAGGTCCCATTTTATACTAGACCTTATCCAAGAGAGGATGTCAACAAACTGCCTTTTCCAGCGTTTCATGCCACTCCACACCGCGCGATGACCCTTGTCAATTCGGGAACATCTTCAACAGCTCCCCTCTATGCTTCTATGATACAATTCTTTGATCACCGCACATAGTTCAAAATGAACATTCCAGGACTTGGTCAAGCTGCACCGAAGGTAGTTACATCTGTTGCAATCAACATGCAAGAGTTCTAACAATATATAGCCTTCAAATCTAGCACCGACTCTCGAAACCTCAGTTTCGACCCACGAACTACGTCCAAATTCCGAATGGCGGTTTGAGATACCACTCCATCAAGGTGTCGAGTTACGAGTAGGTACATTTCCTCCTCGCGACTTCGTTGCTTAGAGCTGATGCCTATTGTACAGGTTCTTTCAGGAACAGCAGAACTCTTTGGCACAGAACTAGCTTTGAACCACACCTACACTTTCCGCTCAGGCACCAAAGCAGCAATCTACACATGGCACGGTACAACGCTCGAGGTCACAGGCGCATGCTCCGAATACATCGCTGAGGAAACGCCCATGGTCTTATACTCAAACGTACACTTTGCGCTTGAGAAACTGCGCGACGAGAGTAGTGATGGACCGCGAGTGTTGGTTGTTGGGCCAAGTGATTCTGGCAAGACGAGTCTGGTTAAACTCTTAACAGCTTATGCGATGAGGATGGGGCGACAGCCATTGGTAGTCAACACAGATCCACAAGAGGGAATGTTGAGCATACCTGGTGCCTTGACAGCTACGGGCTTTGGCACGATTATCGATGTTGAGCAAGGTTGGGGGAGTAGTCCAACGAGCGCTAGTACGCCTGTACCCGTCAAGTTGCCGCTAT
>Ga0115847_100205_pt1 | contig 14908 bp, 9 predicted proteins | sample InSIn5SAF170_FD_83861 | JGI IMG/M metagenome (GOLD analysis project Ga0115847, IMG submission 83861)
GGTGGTAGTTGTCGCCTCCGTGCTTGTTACAGTTGTTGTAACCACAACGATCTCAGAAGTGGTGGTTGTAGAGCTGGATGACACTGTGGAATCGAGAACCGATGAGGAAGCCTCAGTTGTGGTGGTGGTGGCCTCTGTGGTAGCAACAGTGGTTTCTGACGAGCTGGTTGATGCGACCGGAGTAGTCGTCGTCTCAATAGCCGATGTTGTGGTCTCAACAGTGGTGCTTGACCATGGGGCCCAGGTGTCTCTCTTCTGCTCTCTTAGTGGCTTAGCCGAGGCCAAGGCCAAGGAGGATGCCAGAACTACAAGTGACCTGAAATGCATCTTTGCTATCGTAAATGCTTTCAACCGCTTTTCTTTTCTTTTCGTTTCGTTTCGTCTCGTGATCAATAACAGGTACCGGACCGAAATGATCGTCGTAGTGTTTCAATTCGCGTCTTTTCAAAAGAGCGTGTCTAAAGGAGTGACTTGCAAAAGCGAAGGGACTGGATCTACCAAATCGTAGCACCAAAAGCAAAGGAATGACTGCAAGGGACGGAGTAAGAGAAAGAAGCGAGAACAACGCCTACCTTTACCGTTATGTAGTCGACAACGAAGTGCTTGCCTGCCATGCGACATCCCTAAGATTACGGGATCGCTCAGTTGTCGGAGCATGGATGTCGAGGGCAACCATGATTCAGAGTAAATGGCAGGAGTATGGCATGGATGCCAGGTTATTGGCTTAGTGGTTCTGCAGATGGTGCGACACAGTGGACAGAAAAGAGACAGGGGCGCTTGATTTGGTCGTCGGAGCATTGCCAGAGGACGCTACCGAGCCCACAATGCTCCAATTTTGTTGGTTCCGACGTTTTACGGTCTGCCGATTGGGCAAAGAAGCCCACCGCGGCCCCTGGCGACAAGAAAGTCGACCTCTCCTTTTGCGTTGACGGTCTTACTAGAAAGTTATATGCAGTGCTTGATGACCAGCATGCGCATGCGCGGCGCCGATGCGAACCCCATTGACTTCCTTGCGAACGATCTCTCCCATGATACGCTGCGAGAAACATTCTTTAAAGGATGACGCGCCGCAACGTACGACATCGTGAGCAGGCTTTCCGCTTAACACTCACGCGAAATCTGCATTTCTCACTGCAATCTACTTGTAATGTTAGCTGGAATGTAAGCACTGCACTCTTCCGAGACACTGAGCTAGTCAAGGTCCAAATAAGTTGCCCCGAACCTCGTGATGGGCAACCAGAACCAGGATTGCGGTTCATCGCTTCTCCTTACGCTGATTAGGCGTTGTCAAGCTCATCTGAGCAATGAGAACATGTGGCATTTGCCTAGGAACAGTCTCCGAACTACTACAACCTGGTCACCGTATTTGTGGTTGCCCAGATTGTTTTCGTGAGGCATCTCACATCTGATCGGGTCCAGAAGATGGCAACCGCAGTGTCTGCAATAGCCGACGAGGCCCGATCGAACATCGCACGCGGATTTGATGATATGTTAAGGCTTCATTTTAGCCACATCGTGGATGGATGCCCACTTCTTCAGCATACGCAACACAGCTCACTTCTGCCACTCTCCTCCAAAATTTTGACGTCTTGAAACTGCAGAGGGCACTCTTTTGCAAAGATTGTATTTGATGGCATGAAGCGTCGACCATTGTACAGAGTCCTTTGCCCACGGCCGGCACACGGAGATAAACTCTCAAGCATTCGCCCAAGCGGAACAGGGAGTTGACTGCGGAGAGAGAGCACGCACAAGGTTCAGTCGATTTATCGACTATTCCAGCCTATCTTGAGTTTTATGTGAGCTCAAGCTCAAATACCACAGCTAGCGACAGAAGCATCACCGATCACTTGTGGTTGGGAGGGAACTGTGGGTCCATGTCTCGAATAAGCGTAAGCATTGCTTGGTCGTTGGCAAAGGTTTCGAAGCTCAGACAGGTTCTGCTGCCGCCCTGTCAGTCGGTTCCGGCGTGCTTATAATAACGAAAGCACGCACGTAGAGCCAACTTCAATGTAGGACGGCCCGGCAGTGGGGCGCGTAAGCTGTTGCTGACGACGCTGAGTTTGTAGCGCATCGTTGTTGCTTCCGCGAGTCCAGCACTCCAATGTTGCTTTTGGTCGTAATGGTAGCTCACTCCGCATTACGTACTCAATCTAAGGTCCGCGAGACGACAGGCAATTTGAGACAGGAGTGACCGACTCCACTGGTAGATTTCCGCAACCGTGTGGCCGAAATTGCGCCATATGACTTCAGAGATAACCGTAGAGGACAAGGCTCCTCTGGGCAAGTTGGAGAGATCATCTCGAGCAGACAGTGTCCGGAGAATTTAGTCATCTCAAGGGTTCAAAGCAATCTTACCTTGAGACACTCCATTTGAGGTGCTGTTCGCTCCATCCAGATCAATTCTCTGTGGAATCCTGTGCAAGATCGATGAAGCAGCGCCTCCCCGTGACGCGGCTCAATCAACTATCTTCCCAATTGATTCGAAGCAGCGGCCAGTCAGCGCAGCCGTGGTGGAAACGGACAATGTCTTCATCAACGGATCTCAAGGAGCTCCGCGAGCTCAAGTCTAACATAAAGGATTCACTGAAATCGTTCGCCGCAGACTCGTCCACGACGTTCTCGATCGTCCACACAGTCGCCTCGGCAACTTCTGATACGCCAAGCTCGGCTTCTCCTGCCACTAGTCTGAAAACGCTTTACGTCTTGGACAGCTCCTTCAACCCACCAACGTTCGCGCACTTGACGCTGATACAGAAAGCGTTAGCGAACGACAAGGGGTCAAGACCATGCAGGGTGTGCTTGCTGCTTGCGACCGAAAATGCAGACAAGAAGCCTAAACCGGCTAGCTTCGAGGATCGGCTTGTGTTGATGAGTATGATGGCACAGAATCTACGTTCGTCGCTTCGTGACCAAGGAGCTGGGCAGGCAGTGGAAGAGCTAGCTGTGGACGTCGCAGTTACCAAGAAGCCCTTCTTCATGGACAAGGCGAAGTCTATCGACGATAGCGAGCTGTACGGAAATGCGCAGCAGGTTCATGTTACAGGTTGGGATACCGTTATACGCATCTTCGACTCCAAGTACTACCCGAAGGACCAGAAGCTACGTGTGCTGGAACCATTCCTCTCAAAGCACAGGTTACGGGTTTGTTACAGAGTTGGCGGTGATGGCTCTGGCGGTGGAGACGTCAGTAGAGAGGAACAAGAAGCGTATGTCGAAGCTGTTGGCGATGGCAGTAGAGAAGCTGAAGGCATGAAGAGTGAGTGGCGAAACATGATTGAGCTTGTGGATGACGCCGAAAGTGTCAGAGGCGTAAGCAGCACCGAGAGCCGAAAAGCAGCGCAGGACGGAAGGAACGAAGACCTTGCGAAGCTTGTCGGCGAGGAGGTTGCTGAGTACATTGTTACTGAAAAGCTGTATGCTGAAGCGGGCGCAGTGAAGAAGAATTACGATTGAGATGGAGGCTCAAGTTACATAGACCTGTCGAGGGCGTTCAAGGAAATGCTGTCATTCGGTGCTCTTGAAGGACCTCAGTTGCTAACAAAGTAAGGAGGACTGCGGGAATGCAACGGCGCCGCGTCTGCCCTACACCAAAGATACTAGGGGTAAGTTCAAGAGCACTATTCCTGCGTCATACATCCTTTTCGTGCGTGCATCCAAGCCAGCCCCAGACACACCGTGCAAGATCGTCGAATCATCTGTCTGTCAGGCTTGCTGCACGCCACAGGTACAACTAACTCGAAAAGAGTCCAGGTTTATGGCAATGCCGGCTCCGTCTCCGGCACGGGAACGCATTATGAGCGGGCATCATCTTATGTACCGATGTGGTACAGCTGCTCTTGCAGTCTGAGGGGCTTCCTCACGCCAACAATGCATCCTTGGCTGTGCATGCCGAAGCGAGCATCGACACGCACGAGCATGATATTCGGCCCACCATAGTATCGCTGGAAGGCATCAAGCACCACAGGGAGTGCGTTACTGACGCCGCAATATTATATAACTGAGGATACGATCTCCTAATGCTGAGTGGGGAGCCCGCAGACTTGCTTCTAGAAGAGGAGAAGCTGTCGTTCGAGGTTCGTGTCCAACAAGTCGCGTTCTCTCAGACTAACGCAACGGGCAATGGCGTTCGCTGAATCGAACAAAAACTTGTGTAAAGTATCCTGGAGGGATATGACAGCTTCTCGTTGGCGAGAAGGATCGAGATCGATTTGCAGTGGAGGAGAATATAGAACGGTGGTTTCTGAATAAGAATGATGAGGACGTTCTAGAAGTCACTGAAGATGAAGAATAACTTTGTCTCGGATTGTGAAAACAGGAGGTGTCAAAATTGACTGTGAATCATGCCGTGCGGCGGATTTAAATGGTCGTAAATTGAACTGCTAAACTGCTAAGGGGTATCTTTGTCAACCGTTCTTCATTCCTTCGTCTATCTTTGCTCAGACAAGTTGTCTATTCATGTGTAGCACTATGACGCCCCAGACAGCGTCTCATGCCTCCGATCAAACACGTGTTGATGCAGGGCTGCAAGCCGGCTGCAAGATCACGATGTTTGAGCTCACCTCCTGTGCAATTGACCTTGACGTCAGAGTTCGAGATAGCGCTCCGATCAATCCGCGAGCAATTCTTGAACCTCCGCCTCTGTGAAGCCCAATAGGTACACCAAGTCGAGCATGCTCCTGCCTACGTTCAATCTGGCAGGTGCCTCCATCTGCACCTTCGCCTTAGCCCGCCAGGCAACACCAAGTCCAGCTGTCTTGAGCATCTGAAGATCATTCGCGCCGTCACCCACGGCCATCGTTTGCGCGAGCGGTATACCTCTATCCTTTGCCAAACTCATCAAAAGCATTTGTTTATGCTCGGCATTCACAATCGGCTTGGCCGGATCGAGTTCGCCTGTCAAAGTCTTTGTCTCCGGATCGGCAGTGAGGTGATTGGCGAACGCGTAGTCAAGACCCAGCTCGCCAGCCAACCAATCAGCTAATGGCTGAAAGCCACCAGACAGCACAGCAAGGGTGAAGCCTAGCTTCTTCAAACATTTGCATAATTCTCGCGCACCTGGCGTGATTGTGATCTTTGCTCTCAAGCGTTCGAAGACATCCGCAGGAACACCTTTAAGCAAAGCAACTCGTGCCTTGAGACTAGCAGAGAAGTCAAGTTCGCCATTCATAGCACGTTCTGTGATGGCTGCGACCTGATCTTTGACGCCCACAAACGCGGCGATCTCGTCTATGACTTCCTGCTGTATGAGCGTGCTGTCCATGTCGAAGACGCAGAGGCGTTTGTGACGTCTGTAGATTGAGGATGGCTGGAGTATCACCTCACAGTTCCATTCGCGCTCGAACTTGTAAATGCTTTCGTGCTTGGAGAGGAGGTCGGACGGGAGATACTCTGGGTTCGGGGGTGGTGAGAACGTAACTTCCATGATGCGTGGTTTAGTGGTGTCTGGAGCTAGACATCGGTGGGTCGAGATCAGGCGGCGTTGGTCCGGTGCATTGTGGATGAGAAGGCTGTCAAGGGTGGCCAGGAAATGAGTGAGGCATAGCTGGGAGATATAGGGGCCATAGATGTGATCTAATGGCTCAGGCTCCGGGCCTGGAGGCTCGAGAGGATAGTCGGAAATATTGCTGGTCGGTGCAAGACCTTCGGCGATCGAGGGCGCTGGGATGGTGTCGGTGGGCTTCGAATGAGGTGATTGGTCTGGATGCGGATGTGGATGTCGCGGGTGTGCGGCATTGTAGTAAAGCGTGGCTACCAGTCTTGGTGTCGTCTCAGTATCTTGTATGCAGTTCGTGTGCGATAGGGTGTGTACCGATGTGACGTCTTCTGGTATAGGAGAAGGAGAGATGCCACCAACGATGCTTCTCCTCGAGGCCAAGGAGACATTTGAGACAGTATTACTGCCCATTGCCGCGGGCTGCTCCATTATGCCATCGATACTGGTTGCAGGTCCCGTCTGCATTCGGTACTCGAGGTGATCATCAAGATAGGATGGGCTACGGACAAGGGAGCCTTTGGCAAAGCTCGGCCGCTTCGACCTTGGCGACGCAGAAATATCCATGCTGCTGTGGTGGTAGAGGTCTAGTCTGCCGTTGTAAGTAATACTGTATCAGCGCAAGCCCCTGTTGTATATGACAATTTTTGTTGTCTGAATGCGGGACTAGGGCGTCACAGCTGCAACCTGCGCGAAGATGCGGGATCCCTGACTCGGAGGGATCGGCAGGGACAAATACCCCACCGCGTCATCCCGCCAGGGCATTCAGGCACCATTTTCGATACGAGGCACGTGTCTCGATTGTTCATACTACGAATCGAATAAAAGCCCATAGGAATTTCTAGAGATGCCTTCGCTTCCCCGTTGGGATGCCTGTTGATAGTTCTCAAAGCTCATATCCTCTCATAGGAAGTCTTCAAAGCTCATAGCGCGATATATGTGGCGATACTGCGGTGTGGTTGAGCAAATTATTTGTCCTTTTCGTCTTTAATTTTCAAGTGTCTTTATTCGCCGATGGAGTTTTGGCCTATAACGTGCAGTTGAAGATTTTGGCACGACCTTCATGGTTGTCAACAAAGTCCAGAAGCGAGAACCTTGCAGTCAAAGCTGTGCTATCATCATCGGATCCGAGACTGTCAATTATGAAGCCTTTCTTTCTTCAGAGACTCTACTGAGCATTATTAATACACATCCGGTCAGGTCTTAAGTGCTTGATCCTCTTTGGTGTGGTGGCACTACGTCATATTTGCCTGAGGCATTAATAATTGCAGATTGTCTGGTGGCGACTTCTCAATGAAAAAGTTTGTCCACGCAGAACAGCGATGCGGCGGAAGCAATGACGTTCTCGTACGCCTCAAGATGTCATTGCTTGTGACCTATGATACGATGCTACTAGTAAGCTAGGTGGAAGAATCGTTAGGAGTTGATACAGGCCCTGAGAACAGCTGTCGAGCTTGGAAACTGGGAGCAGAATGCCATGGGAGAGTCTTTCCGTGATGCCGTGGACGACACAGCTGAGATCACAGTATGTGGTGGAAGCGGGATCCAGTGTTTCTTGCTCCCGATCAATCACAGCCCTTAGATCTAATCTCCCTTTCCCGAGCACGTCTTATCCCCCCCGGAAAAGGTTAGCGTGAAATTGCGTGATTGACCGCACGCAAATTTGGAAGGAGAAATATTTGAGCGTTCTGGAACGACTTGCTCCAGATGCCCTCAATCGTAACGACGATGACTGGCTGGGGTCGTTCGAGGCTGTCGAGCACGCAATACCTGTTAATGATGATGTTGATTTGTAAACCAGCCCACGGTAGGTTATTCTTCTTCCAGCTTCTCTAATATTGCTCTGTTCTGTATATACACACATCCTCAGCATTATTGGCCACCCCCATCTTCCCTTGACCTCGTCGATAAATTCCACGACTGCCACCATGTCCAGATCATCGTCTCCAGAAAGTGCAGCATTTCGAAGCTCGCCAATAGATTCGGGCTATGCATCTGTCAGCAGCGACGACGAACAACAAGAAATAGTCATGTTCACGAAGAAGCACCTCCAATTCCTAAACCGACAATTGCAGTTCCTCGAGCCTCAAGAGGTACTGCGGTGGTGTATCACTTCTCTGCCTCAACTATACCAGACCACAGCTTTTGGATTGACTGGTCTCGTGACGCTCGATATGCTATCAAAGCTCAAAATCCCAAGACCACAGATGGTTGATCTGATATTCATCGACACTCTGCACCATTTCCAAGAAACTCTTAACCTGGTGGACAAAGTCCGAGATAAATATCCTTTGGTCAATGTGCACGTGACCAAGCCTGCGGGTGCCGATACAGCAGACGAATTTGCTCGCAAGTACGGGGAGAAGTTGTGGGAGACCGATGACAGCCGATATGATTACCTCGTCAAGGTTGAGCCTGCTGAGCGGGCCTACCGAGAACTCAATGTAAACGCCGTGTTGACGGGCCGAAGGAGAAGTCAAGGCGGCAAGAGAGGAGATCTTCCAATCATCGAAGTTGACGAAGCTGGCCTGATCAAGATCAATCCTCTTGCAAACTGGACATTCCAGCAAGTCAAGCAATACATTACGGACAACAATGTGCCATACAATGCACTTCTCGACCGAGGCTATAAGAGTGTGGGTGATTGGCACTCGACGCAGCCTGTTGCTGAGGGTGAAGATGAACGCTCTGGTAGGTGGAAGGGCCAGCAGAAGACAGAATGTGGCATCCACAATCCACGATCCAAATACGCTCAATTCTTGATGGAGCAAGAAAAGAAGCGAGAAAGAGAAGCCTTGGAAGAAGCGCTGCACAAAGCTTCTCAGGCTGAACCTGCATCACCTTCCTCTTCCTAAGTGTATGTCCTAAGTCTTATCAAGCATAGCGACGGCGTTTCATGGGTCCGATCGGTGTCGACGCGTCGACAAGGGTTCGATTATTGTGGCTTGCATGCTAGCATTTTGGCATTGATATTGCATTAGATATCCGTTAGAGCGGTCAAGATTGTTTGCGGTGTGGAACATGACGAAGATAGCACGCAAATTTGACGCAGAAGCTCGGGTCGATGGACTGAGCATGAAATAATAAACACAGTTCGATGATAATGTCATTCCTGCTCGATGCCGCACATTCTCTTCCTGTCGTGCAACGATATTGACGAACGTCTTATCGTCGTTGCACCCAAATATTAGCAGCGCCAAGAAAAGAGGGGTGCCGAACGCGCGACGGTGCGTGCTGTTGCATCCTTCTCGTGTCGCTAGCTTCAGCTCGACAATCACCGCACGTACTTTCTTTCAGATCCTTTCCACAACCAGGTTCTCCCCAAGTGCAGAAGTGTATCTGCAAGGCACAGGTACTGTTTTCAGACTGATAGGGCTTCGGGGTGGACCCGCACGAGAACTCGCGGTGCCCGCATGCTAACCTTCCAACACTCTCAATGGCTGCTAGGATTCTAGGACAATTGCGACATAAGATGCTCCCCATGCTAGATATTTTTTCTGCCCGTTCATACCGTCTAACAGTGATTTAGCTTGTCCCTGGCGGTTTATTTACATTGCATATCGGGCTGTCACTTCCCCTCCTATTCAACCCACCCGTGCGCTGCATAGCATTTCTTTTCTCTACAATTATTTCTTGATCTGCAAATATGGCTAACCCACCACACGGAGGAATCCTCAAGGATCTTCTGGCTCGAGATGCCCCCAAGCATGACGAGCTCGAGAAGGAGTCCGAGTCGCTGCCCGCTATCGTTCTCAATGAACGACAGCTATGCGATCTTGAACTCATCCTCAATGGCGGCTTCTCCCCACTAGAGGGCTTTATGAACGAGCAGGATTACAACGGAGTCGTCAAGGACCTCAGACTCAAGAGTGGTGCTCTGTTCTCTATGCCAATCTGCCTCGACGCCTCTCCCAGGCAGGTCCAGGCTCTTGGTCTGAAAGCTGGTGGCCGAGTCACCCTGCGAGATTTCAGAGACGACCGAAACCTTGCTATCCTTACCATTGATGATATCTACAAGCCAGACAAGCAGAAGGAGGCAAAAGAGGTCTTTGGTGGTGACCCGGAACATCCTGCTATCAAATACCTCATGAAGCAGACACAAGAGTTGTACATAGGTGGCAAGATCGAGGCGGTCAATAGGCTCAACCACTACGACTATGTCGCCCTACGATACACACCAGCAGAGCTGAGAACACATTTTGACAAACTGGGCTGGACCAAAGTTGTGGCTTTTCAAACCAGGAATCCCATGCACAGAGCTCACAGAGAGTTGACTGTCAGAGCTGCAAGAGATCGACAAGCCAATGTGCTCATCCACCCTGTCGTCGGACTGACCAAGCCGGGTGATATTGACCACTTTACTCGAGTCCGAGTCTATCAGGCGTTGATGCCTCGATACCCCAACGGTATGGCTGTATTAGGTCTGCTCGGCTTGGCCATGCGTATGGGTGGGCCTCGAGAAGCAATCTGGCATGCGATCATTCGAAAAAACCACGGCGCGACACACTTCATCGTCGGACGTGATCACGCAGGCCCAGGCAAGAACAGTAAGGGCGTCGACTTCTACGGCCCATACGACGCGCAGACTGCCATTGAGAAGTACAGGGAAGAACTGGGCATTGATGTGGTTGAGTTTCAGCAGATGACGTACCTTCCAGATGCCGACGAGTATCAACCAAAGGACACAGTACCACAGGGCACCAAGACACTTGACATTTCTGGCACTGAACTCCGAAGACGTCTCAAGGTGGGCGCGCCTATCCCAGAATGGTTCTCTTATCCGGAAGTTGTCAAGGTGTTGAGAGAATCGAATCCCCCTCGATACAGCCAGGGCTTTACAATCTTCTTGACTGGTTTGTGGAATTCAGGCAAGGATGCCATCGCACGTGCGCTACAAGTTACGCTCAACCAGCAAGGTGGACGATCTGTCTCGCTCCTGCTGGGTGAGACGGTGCGATCGGAGCTGTCAGCCGAACTTGGCTTTACCCGCGAAGACCGAGACACCAACATTGCGAGAATCGCATTCGTTGCTTCTGAGCTTACGAAAGCTGGTGCCGCAGTGATTGCAGCTCCCATTGCACCGTTTGATCAAGCTCGAAAGGACGCCCGACATATCGTTGAGCAATATGGCACCTTCATCCTCGTCCATGTTGCTACAAGCGTCGAATATGCCGAGAAGACCGACAAGCGAGGCATTTACCAGAGGGCGCGCGAGGGCAAGATCAAGAACTTCACTGGTGTTGATGATCCATATGAGAAGCCAGCTGACGCCGACTTGACAGTAGATGCAGAGAAGCAAAGTGTGAGATCTATTGTTCACCAAATCATTCTGATGCTAGAGGCTGGCGGCTACCTTGAAGCTGCTACATAGGTTGGAAATTTTCCGGTGGGGGAGCCATACTACTTTGATAGATTGGTAGAGGATTTGAGGGCACATGGACAACGGCAGGATGGATAAGAATATGTTTACGTGAATGAATAGATGATGATATCACGAATGCTAAGGAAGGTCCCATAATCATTGTCTGCCATTTCACCTTCTATTCAGTCATTTGTATGACCGGCCCAAAGAGTGTCGCTCGGACGCCTGAGGCAGCAGCGGCAGGTACAAGCCTGATGACGAAGGCTCCACCGTGGTTTCCGTTCGCCGCAGATGCGATGCAGTGCGCAATGCGATTCCTGCCTCGACCGCCTTCAACAGTGCACGATCATTCCCGGTATAAGCCACTTTCAGAACACTTCTTATCGTAACTGTAGTTGGTAAACGTCTTGTCCACGATCAATTCATTCAGCCTCGCACCGTAATCCTCAAACATATTCCATCAAACAGAAAAGACATTCACAATGGCGGACAATCCTCTCTTCAAGCCCGACAAGGACTTCACGAAAGATGCCGACAAGATCATCCCAGAAGCAGAGTCTTTAGCAAAGAAGAACCTGCAACAGGCTGTGGAGAAGCTTACATCACTCGAGAAGCAGTCTCGGCAATCATCAGATCTTGCTACAACCTCGAGAGTATTGATCGCCGTCGTCACGATATGCAAGAACGCTGGAGACTGGAGTTACATGAATGAGCAGGTGCTCCTGCTGTCGAAGAAACATGGTCAGCTCAAACAGGCCATCACAAAGATGGTCCAGGTCGTCTTTGGCTTCATGGATGAGACACCGAGCACCGAAGTCAAGCTCTCAGTCATTGAAACCCTACGGACGGTGACAGAAGGCAAGGTATGTTAACTTCGAGAACACTCACAAATGTGTTGCTAACGAGATCCAGATCTTCGTCGAAGTGGAGAGAGCGCGAGTCACGCGAGTCCTTTCAGACATCAAGAAATCACAGGGCGACGTAACTGCTGCACGAGAGATACTATGTGAGCTGCAAGTCGAGACATTTGGATCGATGACGAGACGGGAGAAGACAGAATTCATCCTGGAACAGGTTGCACTTTGCATAGAAAGCGACGACTGGACGCAGGCCGGCATTTTGAGCAGAAAAATTGGCACAAAATTCTTTGCACGAAAGCCGAAGAAGACACCAGAGCAACTGGAAAAAGAGAAGAAGGAGCGCGAAGAGGCTGAGAAGAAGCGAGGGCCGGACGAAGATCCCCCGGAGAAGGAAGACGATGTTACAGACCTCAAACTGCGATACTATGAACAACAAATTACTCTTGCGAAGCACGAAGACAAATATCTTGATGTCTGCAAGAACTACAGGCAAGTTTTGGACACCGAATCAATCGAGAACAACCCAGAGCAGTTGCGAGCTGTCCTACAGCGAGTCATCTACTTCGTACTTCTTGCGCCATACGACAACGAGCAGTCCGATCTCTTACACCGTATCAATCAAGACTCTCGGAATGAAGACGTGCCGAAGGACCAAGCATTACTGAAACAATTCACCATCAATGAGCTGATGCGCTGGCCCATGGTCGAGGAACGTTTTGGCAAACTCCTGTGCAGTACCGACATTTTCTCAAAGACTCCAGACACAAAAGACCCCAAAGCACACACCCGCTACGAGGCTCTTAGACACCGGGTCATTGAGCACAATGTCCGGGTTGTGGCTAAGTACTATACAAGAATCACATTCACCAGACTTTGCGAACTACTTGATCTTTCAGAAGAAGAGACGGAGAAGTATATTAGCGATCTGGTCACCAAGAAGACTGTCTATGCCAGGATCGATAGACCTGCCAGAGTTGTCAATTTTGAGGTCAAGAGAGGGCCAGATGAGGTTCTTGATGAGTGGTCGACCAGTATGCGAGGATTGTTGCAGTTGTTGGAGAGAGTTGGCCACCTCATGCAACGAGAGGAGATGATGGCAAGGATACAGCCTGGTGAGAAGAAGGAATCAGGCAAAGCAAAAGCGTGATTCAGAACCACATTGAAGAAACGACCAACCATTACGAGGGACGAATCTGGTCAGGTGTCGATGTTTGTCGGGATGAGCTTGCTTGCGTGCGTTGGGATACTATGCAAGCACAGCCTCTCGACAAATTATGCCCATAGCACGAAATGCAACCAAATGCGAGCTTGGTCGACTTGTACCACGGCATGGAACTTCCATGATCGTGGCAGAGCCTCTTTTTCCGGATGCAGTTAACAGCTGCCCAAGGAATGCTACAATGGACAACTGCGCATCGCTGCTTCAGCAGACCCATGCCACATTAATCAAATTCTCCCACTGTTCCTACGGATCAGACTGATATCGTTCGGATACACGCTACGGCAACTGAAAGTTCCTAGTCCCGCCAGCCTTCGTACTACGATGTTGCTACAGTCGATGATGAGGAAGGATTGGTAGCCATAATCATGGAGCGGCCTGGGAAGTACCAAGTATGGAGTCTTGATAAGGTGAAGTTGGTGATCGTGGATAGGGAGACCTATATTGCGCCTGCATGACTTTGTTGAGTGAGAGTGAGCTAACTCAAGCAGGCCAGAGATGCAGGAGGGAGTCGCTCAGTGTTCATTGTAGAACATGCAGGGCGTAGTTACAGTTTTATACCTTTGACCACATCCTCATCTACACCAAACCACTTTTCAGCACTAGGGCTCTACAAACAGGCGCGCATGACTTGGAGGACTAACAACTTGTTATTAATCAGTGCTCCTCCGGGCTGTTCACCGCAAGGTGCTCCACCGTGCGTACCGTGCTTCGTTAAACAGTGCGATCCCGCGCTCACATTTATTAGGCTAATCACGTGCACGATGCCGTCCCTGCCAAGCTGCCTTGCAACCTGAAACACCGTGCAGTCTTGTTCACGCGCTTATCTGTAACACGCGTAGCAGCCAATGACAACAATTACCGTCAGAGACATGGCCTTGACTGGCATTGAATGCACCAAGTCTGATACATCCGCAGCACAGACATGCTTGGTTGGCATCTAACGCTTCGTGCTTGATGCAAGTGCCGCTTCCAAGAGTCTGCCTTTTCTCAAAATAGGCCCTGGCCTATACCGCGGCCGCCTACGTCCTACCACGTACTACCAACAGCACTACATTGGAGTACTTGGCGAGTTTTCATACACGTCCAAAATTGCTATGCCAGGCGGAAAGCCGCTGGGCGCGGCTCATAGTATGCTTCCAAGTCCTACGCAAACGCTCCAGACCCAAATAGCGACCGTATGCGCCAGATCACCTAGCTGGTCGCCATGTGCGGTCGCTGATAAACACTGTGAATATACCCTGCCCACACTTGCCTTTCGCCTTTACAGTACTCTTTTGCTGCTTTCTTCTATTTCCTTTGTAGCTGACGAATCTCCAATTTGCTAATCACCTTTTATTTTCTGAGAGTAATATCTATACTACTTGGACGCTGGACGCCCAAATTTTCATTATCAAGCACATCAACCAATAGAATAGACGGCGAGAGGTCTGTCTCACGATGCCGAACCAAGAAACTACCAACCAGTTACTATACTTCCCTCCGCCACCAACATCAGTAATCAAAGACACAGACGGAAAGAAGAACCTGAAATTCAAGTCCACTAAATCAAAACTAAGAACGGAGACAACTTCGACAACCACGTCCTTCCAGAAGCCACCACAACCGATTCTGAAAAAGAAAATCGCGCCCACGAAACGCGCCCGCCAATGGATCCTCCTGAGCATTCTCCTTCTTTCATTCACAGTCCTCATCCTCTCCACCATTTTCGCGTACTGCGCCGCACTTCCACACAGCGACAATGTGCAAGCCGCACACTCCGCGGCTGCCTTTCCCACATCGAGCACCGCCCCAATAACAAGCACAGTCTCCCTCATCAGCGTCTCCACAGCCACCAATGCAGCCACCAGCGTTGTATCAACAGATGACAGCGTCGCACGCATGCTACCCCGAGACACACCCCGATACAGCGACCCGCAATCTCAAAGCGTCGAAGCAGCCCTAGCACAAGACGCCTCAAACCAGAAGGCATTCAG
>Ga0115847_100207_pt1 | contig 14865 bp, 14 predicted proteins | sample InSIn5SAF170_FD_83861 | JGI IMG/M metagenome (GOLD analysis project Ga0115847, IMG submission 83861)
TGATGCTGCCGTATTGGAAGTCGATGGAGCGAGCGGCCTGTCGCGGAACTTGAAAGGGGACTCAAATCGCGGCGCGCGTGTTCTGGCACTTGTGACAACAGTATCGAGAACTGCACGCTTGGCTCTGACTGTGTGATAGAGGAATCTTGCTGGCCAGACAGCCGTATAGGCCCGGCACGTATAACGTTGTTCAGATCCGACGCTGTCCTATGGCAACCTGTCCCTATCAATGTCGATTTAGCTTCGGCCATGCCTAGATCAGTTGTTCAATTTGCCTACCTCGATCGTTGAGTATCGTTCGTTCCGGGCTCTCCCCTTCGCCTCTTGTACCCATGTTCTCCAACTTTTTGCGAAGTCTCTCCTCCTGCTTCGATTTCCTGTACTGATCTCTTCTACGTTCCGTTTTCTCTTCCGTCGTTAGCTTCGGACGTGCCTCCGATTCCTCTTTCATTCGCAACCGGGATTTTGCTTTCCGCTCAGCGCTTGTCATGGCACCCTTCTGTGGGTCTGCCGGTGGGCGGCCCCTACGTCTGGGAACTTTTTGATTGGGTAGATCCATTGCCAATGACGCACGATACAACTCTTAGGGCTGCGGGCAGAATGTCAGATTCGTGGGTTTGCGCTCCTGTACTGTAGGTTGAGCGTCCACAGAAACGTGTCACAAAATTCAAAGGGGACTAGCGTTCAGTCTTGGCATATGTCCACAATATATGTCACGAAAATCAGCATCATCCGCACCAACTGCCAATTGATGATTCTGATCAATGAAATTTGTATCACTCGTGATTCTTTTGCTTTCTCTCTTTAGTCCGCCATTTTTACAGCTGTTGCTGCTTTGTTCTTGCGACTCGCACAAATCCCATTGGGGGCGCACGGGCCACGGAAACGAAGCAACCACTCGAAAATCCGAGCCAATCGCTATCCCGACGCTCAGTACAATGAGTTCCAGAATGCCACTGAACTCCGTCTCGTTGAGCTCTTCTACCCATCCGCTGGTTATACTTTGCGGGAGTGGCAACAGGTTCATCTTCCCAAACCGCTTCTCAAATTGGTCTCATCACTTGCCCCCGCGAGGTTTCTCGTCTAGCTGCTTGATTGCCCTGTCCTTGCCTCGCTCCATCTGTATGTACCATCGAGTAATTTTGTACAAAAAGACCGTCGATATGATTTTCCGCGCTGGAAACTGTTTACGCGATGCTGATCAAAAACGTTCATTTGACCACCGGTGAGAGTTAAGCGAGTCTGCTCAATCAGTTCGTCGAAGGCTACCAAAACCGGCACCAGCACACGATCGGCATCTGCATCTCTATTGTCCACATTCTTCACCTCATAGCCAACTCCAGCAAGGTTTTCGACATGAATAGTAGAATGTCCCGCATCGAACGGAAGAGATGTTAGTCTGGAGACTTCATGGAGCGGCATGCCATTAAGGTAATCCGGCCATTGAGTTAGATTGAGCCAGTTGGACTGAAGATGTCTAGATGCATTGTCATGAGCTTGCTGCGCATCCCGTGATATCTTCGGTGTTACGTCGTCGAAACCGCGTGTTTGAAGTTGGTGCTCTATCCGCTGTAAGATATTGGGCGTGTCTTTGTCTTGCGCGTTGTTTTTATTGCTTCCAAGATCTAGGGTTGTAGAAGCAGCTACAATTACCTCAAACAGTCTTCAGCAAAGCCGTTGGCAGGTGATGGTGGTCCTCCTATTGTCAAATTAAATTAATTGATGTAGCGTAAATGTCATTATCATGGGGTGCGCACAAGATTGCTGCATCGTCAGTATGATTCAGGATAGGGCGACCACGTTTTCTAGGCATATTGGATTGCAGGAAATGAGTTCATATAATTATAAACATATAAAACTATGCTGTTCTCATACCAGAGCGCCACAAGGGTAAGGTGAAGACCCTTATAACGCTCTTGGCAGTCACATCTACAGCCTCATTTGATCTTAAGATTTACAGATTTTAATATACAACAGCCACAATATAGATAGAGAATGGTGAATATATGTTGCCAATAAAATACGTCTCACTCTACGACATAGCAATAGAATTATTCGCAAAAATGTAGCTCTAGGTTCTTACTCTTAGGGATACAACATGCCTTGACGCGGTGTGACTTTGGTAGTCACTTTGGTGTCCTCATCTTACCTTAACCCTATGGCTTGGTGAAGGTGAACGGCCTAAGTATCTGCGTTTGGATCCTCAGGGCCAAGAACCTTCTCAAGTCCCACCACCGTCTGCCTGTGCATGTTTTTTCCTTGCTTGTGCAGAACCAGCGCTAGGTTCCTCATGCTTGTCATCGTATCTGGATGCTCAGGACCAAGCACCTTCTCACGCTGCGCCAGTGTCTGCCTGTTCATCGATTCTGCCTCCACACACTTGCCTTGGCTATACAGAGCCTCCGCTAGATTGCTCATGCTCGTCAGCGTGTCCGGATGCTCAGGTCCAAGCACCTTCTTACGGCGCGCCAGCATTTTCCTGTGCATTGTTTCTGCCTCTATGTCTTCGCCTCGCTTTTGGAGGACCAGCGCCAAATTATTCACGCTCGTCAGCGTGTCCGGATGCTCAGGTCCAAGCACCTTCTCACGGCACGCCAGCGTTTTCCTGTGCATTGTTTCTGCCTCTATGTCTTCGCCTCGCTTTTGAAGGACCAGTGCCAAATTATTCATGCTCGTGAGCGTGTCCGGATGCTCAGGTCCAAGCACCTTTTCAAATCCCACCAGCGTCTGCCTGTGCATTCTTTCTGCGTCCATGTCCTTCCCTTGCTTTTGGAGGACTAGCGCCAAGTTATTCATGCTCGTCAGCGTATCCGGATGATTGGCCCAAAGCACCTTCTCACGGTGAGCCAGCGTCTGCCTGTTGATTGATTCCGCCTCCACATAGTTCCCTTGCCTCATCAGAGTCTGCGCGAGATTGCTCATGCTTGTCAGCATGTCCGGATGCCCAGGACCAAGTAGCTTCTCAAATCCCACCAGCGTCTGCCTGTGCATCGCTTCTGCTGCCTTGTATTGGCCTGATTTGTCCAGTACCGTCGCCAAATTGTTCATGCTCGTCAGAGTTGAGTGATGCTCAGTTCCGAGCACCTTCACATGCTGCGCAAGTGTCTGCCTAATTATCGATTCTGCCTCGATGTATCTGCCTTGATAGCCTAGCACCAGCGCCAAATTATCCATGCTCGTCAGCGTGTCCGGATGTTCTGGTCCAAGCACCTTCTCTAATCCCACCAGCGTCTGCTTGTTAATCGACTCCGCCTCCACATAGTTCCCTCGCCTCGTTAGAGTTTGTGCTAAATTGCTCATACTCGTCAGCGTGTCCAGATGCTCAGTGCCAAGCACCTTCTCCTGCCGCGCTAATGTCTGCTTAAGCAATGCTTCTGCGGCTTTGTACTTGTATTGCCTCGCTAACACTACTGCCAAGTCACTCATGCTCATCAGCGTGTGCCGATGCTCAGGACCAAGCACCATCTCACACTGCGCCAGTGTCTGCCTGAATATAGATTCCGCCTCCTCGTACTTGTGCTGCTTGCCCAGCACTACTGCTAAGTCGCTCATGGTCGTCAGCGTATCCGGATGCTCAAGACCAAGCACCTTCTTCCGCCGCGCCAATGTCTGCCTATACATAGATTCCGCCTCCCCGTACTTGTGTTGCTTGCGCAGCACCAGCGCCAAATCGCTCATACTCGTCAGGGTGAAGCCATGCTCAGGGCCAAGTAGCTTCTCAAATCCCACCAGCGTCTGCCTGTGCATAGCTTCTGCTGCTTCATATTGGCCTGATTTATCCAGTACCATCGCCAGATTGTTCATGCTCGTTAGAGTCGATTGATGCTCAATTCCGAGGACCTTCACACGCTGCGCTAGTGTCTGCCTGTTTATCGATTCTGCCTCGATATATTTGCCTTGGCCGTCAAGCACCTGCGCTAGGTTGCTCATACTCGTCAGCGTGTCTGGATGCTTAAGCCCAAGTATCTTCTCCCGCAGCATCAGGGTTTCCCTATTCATCGTTTCCGCCTCCTCATATTTTCCTTGGTTGTATAGCACTACCGCCAAGCCAGTAATGCACTCCAGAGTGTCAGGATGCTCCTTCCCAAGCGCTTCCTCGATTCCCGCCAGCGCTTGTCTGAACACCGTTTCTGCCACCTGGTACCGCCCTTGCCTATACTGCGCTACGGCCAAGTTGTTCATGGCTATCAACTCTTCCAGATGCTCCTTCCCAGGCACCTTACCCACCATTTTCAGGGGAATTTTATTCAATTCATAGTAGTACCCTACAAGATGCACAGCCAAGGAGAGCAACATGACGCAAACCCATCTTATCAACGATCGCCGCTTTTGCCGTCTTTTTATCCCTTTCATAAGCCGTTGAAGTGCATGAGATTCTCCTTCTCCGTAATGCAGAGGCATATACACCTCAAATATTCCAATTAAGCAGTATGCTTTGTCCTCTTCAAGCGTTGTGGTACGTATTTCCGCCCACCGCATTCGCTCGTCGACACTGAATTTGGAGAGACATTTCCCCTTTAGCGCCTGGCGTGGAATACTCGTGATTTCCTGAATTTCCTGTTCCAACGAGATTCTGTTACCCAGTCGCTTTCCGTCCACCGAAAAAAACTCAAGGCTAGATGGGGCTAGAAGCTCTTGTAACGTCCAGCGTCGCGTGAACCATCGGCTTTGTCGGAAGGCATCCTCCCATGTTGTTCGAAGTTCCTGCGCGTCATGAACCGCATCCGGCACTCTGACATCGGACATGTAGACGTAACATCTGCTTGCTTGCTGATACCAGCGAAACATAGAATTGATGGCCTTGCACAGCTCATCATTGACAGACTTGTCGATGCAGCAAGTGTCTATCCAGGAGTACTCTAAGCCATCCTGAGCAGCCCTGTCCACGCAGAAGCGGATTTTGGCGTAGCCACTTTTGTCCTTGCCCGCACCGGCCAGTACCTCTTTATACGTGACCTCCTGGCCTTCGGCCCATGTGTGCGATAGTATGGCGTACGGAGGAGAGTTGTTGTCATCGAACGAAACCAGTTCGAGATCACCGTTTGGTAACCGCTTCAGCAGACGCATCGTTCTGTCGGCGTGTCTTCCTCGGACGATCGGAGATGCTGCTGGATAGACAGAGATAGAAGCGGTAAAAGGGCGTGAGGAATAACGTTGGCATGGTCGAAATGTGGTACCGTGCAGCACAAAACATCTCAGGCAAGGTATAAGTAGGTGCCTGCGGGCTGCATGAATGGTTCGGTCAGGTGGTGCGTGGTAGCGTTCGATCTCAGCTAAACCTGGGCCTTTCTATGTATTCGACTTGATGCTTGCATGAGGCATCGGATTCGTCCAAAAGGCTCTTCGCATGGAAGGGGTCGGGGCTGGGAATTTCTTGTTTCCATTGTGAAGTACAGTATAGCTCACTGGGTTACTAATTTCCTCTGCCGCGGGCTAGCGTTAGGCAGAAATGCAGACTAACTTAATTTAATTAGTTAGCCGAGGGAAAACTCCGCAAGTTGGTAGGAATAAGAGAGTATACAATCAATGCCCCCACACACGTATAAATGCGACGACCAGCAAATCATATGTTCGTTACTGTGGAGTCGCCAAGCTGTAACGAAATACCATTGGCACCAATTGTTCCACACCCGGTTGCAGACACTGGTTTCGTGTTTATTTACTCACTCCCACGCGCTCGCATCTGGTCGCAGCTACGCGTGCCTTCGTTCACCTCCGTTCATCCATGCTCGACTGCAGTAACAAGTGTTTGACCTCATCACTTCTGTTGTCTCTGAAAGCTCCGATGCATGTTGCAGCGAGTGGAGGGTGGAATCGGGTGGTCGTCGGTCTGCATTTTGATTGCAGATCATAAATACGGAGTTCAATTCTTCCGTATCCTTTAATACTTATTCTAAATTAATGCGAGTTTCGACAGGACAAGCTCTGTAGGCCGCTCAGTGGCACCCGCTGCGCCTCAACTCACTGATCGACGGTAAGCGCGACCTTCTGGACCGAGGTATACAATACCACAGCCTGGGCCTCCATCATGTCCCATCTCCAGCTGCCAGGTTGGCGGAAGCCCAAGATTTCTCGGCCTCGAGAATCGTTGCAATATTTTGAGATATTGCTGAGTGTATCTGTCAGACCATCCTTGGACAAAACACCCAACTTACCCCAAGTTCGAATGCGCTTAGTAGTACTACCTTTAACTATCTCTCCTTCCCTCTATACTTTCTTACTATATAGCTATGAATATCCTTTAAGAAAACACCCTCAATCTTAGCTAGGTAATTAGATAGATCAATAGGTAGACAGTAAGGTAGATGGAAAAACTAGTTACTACCGTTTTAGATTGAACTGATATCTGTTAGAGATAGATAGGGCTAGTATATGCATAAATTACTTCAGTATAGCCAGAATTTGCTTCTATTCTAATTATAATAGGGCATATTTATGATAATGCGGTTCCACCCTCCATCTTTATTACTGTGCTACCTCATACTCTTCCGTTAGGCTGCCTCCTATACGTCTGTCTATCCTCTCTTGCTCCTCTCGTCCTGTCACCCATTCCTCCCACTGCTCCTTGCTCCACCCCGTGTAGCCGGGCAGCTCGGCTGGCCTCCCTTCCCGCCAACCCTTCTTCGCCCACGTCTATTCTTCCGTCTTCACCCATTGTAATCCCTCTGCCCTCACCACGTTCGTGTCGATAGAGTACCACATGCGTCGTCCCTCCTTTGTTGTCTGGAGAAGCACTTGTGCACATGGGTACGGCAGGATCCAATGGTACGCGTACAGCTTTCGCCACACTTGTTTCGTAAACCGATCAGCCAATCGATTTGCCTATGTCTGTATCCCCAGCCCTGTTCTCACTCGACGGTAGAGCTTACAGAATGGTCGATCTTCCTAATACTTCCGGATCCGGCTATCGTCAAAGTCGAACAAGAACTGCCCTATATTAATAACCTTCTTGAAGTCACATCGATTGCTAGAGATCAGGTGCACACCACCCTCCATAATCTCCTCGAAATACCTATAGTAAAAGGGTTCTATACCCTATAGTGCGGGTTTATAGACCTCCTCTTATATCTCATGTTTAATGCTACTTAGTATATCCACTTGAAATTAGTAAAGGCAGATATACGCCATCTAAGAGAGAAGTCGGTCTCGAATAGCACGGTTGCTGCTGTGTTTTTCCATCCATTCTAAGGCAACCTTAAGCTGTCACGCGGCACTAAAGAAGTCCTCTACCTAACCTCTATGTCGAATATATTACCCCTGAAGCATGCTATTACTAAATAGAATATGATCTGTCATATTTAAGTGAAATGCTAATGTATACTAATTGATTCGCGGCTCCAGCTAGCAGTGATTGTATTACGGTAGGGTATTCCAGAATCCCAGCCTATACCAGACTCGCGGCTCAAGTGATCGGCCTGCTGGTTTCTCATTCCTACTTTACCAAAGTGATGACTCTCGCTATAGCAGGTGACCTCCAAATACGAAGCGGAGGTACCGCAGAAACATAACTATCATCTTCGTCTGCTCCTATATAACCAGCTCCTCTCGGCATCTAGCCTGAACAATCTCAAATCCGGTTGCAAACTTATCAGCGCAACGCCATAAGTAGCCTAAGTAAACCTTAGTGTCAGTGGCTTATACATAGGTAGGGCACTTAGTCAAGGTGATCTTAAGCTAGCAATACTCCTCAGCATATAGTCGCTCTATAAGTCCGACAAACAAAGACCAGCGGAGGCGATATTCTTCTCGGCAGCCAAATGACTTGTAGAGCGAGTCTTTGAGGGCGTACTATGCTCGCTTCTTACTCGCTATATACGCGGTCTTGATAACCTTGGCATCTCTTCTACTACCTCCAACCAGAGCCTGAGCACCCCGTCAGATCTGTGGATCCAGCACTATTTCTTTGAGGCCATTGTGATCGAAGGGTTTGTATTTTGCGGTATTAGACAGCTCTTTAACTGAACCATAGAATTGACTATAGATCAAGCTACCTTCTTGCAGCTTTGATTGCTCTGGGGTAACACTATTCAGACTGTATGCTTTATGCAGCATGTTCTCCTTAACATATAATTACCCCCTAGCTCCCTTTGCTGGAGGATCTCCATTATACATCCAGCCTATATAGCTTTCAAGATATCACCATCTCCAGCTATAAACTTATACATCCTCATCTACATCCTATCTGACTAATGAGAGTTAGCTTAAAGGGGTGCATATCTCCTTCCCTAAATCTACATAGAGACAATATAGATCTACAAAGTTTAGATCTATAACACACTCTAGGTAGGATTTAAAGCCTTCCATTACATCAAGTATAGTAGGTCGAGATAGGCTTATCTTGAACACTAGCTTCGTATTCTTAGCTGAAAAGTAGATCTGAGGGTCGCGAAAATCAGCAAGCCTAGGCGTATTTGCGATTATATCTATAATGTCGCTCCAGATCTGACTAAGATATTCTGGCTGAAGATGGTAACCAAGAGCTAATTATAACTGATAGCCCGCGGACCTTACGTATTGCTTCTCGGTTTGGTAAGCCCTTGAGTTGGCTAACGTATGACAATAGCTTGCAGGTAGATGTTAAGTGTAATAAGCTTAGAATAATCGATAAACTGCAGGATAAAAAATCTCGTCCAGCCAATGAGTCAATTGCTCCTTCGTTATAGACTTGAATTGACCTTCAGGACAAGCTAGGTGTGGAAACAGAATATGGAGTGTGATCTCTTCAGCACCGACAACACGACCTAGCAGTAGATATGGTATGTCCCGAAGCATAGTTAGTATAGATCGTATAGGCTGCTCCGGATCATCGCTCTCTCAGAACAGAGTGTTCTTAAGATGAACATCTTTTTTGATATTCTGTCGCATTTGCGGTGCTGGTTGATAAAAGACACCTTGTCTTGCTATAGCAAGAGTACCAAACCCAAGGAGGCTGTCAATATTATAGGCAACTTGAGGTGTTATATTCTAGGCTACCTCCTTATGTAGGCAAACATGCATAGGCTGAGTATCTGGTTGGTCAGATAGTGAGGGAATCCCACAAAATATTGCCTGCTATTATGCCGGTGTTAGAATATGTTGACGTGCTAAGCGCTCGGCGGATATCATCTCAGACATCCTAAGTATAGAGGGAAAGGTAGGATCATTGAAGATCTTACTCAAGCTATAATAGTTATCCCCTACCTCTTGCATATGCTCGTGAAGCTTTAGCTAATATTGCTCTATAGGATAACCATGAAATCCTCCTTATAATTGCTCATAGAGCTTTCGTACTGTGTGATCATAGGCGGAGACCTCAATCTCTGCACTTTCAACGTTTAAGGTTTCAGAAATCATAGATATATAAGTAGGTTCATCAACATCTGGCTGCTGAATTAAAGCCCCCTCATCTACTACCAAGTCTAATGCCAGTACTGCATTTCCTACGCTGTTATGCTCCCTCTTATTCCTATATTCCTGCTCCTCCCTTATACTCTCATCTTGATGATTGATAGACTAGGTATTAGTAAATTTATTTATAGTAGGTTGCACCAAGAATATGTTACTAGGGGGAATACTCTAAAAGAAGCGAGTAATATTGTATTAATTACCTTAGTTAGAATATGCTCAAGCTAGTTATACAGGAGAATCGCTAGCCTTATAGTCTTCTGTTACAATTAAATCAGTCTACTCTCCTAACAATAGTAAGTTGTTTGCACTATAGAGCGCCTCATGCTTATCAACATAAACAGCGCCCTGCAGAAGCTATGTACCACCAGCATCTTGAGCCAAAACAAGGTTCTGCACTCAGAGACCGAGACTTAATAGCGTCTGCACAGCCTCAAAAACCTCAAATGGCTGCTTAGCAATTGATTCAGCCAGCTCTGCCTGATACAATATTGGTGGAGGATTAGTCGCGAGTCGCCTCCTTTCATAGTATAGGCGTGTTCGCTCCGCAGTCCTTCGCCGCCGCTCTAAGACTTTAACATCGTCAGTGTTAATTAAAATTAGACGACCACGTTTAGTAGGCATATTTATTCAGAGGATGAAAGTTTGACTACCTAGGCAGGGGATATAGTTGTGGTAACACCTGAAAACACCACGCGGAGACCCTTTATGACAGCCCTGAAGCGGAATTATGACACGCTAACCAAATACGGAAGTAGCGTATACTTCTTTTAGCAACCATACAAAACTACCAACTATTATTTAACTCTACCACCTTTCCACATACTTAGTTATGAAAGTATAAAGTAAAATACGCTTTGTTTAGATTATACTATACTATACCGGTCTGCTAGTATGAGTTCTTGTGTAGAAAGTTGAAGTTCAAGTCCTAAACCTAAGGCGATTTCCACGCATAGACAGTTCGAAGTCCCATACTCGCTCTTCTACACTCTTTTCATTTGGCTAGAGTATTGGTTTGTTGGTTGGTGATGATAGGTACAGACAATGCTGCATGATCCAATTCTATGCTTAAGCAGTCTCTATCAATTAATCCTGATTGTGCTCGCGATCATTGAACGCTCTGTTTGATGTATGGTACGGGCCACTATGTGCCAGATCAATCCATACATCTTCGTTCGGCCCTGTTGTTGTTGATGACGAAAGTCCTGCATTCCTAGTAGGCAAGAGTGTACGAACTTTGCGTCGTTTGCCATCACGATCTTGTAATGGTGGTGTCGATTGACGTTTAGTACACTGAGACGTTCTGCTCATCGTCAATACTCTCTGGCACCTTGCTGTGCTAATCCGCAGAAAGACGTGCCATTCTTGAGAGGCCCATCGGTAGACACGAAGCAATGCTGGCTGTAGCGTGTCGGGGAAGGCCCCGTCTATACCATACGTAGTTCCCCGCTGCCATGGACGATGACCGCTTTGCCAAGAGAATACTACTTCAACATCTGCTGCGGCACTTCTGTCATCCTGTCTGTTGAACAGCTTGCTAATCTGCTTTATATGCTTCTCTATCACGGCGATCGAAAGCTAGCGGTAGATCTGCACGCCGAATTGCACACCACATACGCGCTGTGTAAGCTGTCGTAAGGCCCTTATAAGGACCCCAGCCTTCCACATCTGACCATCATTGTTCGATAAAGCAAACAGGAGTCGGCGCCTCCTCGCGTCGCTATAGCATATTCGGTACAGCATATCTGTGAAGGGCCGCACATATGCAAGATATGTGACAAGTAGATGCGAATCTTCGCGTGGTAGATAGCGCACAACGTGGAATTCGCGATTGGTAGACTGCCGTGCTTTCCAGTACCTGGTAATGTATGCCACAGAGCCATCGTAAACATATATCCCACGAGAGCCGGTTAGGCTATTCTGATGTTCAAGGCTGAGTATCTCTGTAGCTCTTAGGCTTTAGCCGCCGCGAAGAAACATAACCAACATAAGTTGAATGAGCAGTTCGTTTTCTTCTTCAAGGTAACGTTGGACCGCAATCATATTCCACGCATCACCGCGCATGAGTCCGTCTGTTGAGGCCAGGCACAAATGTGAGCAGAGGTTAATATAGACTTCATCGAGGGCATTAGCGGGATCATAAACAAATGAGTAGCCTTTGGTGTTATTTGAGAGTCTATCGCGGATCGTCTCTAGCTGAAAAGAGCTTAGGAATCCACGCATCATGCGCTTCAAGGATGCAGAAGCAGCTTGCATAGCTTTATGGCCGAGATCTCGAAATTGTGTCATACTCAGGCTGCCTGCATCCCACTTTACTGTCTCGCCGTCATCGCTCCAATTGACACGAAAACTGGGACCATCTGTACGCGAAAGAGCTCGACCATAGGACCGTAAACTGAGAAGCTCATCCATTGGCGATTGGCAACTGTAACACATGAAGTGTTCTCGGACCTTGTTCAAACGCTCTAGGCTGTTCGCTGAGGGTCTCACATCCCAACCGATATTGGCATGTGCAAACCGAGGGAGAGTAGCTTCGAGTAGGCATAGACGGATACAATAGATAAGCGCGGATAATTTGGGCGTATAGTTTTTGGCCCGATCAAAAGTTGTCCCGGAGGACGAGAACCCCATGACACCACTGAAGTATACGATGATTGTAGAAGTGGACCGACTATCAGTATACCTCTCCGTGCACAGAAATTCAGACAGCAGTCCAACCGCGTCCGCAAGCCCATCATCTGAAGGAGCCTCTTAGGTGTGTTGGTTTAGGATCATTCCTGAAGTATACATCAGTCGAGTTCCATATGTTTAGGTCGCGAGTTTTACCCTGTGTAGCGGGTCCATTATGTCTGACCCCAGCATTCGGCTCCTGAGCGAGCCCGTCAAGGTCTTCTTCCACCTGGCCATGCTCCAATTCTAGGTCACTTGCCTCTTCATCACTGGTATCGGCGTCGGAGTGCGGGTCGTAGCGCGGTGACGAGCAAAGGCTAGCATTCATGTCTCTGGCATAATCCCTAACATTGCGGCTGATGCCTTCGTCATTCTCTTCGTCTATGACACCGATTCTTGCGTGCTCATCGAGTTCATGCTGACGTAGAGCAGACCATTGGCGTTCAAGGGCATGGCGCTGTTTCTCCGAAAGCTGAAATGGAAGACCTTCATTGTCGACCTTATCCTGCAGTCTCTGAAGACGCAGAGAGAACCATAGCAGCCTTTTCCACCAACTTCGGTACGTTTTCCGCGTGCGCTCGCGGCTAGGCAGCTCGAATGGGACTTTGTAGGGCCGTCCGCGCACATGGCTACGCAGCCAACATCTTATAGAGTTGTCAGTGTGCCGAGCGGTATCTTCGCAGCGGTCGAAGAATCTATCAACTGCAGACGAGATTAATGCCAGGTGCCGCTCCTCGTCAACGGTACTATAAAACTCTCCATCCTGGCATCTTCCGAGCCGCACCGGTCGCCCGTCTAATGAGGGTGGCCTACTTAGCATAGTAAGAAGATGCCGATCAGCGTCACGATATGTCATTTCCTACCCAGTTCAACGGATCTAATTGCTCGTCAGCGCCATATCGTTTATCTGCAGATCTGCAAGAGTGGTCTTACCAGACTCTGCTACGTGTTGCCGCTCTTCCATGCACAACGCGGCCACTCTTTAGCGACGTTGTGGAGAACACTCTTTCGGTGAATGCACTTCTACAACGTCAGGTCGTTCGACGGCTTCAACAATCCAGTATCCTCGACGTCCGTTTTAGCTCCAGCTTTGCAAATTTACATTCTTCTTAATGCCGCCGGTCATAGCACAATCATTGTTGTGCACCTTTCTGTGGTGTTATACAATGTCGATACTTGTAGAGCAGAAATAACAAGCACTGCATACTACGCCAGACTTAATAAGGAGGTGTGGGTGAGGTGTGGTCCCATCCTGTCGCAAAGGTAGCTTGTTGGGATCAGGTAGACGTAGGGATGCCACAAAGCGGTTGAGCCCTCGGCGGGCCGAAGCTGAAATTCTATGCTTCTCCCCAAGGTGCCTTGTCACTGTCTCGCTAGACGGTTTGAGAGCGTATCTACACTGCTGGCAGATGAGCACAGGCTCAACTTTGTCATAGTAGAGACCAAGCATTGCAAGCCGCGCGTCAAGTTCTAAAGCGGAGAGAGACTCCCAGCCCTACCTGTCAAGACCAGGAGCTCCGATTACCACGTGAGTAGCCGAGCAGTACGCCATAAGGAAAGGGAACGTGCAATATTCTTAACGTAGGGTACCATTTTAAGACTAAGCAGGCCGCGTGTCATCACAAGGAAAAGGGGCAGAAATGTGATATAGAGAAGGCTGAAGCGACGCAGATTTAGAGGAGTTGCTATACTGGAATTAAAGTTGTGGTGAGCACGAAACGCAATGCGATTCTATAACAGTGAACTTAAATGCGAGAAGGGGATATGAGGAAACGCGACGCGTCTTAATACGCCACAGAAACACGCTACAGGGATATGGTGCTCGAGGCCTTCCCCTATAGGGACATAGACGCGACGCGGTACTGAAGACAATCATTCTAGTAGGCGTATGCTTAACACGAATAATGTTAGGACAAGGGTTAGGCGGTAGCCAGCTTACCGAAAGCCCCTAGGGGGGTAGGGGCCTCCAACAACACAACAACATCGGTCAATCAACAAGTCCATTGGCAGCTCTTCCAACTAACAAGTTATCACACTCCGAATCGGGTTATCACACTTCCCAATTGGGTGCCTAAACCTCTTGAAACCCAAAACTTTGACACTATATTATAGCATCTACATTCAATATATATAACTTTAGATACTTAGTATAGAGTCTATAGCATCTCATCTTACTGTTCATGTTATTAATTCTATAAAAAATTGGATGCTAAGCTCTAACTCTATGCCCTTGACGGCCTATGTATTACAGTAACTGGCGGGAGTAGCCGCTAAGTGACTGCGCAGGCAGCTGTGATTTGCGGCCTTTAATCTTCGTGAGAACATCGTCAATGTTAAAAGTAGTAGCACTATGGCAGTGATATTGTGGCCAGTAGTTATGTATCGGCGCGCGTTAGCCAGGTGCTAAAGATAGCGAATCTGCGGCTGTTTGTTCATAGACTAAACGTAATGATGTAACTGCTTTATTGTTAGCTCTCTCGTTAAGTTTTAACGCTCTATCAGCGGCAGTTACTTTAAGGGAGTAGCTTGCTTATATTCTCTGCCACCCTAGCCAAAGCCCATCCTCTGAGAAACCCACTTTTGAGCCCTCAGAGCTCTAATGTAGGAGAGCTCGCCCCTAATTGCACGCCTGGAAGAGGCAAGCATGGTTTGGGTTTGACCTCCAAGCTTCAAGTCCGGAAGAGACAAGCATCGGATAAGTTTGATGCATCATGGGCTTGTTATCTGCGGCCCGCGACGTTGATTCATAGTAGGAGTATCGCCGGGAGGCCGCCTCATGTGAATTTTGCGCGTTTCCTTTTTCAGACGAGG
>Ga0115847_100209_pt1 | contig 14726 bp, 10 predicted proteins | sample InSIn5SAF170_FD_83861 | JGI IMG/M metagenome (GOLD analysis project Ga0115847, IMG submission 83861)
TCTTTCCGGAAAACACCCCTTTGACTTCCATCATGCCTGGTCAAGAGTTTGCGACAGACCTCCTCGAGGCAGTATCCAAGACTCTTGATTCCAAGCTGGCGTATCAGAAGTCCCGCCAAGAGCTTCGAGATAAAGTCCGGAACAATCCAGATGAACTAGACTCTTTTCTCAAGGGATCGGATCCTGTCGCATGCTCGATCGTATCAAGCTCTCTTTGGTTCTTGAGTGCTTGCTTTTGATCTGGCAGATGGGTTCTTGTTGCACGAACGCCAACGGTAGGATGCGCCGTATCCAAGTCAAGACATGATATCGAAGGGTCAGTGAGTAACCGCTGTAGTTGCAGTTGAAGCTTCGAGACAACATCCTTTCCTATGTGCCGGAGTGAGCCAATGAGATTCAGTATCTCGCGGGGATGACTGCTGACCTTGCGCTTTTATTGGCTAGTTCCGGCCCACCAAGTTTTACGCTTTACAAGGAGGAAGATTAGCGATGTGTCCGTCAACCATCACACAGATTGCTCTATGATTCGGTTTGATGAGCAATGACTTGTATAGAGGCCGCAGGTCAAGTGTCGCACAATTCATGGAGGAGTATGCGGGTACAGGTTGTATTCCTAGTCGATCCGTTTGGGCGTGTTCAGATCACAGGATTTCTACATGGAAGAGAGAAAGCGTACCTTCCTGTTTGTCTCCCTTGAATCAGCCATGTATCAATCAAACAGTTTCCAGATGTGTTGTAAGTAATTAGTGGGTTCGTGGTGCCTCGGGTGTTGGATTTACACGCGTTAAGCCTAGCGCTGGGCCTAGCGAGACACTTGCATGGGATTCCGCCACATGAGATCATCCCACGCGCTTGGCCACGACATCTCTGTCTTACTGACTGACGTAAGCTGCTTATCCTTGCTGCTGGCTGCATGGCCATGACATGTGTTAGCGCTCTGCAGCTATCCCATAGAGTGAAGAGGTTCCTCAAGACACTTTCTGTTAAGATGCTGCCGATATACCCTGTCTTGAAGAGCACCAAGACAAATGTGACCTCTACACACTGTGTCACTAAAACCTGTCAAGCAATGCGGCGCCATGCTTACGTTAGTTGCGAGGTTACAGTCAGCTACAGAGCGTGGTGTGTGCGATTATGTTCAAGGTTGGTCAGTACGACAGCGCTATCCAAGGGAAATGCTGCCACGGTCATGGAAATAGGGTAGTCAGCAGTAAGCAGCTTGAGAGTTATTCCTATAAGAGAGCATTCCTTTCAACTCGCTTCCCAGGTGTCAATCAAGTGCAACTGGGAAGGCTATCACTCACTGCATAGGCAATAGTAAACTACACTACAGAAGAAGACTCCAATGCCTCCTAACAGACGAGCCTCGACCCGATCAAACACTGACTCCAGTCAGCCATATCCAAATATGCTGAAGATATTAAGCCGTCACAAGAATAATGAAGAAGCCCTAGGCAATAAGAAGCCCACAAGTCCGCAGGACATCGAAGTCCACGCTGCAGATAGTATTCAGCGTCACGACACACCTATGCTTCCTGATGCGACAGACGCGACCCCGCAGTCCGCTCCGGCCGTGCCAGGCCACAAAGGCGTGATAGTCGCCAGGGACAATGACAGCTGTCTCGTCTACTATGGTAACCGGTTTGAGCATATGGCCAATGCCACGGCCAAGAATCTGCAATTCAGTGAAAAAATCGAAACCGGCAGGAAAAAGCTCAATTCGTCGACCGACTTCAATGACCTCCAGAAGATAAGAAAAAAGGACCCCTCCAAGTTTCGCACAGAGATAGAGCACGTGTATAGCACCCAGCCATATGGCAACAATGTTCGAAGCACAGTAGTTAAGCTGAACGGAGACGATAGGCTGTACATCATGTCCAAGAGCAACGCGGCACAGGCGATGACTAAGGCCCTTTATGAAGAGAGGAACGAGAACTTCGACGACTCGGCTACGTCTCAGGGCACCTCTGTGTTGCCTGTAAAGCCCTCGAAGCTTTCTACTGACAAGGTCAAGGCTGTGGTACAGGAGAACAAAGACGTGACTATGCTGTCTCCTGTGTCGGACGCGCCCTCGCAGTCCGCTCCGGCCGTGCCAGGCCACAAAGGCGTGATAGTCGCCAGGGACAATGACAGCTGTCTCGTCTACTATGGTAACCGGTTTGAGCATATGGCCAATGCCACGGCCAAGAATCTGCAATTCAGTGAAAAAATCGAAACCGGCAGGAAAAAGCTCAATTCGTCGACCGACTTCAATGACCTCCAGAAGATAAGAAAAAAGGACCCCTCCAAGTTTCGCACAGAGATAGAGCACGTGTATAGCACCCAGCCATATGGCAACAATGTTCGAAGCACAGTAGTTAAGCTGAACGGAGACGATAGGCTGTACATCATGTCCAAGAGCAACGCGGCACAGGCGATGACTAAGGCCCTTTATGAAGAGAGGAACGAGAACTTCGACGGCTCGCCTAAGTCTCGGAACGAAGCAACAGATGCCAGCCAATTAATCATTCCATCTGTTGAAACTCCTTGTCCCTCACCAAGGCCACGAAGAGCTGCTAAAATGGGAAATCCTCAGGAATGCAGTGGTAAATATGTGATTGTAGGGAAGGATCTAAAAAATGGGAAACAGCAAGTCGAGTCTGGCACTCCATGCTTAGTCCGCGACGACCACGGAGTACACAAGGTAATGCTATGGTCTGAGATCCGAGAAGCAGAACTTAAAGGAAACGCTGTTTTTGACGATCCGAAATATAACAGCGAAGGAATGCATCCTACATCGGACCGGGAATATCTGGAAAAAATGGAAAAACATAAGAAGATCAACGATATATCTATCAAGGAAATATCTATCAAAGATGCTATTCTCTGGAAGTATGTGTCAAAGTCGGATAAGATCGTTTGGTATAAAACGGTATTCTCCGACTGCGATGAATCCGGAAAGCTGACAGATCTGTACAAAGCCAGGAAGGCCGCTGGCGACGACAGCAAAGGCCCAATCCGAAGCAGTAGGAGTGCTTTCGTCAAGGCTGGTGGATCGCAAGCCGCCCTCGATAACTTTTTGAAGGAAAAGGACCCCGAACTGTGGGAAGAGTACGTCAATTGTTTGAAGCGACGGTCCGGAAGGGATAGATCGGAAACGCCCCCATTACCGGACTCGATCACATATTCCGAATGGACTAAAATGAGAAACGACGTTGAGTGGTTGAAACGTCGAGATAACATAACATGCAGTATCATTGAAGATTTGGAGAAAACCATCAAACTTCTCAAACAAGACGTGCGGATCAACAATAATGGGTCGCCAAAATGAGGTGGTTGGTGGCGTCGTTCTTATCACAAGCTAAAGACCCTCTGTCGTTGCCAGTTCTCTTATACCACTCTCGGTGTGTGCTGTCCAGGTATTCTACCTCTGTCGGAGCTATGCATAGAAATAGATTTTTCCTACATGCTACACAAATCATGTTCTCAAGGTTTGCATTGATTGAGCTTGTGTCATTCCCCAAAAAGTATGGGTCAATGGCGTCTCGTGAGATTTATCCTTCCCTCTAACTTACGGCGAAGACTTCCTGACGAGAGATCTCGAATCTTCTCACCTCCCTCCCCTTCCGACGAAGAAGTCAACGAGCCGATGTTGGCCTGCGAGAAATAGCGAAAAACTAAAATTAGCTGTCTCCCTGCTTAACTACAGCACGAATAAAGCAGTGAGCAAATGTTGGCACATATCCGAGCTAGTGTGGTAGGTATTACGACCACATGCTATGTCTCATCGCCCGAGTCTGGCTCACTGGAGTCTCAGTCGCGTAAGCAGGGAGTTTGGTCCCCAAGAATGGAGTGAGGCCAAGGAGTTGGATAGTAGATAGCAGTCCGCCAAACGTAGGGCTCAAGTGGGGGTAGCTGGAACAGCGACACCGGCTACATTGGAGCGAGCTACGTGGATAAGATACCCACAGTGTTCGATAATAGCGCAATCAGGAGCTTCCGCTAAAAGTTCCTGTCCCATAATCATCTGCTCGGATATAAAGCTGTTCTTGATGAGAACTTTACCGTCCCATGCAGCGGATCAATTCGAGCGATTCATTGCCGCAAGTCTCTCGCTAATTTCTCGCACTTTAGACGAAAACATATTGCCACTGCCACTCTCCTTCTTCTTTTCACCCTCCTTCTGCTCACCCTCACTCTCACCCCCACTGTCACTCCCACCGTCACTATCGTTCTCCTTTTCACCCTCCTTCTGCTCACCCTCACTCTCACCCTCACTGTCACTCCCACTGTCACTCCCACCGTCACTATCGTTCTCCTTTTCACCCTCCTTCTGCTCACCCTCACTCTCACCCTCACTGTCACTCCCACCGTCACTCCCACCGTCACTCTCGTTCTTCTTTTCACCCTCCTTCTGCTCACCCTCACTCTGTTTTTCATCAAACTCCGCACGTTCAATCTCTCCGTCGATCCATTCCTTCAATTCGCTCGCTTCAACAGGATCCGATCCCTTGAGAAAAGAGTCTAGTTCATCTGGATTGTTCCGGACTTTATCTCGAAGCTCTTGGCGGGACTGCTGATACGCCAGCTTGGAATCAAGAGTCTTGGATACTGCCTCGAGGAGGTCTGTCGCAAACTCTTGACCAGGCATGATGGAAGTCAAAGGGGTGTTTTCCGGAAAGATAGGTAGTACGAAACTTGACGATGAACGAATGAGAGCAAGGGAGAGTGTTTGAATATTGATAACAGTCTAAGACACTGTGCGTGCTATAGAAGGCTATCACATGAAGAAACAGATGGAATCTTGTTGTTGAGCGAATCTTCTTATACAAGTCCAGACATGTGTAGTTGACAGTCGCGCATCAGCAGTGACATAACTCAATTCTGCTTGGCTGAATCCCTCTCCATCATAACCGCATCACACACCATGCTCGTCAAAAAAGATGCTGTTCCTTCGTTTGCATTACGTACATCACACCTATAGGTACTAGTAGCTGATTACCATTCTGATAAGCCTGAAAGTACCCTCACAGGAGTGTATGCACGATGACGCAGGAAAAAGACCTCGCGAGTTCCTTTTGCATGGTGACAAGAGAGCCAGTTTGGTTCAGCATGCTTACATCTAGCAGCCATCATGTAGGTTGCGTGGGAGTAACGTGTTGGTTATCAGAGTACATGGCTGACAAACGTTGACCGTAAGCAGCTTACGCGTGGAATACCGGGTGTGTGGCATTCCGCCGGCCTGGGATTCCACGAACATGGAATTCCAGAAAACTTACCCCACGGAATACCACAGCGCTGGAATACCACGCGAGGATTACTGCTGACGGTGGCGCTCAAGTGTGCTCACCGTCATCGCTATATTCACGTTGCGAGTGTCAAGAGACGACGGCCGCAGATGCAAGACGGCTCCCTACGCTTTGCCCTCGCCCCTGCATCGCCATGCCTCGCCCTGAGTTTGACGAAGCGAGACCTCACGACGAACAGCCTGTCGAGAACGCAGCTAGACTCGAAGCCTTATTGGACGCAACCGACGATTTGTTCGCAAAGGCGCTGATGAAGCTTGCGCTCTGCATTCTCGTCTCCTTCGTCCTACGCCTCTGGTTCCTGAACTGGAGGTGATCCCTCGCCTTGCTCACCGATTTTCCTGAGAAGATGGCAGCCGACCCTAACGAAGCTCTACCTCCTCCGTCCCAGGCCTCTGACTGCGCATCGCCTCGCCAACAGACGTGGCGCACAGCCCAGTCGATCAGTCCGGGAGATAAGTGATGGAGCAGGGTCAGACGAAGCATCGGACGTGTTGCCGGATATCTCTGCAGACCCAGCCTGTGTCGGACCGTACCGCGAGCTAGATGGACAAGACTTGGCGCTAAAGGCAGGCCACCAGGAGACAGTTTCCGACAAGCGATACGCGGTCACATAGCCTAGAGACTACCCCGACCGACAATGCCGCAACCGCGTCCCATCGCACCTCTGGAAAGCAGGCAAATCCCGGGGGTTCTGCGCAGACGTTGGGTTGCCACAACGCAGTAAGTGGCAGGGAAGGTCGCGTGCTGTGCTCTGGACGGCATGCCATCACAACTCAGGACGGGATTTTCGTCGCACGATAGCGCCACCCGCAGGATGAATTCTAAGACGTTGCAAGCCAGCTGCGCGTCTCTTTATCTTACACATGTTTCACTGCGATTATACCTGTTGGGAAAGCGTCTACCAGCGAGTCGTCCTAAAGACTGGCTCTCGTGCTATTTGTACCTCCGCTGCCCTCCTGTCTCGAGGGTAAAGCGAATATATTCGTAGGCCATATGGGCTGCTCTGAAGTTTTCCACGATCTGAAAATGAAACTGTGACCCTGATCCACTATGACTGTCTGCCGTGTGGCAATCCATGTCAATCGATTCCACTGTGCCCATCTCTGTTACATACACACACCAGGCCAAGTTTGACCAAACACAGAGAATCGCGTGGATGAGACCGAAGCTCCAAGGCAGTCGAATGAGACATCTTGAGGCCTCTAGCGTCGCCATACTGCAAGGACCACTCTGCCCGGCTTGTTTCGCTACGACCGGTGAGAACTAGGTACGCATCACCTGGTTGCTATCAGCGCCAAAACAGATGTGGGATAACACATTCAAGTAGCGGGCAACACAGCGATATCCCACACTCACATCATTGCACTGGACGCATGGTCTCATTTGGAGGCTGCGACAGAGCCGCACGTTGCCTAGTTGGTGTACGGCTGCGAAGTCTTCACCAAGGCGACGGAGAGACCTGGGTTCGCCGCTCACACATCCCCCACGCTACCAAGACGACCAGACACAGTTCCCCGAACATGCCGGGTGCAGTCCGCCTTTCTGGTGTCAGCATGTTGGACTGGACGATAGAAAGCATAACTCCAGGCGCGAAGCCATCTCCGTCAGCAGCGCGTAGGAGGATCAATATCACTGGCGCTACTTTGGGCGCTCTTGCGAACTGTGTAGTGTTCCTGGACTTCACGAAGCCCGTTCAAGGGTGCGTGGAAGGATCGATACCCCAGTGGACTGGCGATGCCGCTATGGCGTTCTACAATCGGAAGCGTCTTACATCGACACGGATAACAACAGGTAATCTTCTTCTGGACAACCTGAGCCAGTAGTTTGACGAGAGGCATTTCCCAACCCACACACGGCATCTGCTCGAGACTCACAAAACATCAGTGAGATGATCTGCTTGCTTGGGGTGTTGTGTCGGACCAACCTGGCTCGGTTACGATGGTGCTGACCCCAGTCTTACATATCTCGAGCGCGCTGTGTATGTGGAGGAAGCACTACTCCGCAAGCCCAGCTGCTAGACGATAAGCACATTCAACGCCAGAAGCTACAGCAATTCATCACTGCCTACCCGGACAAGAAGACATGCAGCACCGCCGCATGAAGTTTTACCACGGTCGTCTTTGTTCTCTCTCTTCTTTGACTACATAGAACGACCACCTTCCTGCGGAATATCTACAGACATCTGGCGCAACGCATCCGCGCAACATGTTACACCACAACGTGCAGTGGAAGCTGCGTGGCTGCTCGAAACTGTCCCCAGCAGCCATTCTTCTCGGGACTTCCCTCAACATACTCGAGGCAGGCAAGTGCACCTACTATACCGTCAAGAAGGTACCACGACTCTGACTTGCTGCAGTGTCAATTGGCCTGCTCATCTTTCCTCGGGCAGCGCAGGAAACCGACTTTGCCGGTCTACAGAACCAGGCAATGTCTTTGTACATCATGAGGTATTCGAGGCGCCCTACCACGCTTGGCTGCGCTCACGCTGTACAGTACTGTCGTCTCGCAGGTCACGCTGACCTGCGGTGGATCGCGTATAGAGGGTGCTTTGGGTTCCATGTTGGCTGAGACACTACCGTTCCTGAGAAGTATCGCCACTGCCATTCAGAAAGAGCTGGGGCCGGGGCATCCTGGTGTGCTCCCGACGACAATGGTCGCCTATGCGTCAACAAGCGTGCTGCTGGGAGCTGTGTTCTTTGCGCTTGCGGCGCTGCGCTGTGGCAGACTGACAGGCTATTTCCCCCGGACTGTGATGACGGGTGTGGTCGGTAAGAGCGCTCCCTCGGGCTGCTGTAAACAAACTGACCGCGACAGGTGGCGTAGGTGTTTCACTCTTTCTCCTAGGGCTCGAGATCACCCTCCCTTCCTCGACGCCCCATCTGAGCATCAGTACGCTCTTTGAGAACGATCACTTGCCTCTGCTGGCTGCTTCCCTAGGGCCAGCTGTCCTGTTGTCCTTGTCCACTCACCTGACCTGCCTTGAACGACTAGCAACGAAGCCGACGAAGCATCCGCTGTACATACCACTTTTCTGCTGTGCTGTGGCTGGGATATTCTGGCTCGTCGTAGCGGCATGCGAAGACACTTCAATACAAGGGCTTGCGTCCGCAGGCTGGCTGTTCACGTCCGAGCAAGGCCCTATACAGGCTACCGCTGCGGCCGACTGGGATTACTGGGCACTTTTCAACTTCCACATGGTCGAATGGCGTGCTTTATCGGCTGGCATCGGTGACGTGCTCATGCTCGTCCTGATCGGCGCCCTCAGTCTGCCAATCTTCGCCTCAGAAGCGGCGCTAGACTGGGGTAAGGGCGACCATAGCATGAACCACGAGTTTGTCGGCCATGGCATCTCGAACACGGTAGCCGGAGCCGTGGGCGCGCTGCCTAATCTTTTCGTAGGCGTACCAGCTCCCGTCACAAAAGGCCATCACTCATGCGATCCAGGTATACTCGAACTCCAAATTTTTCCACAATGCTGACGGCGGACGCCCTGAAGCACTCCTCGTTGCGCTATTCACGCTTGTCTTCTTCTTCATCTCCTCTCGCGTCCTGCCCTATGTGCCGACCATCCAGGCGTCGGCCCTTGTGCTGTTCATCGGCACTGAACTGACGTTGCAAGCGCTGTGGGAGTCGACTGCATCGCTGACTTGTTGCGAGTGGATCGACGTCGCGGGGACAACGATTGCCTGCGCTTCGCTTGGATTTGCACCGGGGGTGGGTATAGGACTCGCGATAGTGGTCGTTCGGCAATTCTGCCACCATGTCCTGGTTACGGTAGAATGCATTGGTCCTCCAGAAAAGCAACCACTAATATGACGCGCAGCGACTCAAAGCCACAAAACCATGTCACCACATATTGCTGAGGAAAGTGTCTTACATCCCGCCTTTGTTTTCGCAGACATACGTCGCTGACAGTTTGTCGAAGGAGATGGACTGCCCCGCCGAGGAGGAGCTGCGGTCGTCAACTTCTCCGGCACGTCAAGATCCACCATTGCTACCGCCCGTCGTACAGTTCAAGGGGGATATCGATTCTTTTGTTGCGCCACCATTAGAACAAAGTTTCGCACGATGTGGTCAACCGTCGTGTATCATTCTCGACTTGCAAGAGGTCTGCTCTGTTGGGACTGATCTCGCGCAATGTATACAGCGCGAAGCCGAGAGAATTGCTGCACGCATCAAAATTGTGCTCCCTCGCAGTAGACTCGCAGTGATGGATCTCGATCGGGGTGGAGTGAACTACAGCTGGGATGTAGCTACATCGCCGGTCGGGGGCACTCTTGATCCTGTCGACGGGGCTCCTGGTACTGGTGACAAGGACCCTGAATCCGTCGAAAAGAAGCAACTCCAAGCATACGGGGGACTGGAAGATGCAATTAGTGATGCACGATACGGAGATGGGTCACGCTCCTCCCACTCTGCTTCTAAACCGGATGCTGATTCTGGTGTCTCCTTGCAGCAAACTGCCGGCGAGCTGCAGTTCATTCTTCGCAAGCTGCCATCGCCAGGGCTGGTGGTAAGAAAACTCAAATACGGTGATATAATTGCCTGCTCGAATTACCCCTTTCAGCCGTCTTTCGTCATACTCGAGGGCCTCGTAGACGTCCGGCAGCTCTGCGACGATCCAGTTGATGGCGCAGGCAGGATGTGTGTTCGGAAGGCTATCCTCTTAGCAGTGAAGGCCATCTTCCGGCGCAAAACCAAGACAGCAGGGGACTCCGAAAAGATCGTGTCGGAATCTCCGTGCGAAGGCAGACATAAGGTTGTTGCCCCGCAATATCCGTTTTGCGCGCGTGTGCAGAGTGAGTCTTGTTTGATTCTGGACATCGATCCTGCCCTCATTCCGCGCTGGAATGAGATCGTCGAACAAGCGAGCCAAAGCAGCGCCTTGAAAGAGACGGAGTAGCGCGACGGGACAATTCTTCAGTCCATGCAGATCACTGGAGTATCCTTTGCAGCTGACGACCCTGTCGCTTTCACTGACAACAATGGAATCAGTTACTCTTACATGTAGTTTCCTTGGGTCAACGAAGAGACCAGGCTCAATGCCGTCATGGTCAAAGGCTCGTCAAGTTTGTCAGGGGTACGACCACGTAGCAGCGTCTCGCACATGAACATACATGTTTTAGAGGTTAGAAACCAGGACGGATTCGCACATGAGGAGGCCGCCAACCAAAGAAGGTCTTGTTATTGTGAATACTGTAAATACTGTAACTCTCCGCGAATGTCCCCTCTGAACACTTGAGCTGGACTGGAATACTGCCTTGGCATCCTCCAGTTCGAAGGAATCCAAGCTCACGAGTGTTGCGAGCTGGAGAGATAGTTGGCGTGCAACCTGTCCCAAACTCCCCGCGTTTGCATACTCACAAGGTAGATGATTTGCTCTGCTTCTCCAAGCATATCGACTTTCGATCGAGGTAATTCCGCTGTGCAGATTTCCTCATATTCTAGCTTAGTACCTCTGCGGGGGAAGCGTCTTGTTCGATCAATAAGAATAGAGTAGGACTTGGTCAATATTGGCAACACCTGTTGTTTTCTCAATTCCACAAGCATTGTTCATCACGTGGGTGTGTTCATGTGAACGTTGAGATGATCTTGGACGGATGGATTGCTAAGCAGGTTCTCCTCTCCAACGCCAACAGTTTGTCTCTATGGCACAACTCGGTCGGGTAGACAGCATAATTCTCACATCGGATTTTACAGCCCTGTTTATCATCTTAAATCCAGTTGCGAGAACACTATCATCATAACAACTTCTTAACACCCCATTGTCATACTAGGATTCTTCGTCATCCTCTCTACCCTCAAGACCGTATGCGTCTTGGAAATCGGCTAGCTGCTTGATCTCGATATTGAAGCCTGCGTCTTCAAAGTCTTTCTTAAGACCCTATGTGGAAAAGTAAGCAGCGTTTCAGAGCAAGAACTAGAGGTAGATAACGAGGAACTTGCTTCACTCATGATACCACCGCATGTTACGATTAGATCCGTCTTTTCTGGCACGAACACACCAGCTACAACCTCGTTCAAGATGTTTTTGACGTCTTCTTCAGTCACCTTGCGCACCTCGCGAAGCGCCCAATCCTGCCAATCCTTTCCAATACCACGCGTAACATGATCAATGAAGGAATTCCTAGCAGCGTGGACAATAGTAGCGCGCTCATCTACAAAGTCGCGCACGATACTAGAGATGGCACCTTCGAGAGCCAGCTTCTCAAACTTCTGTGTACCGTCGCCGTATTCCTTAATGACTATCTTCGCTTTGTTGTACGCGGCAAATACATTGGGGGATTTGGAAATGCTGAACTTGAGTAGGCCTGTCTCGAGGTCGCGGAAAAAGTTGCTGCCGTATGCAAGACCTGTGCCACGGATTGATTGCCACATGGGACCTTCGACAGCATCGAGATAGGCCAGTGCGACCATGAGTGGCGGAAGTTGGGCGTTTGTATACCCCTTTGGTCCTTTGGATGTGAGTACTGCGATGGAAGAGTCGATGGGCATGGGGATTATGTAGTGTGTGCCACCTGGGTTGCGGCTGATACCTGATAGGAGTGCACTGCGATCATCGATTGGGTTCACAGTCGGCTCCGGGCCGGGCCGGGCTTGAAAGCGTCGGTGAGATGTTTGAAGGTGGATACTGGGTTTGACAAAGTCTCGAGATTGGCGATCACGAGAATGCGCATGTTGGCAAAGGTCAGTAGGTGCTTTCGCAAGGCTTCGAGCTTGTCGAGAACCTGATGAGGTTCCGTCTTGAGCAATTTCAGGATACGCTTTAGGTAGAGACCTTTGACTAATGTTCCAGTAGCGCGAACAGCAGAAGCAGCATCGTAGTGTATCGTACGATCAACTGCAAAGCTCATCGAGCTACCGTCACGCTTCTCTCCGGGCACATCCGCAAGCATCTTCTTGACTGCAGAGATGATGCGCTCAGTGTCGAACACTGAGTCAACAAGCATTGATCTGAGCCATAAGACGACCGTCTCAAACTTGTCAGCCTCAGCAATGAAGGGAACGTAAATAATTTCCGAGCTTCCGATATCAGTACCACGGTCCATGGAGTATTCAATCGTATCCTGATCAAGCCTGGTGATGACCTCTTCAAACTCGATGCGCTTTCCATCCTTCATGATAGGGGTAGCGAAGAAGTTGGTGAGATATACGCCGAGCAGAGGCTTGAGTTCCGTTGGTAGCGATGCGGTTCCGAGCGCTAGGCCGAGGTGCACGAAAGAAGTTGGAATGTGTTCGAAGTGGATGAATAATGGGAGACCATTCTCATCCTTGTCCACAATCTGCTGGATATTGTTCTTTGATGTACCTAGCTTCTTTGCTAGTCCAGAGCGTGCTGTTGTAGTCTCATAGAAGTGGATAGACTCGGTGCTCGGAACCTGAACACCGGCAATGATCTCTTCTGGAATGGGCTTGTCGTTCTCCTCTTGGGCTTCCTTGAGTTTCTGTGCCATCTTCTCCAGTCCCTCTTCACCTAGCTTTTCTTGCTGTGCCTTGACTCGTGCAATCTCGTCTGCTTCGATCTTATCTGACAGAGCCTTTGAGGGCTTACCGAGAATGGAAACGTGATGAGCATCTACCATCCACTTGTTCAGATACGCTCGCCATTCCTCTTCGGTCCATTTGCCCAAAGTATCGAATACGTCGAGGGTGGCCATGGTGTGTTCGAGATGTTTTCCATTTCGGTCACCGAAGACGTGATCTTTGATAATCGGATGTTTGTACTCATCCATACCAATCTCATACATATAGCGAGTTTGACGCTTAAAACGATGGAGACAGTGTTTGAGATAGCTCATATCAAGCGGCTTGGAAGCGTGCTGTTTGAGGACTTCGACGAAACGTTTCTCTGCATCTGCCAGCTTATCTGTCTCTACTGATGTCAGCCACCATCGGATCATCATGTCGGTATGTTCTGTGCAGCGATAAAAGACATTGCTTCCAAGATGTTCCTTCTCCACAAGCGTGTTTACTAAGACCGAAACAGGTGAACCAGAAAGGTATAGGAACAGTATGGTGATGGCAGTCTCTGCAAGATTGTCAATGGTCTTGGGCCCTGGGAAAGCGATCAGAATCTCGCCAGTTGATTCGTCCTCTTCTGGGAACTCAACCGTGTCAACGACTGTTTTACTCAGCGGTGGAGTCTGCTTCGATTCGACCCATGGACGCTTGAAGGGCTCACTGTAAGCCGGTACGCGGTCAACGATCCGGTCCTCGAACTTGTCCAGAACACCCAGAAGATTTGCATGATCCACCTCTCCGATCAACACAAGTCGTATGTTCTTAGGTTGGTACATGTATTGATGAAATCGGCGGATGCGCTCTAGGGTAAGACCTCGTAGGTTCTCCATCAGGCCGCCTGTTTCCATGCGGAAACCATCGCCTTCAGGATAGAGGAGACGGCGCAGCTGGAGATCCATCAGGTCCCCCTGTAAGTTTTGACGTCCTTGTATTTCAGAGTAGACAACACTTGTGTTGTTAGCAAACAACGCACAAGCGTCAAGAAATACTTACCCTGCATCTTCTCCTGTGCCATCAACGTGATGGACCTCAGTGTAGCAACCGGCATCGGTAACGGTCGGCGCGATGATATGACCCAAGTAAGAAGGCAGCAGCTGGGCCAGATTTTCCCAGCCTGCATTAAAGAAAACTTGAAACAGGTTCGATCCAGCTCCACACCGCGTTAAAGGCCTTCTAGCTACATTTCAATTCATTCACAATCTGATGATTGAAGTAGAACAAGGAGAGGGAAGGCATAGGAGGTTACATCGTAGTGCGTAAAACTTACGAACTCGCTCACTGATAGTCAGCGCGATGATCACTACATTGCAAACTTTTTTTCGGCACTCTCGCAGCAGCTCAGGGCATCGTAGGCTTATGTATAATTAGCAGGTACGGAGGATATAGAACGATCGGAGACCTCAGACACCTGTCATGAACAAAAAATCTGATCCCATCAACTACGATACTGGTCTCCCCCTCTGCAACTGACACCCATTTCTGACGTCCTTCTTCGACATCCCTGCATCGAATGTAGGGCGGCTGCTAGCGAAACAATGTCCATGATTCTTGATGCCTTCAACAGCGCGGCCTGACTATTCTACGAATGGTGCCGCGCATCAGCTGAGGAAATACGGCCTTCAGCTGGACAAGCCACAAGGTATGTCATGTATGTAGTGAATTGGAACTTGGCTGAGGCCTGTCTATAAGTACAACGTCTCGATCAAGAAGCTTCTTCGCTGCTGAATAAGCTGGAACCTAGAGTGCACAACAACGAGTCTATATGCCCGTATACATAGCAACGCTGGCTGAAACCAGTTGCATGGACAACGGCTTCACGCCAGAAGAGCGGAAGACGCGAGTCAATGCTTTTCTCGATGGGCGCAGCATATTGTAAAATATACAAAAGCCTACGATGCCCTGAGCTGCAGCGAGAGT
>Ga0115847_100212_pt1 | contig 14627 bp, 17 predicted proteins | sample InSIn5SAF170_FD_83861 | JGI IMG/M metagenome (GOLD analysis project Ga0115847, IMG submission 83861)
ATAGACCATTGTCTTCGAAATCATCATTACCTCGAGACTGGATCGCGCCCAAAGAACTTGACATGGGAATGCTACAGACATAATGTCTGAGAACTCGAGCATGGAAGACGTAACGAAAGTCAAGGAGCCGGCCGAGGAGCCGAAGTACGAGTTTGCTCCCATTGTAGAAGATCTGGAGCGTGTCGCGAGCGCGCCACTCACTCGAGTTGCAACTACGCCGCCAGCGAAACTGACAGAGTTGGAGAAAGGGCTGATCGCGTGGGACTCGCCTCAGGATCCTGAGAATCCGTTATACTGGCCAAAAGGAAAGCGGATCGTGAACATGACGCTCATTTGCTGGCTCACGTTCATCAGCCCACTGGGCTCCTCCATTTTCGCTCCTGCAATCGAGTACACCCTCAGAGATTTGCATGTCACTTCACGAGCTGTAGGCTCACTTATGGTCAGCATCTTCATTTTGGGGTACTGCTTGGGCCCGCTCTTCCTTGGCCCGCTGAGCGAGATTTATGGACGCAGGCCCATCATTATCATCTCGAGCTGGTTTTTCAACTTTTTTCTACTCGGTTGCAGTTTCGTGCAGAATATGCCAGGCTTGATCATCCTTCGACTGCTCGCTGGTATTGCAGGGTCAGCTGTCATGACCTTGGCACCTGCAATTGTGGCGGACGTGTATCCAGTCGAGCGGCGTTCCTTCGCGATGGGCATTGTACTGATTGTACAGTCGGGTAAGCTGAATAACCGGCCACATATATGATACATCATCTTATTGACTCACGTTGTAGTCTCACCAGCCGCTGGTCCGCTGTGTGGCGGGTTCATTGCACAGCAACTTAGTTGGCGCTGGGTGTACTGGATTCTCATTATTGTTAGCGGTGTTGTAACGATTTTTAGTACCTTTTGGTTCCGAGAATGCTACGCGCCGGTCATCCTCGAGGTCAAGACCCAAAAGCTGCGTCAAGAGCTGGGACGCGAAGACTTGACATCCAAGCTTGCGCTGCAAGTCACAGGACTTGAGTTGTTGAAAGTCAGCCTCGTTCGGCCACTCAAATTGCTCACTCGCTCTCCAATCGTCTTCCTGACTGCCCTGTATGTTGCAACCATATACGGCATGCTGTACCTACTCTTTACTACCGTCAACACCATGTTCGTGGACCAATACGGATTCTCTGTGCAGATTTCCGGCCTGCCCTTCATCGGCTTTGCGATCGGCATGATTTCCGCTCTGCTCTTACTCATGGCCACACAAGACAAAACGGTCGCGAGATTGCGTGCAAAGAACAACAACGTGTTTGAACCAGAAATGAGATTGGTCAACCTTGTATACGTTGCTCTCTGGGTCTGCCCAGGGCTCTTCATGTATGGATGGTCAGCAGAATACAAGGTACACTGGATTGTACCAGTATTAGCTCTGGTCTTGTATGGCTTTGGGCAGGTGGCCATCTTCATGGGTACACTCACATATGCCGTAGATAGCTTTCCCCAATATGCCGCAAGTGCGGTGGCCGCTGTCAGCTTTTTGCGAAGCTTAGTTGGAACATTCTTACCTTTTGCGGGACCGCCGCTGTACTCGTCGCTGGGATATGGATGGGGAAACACAGTTTTGGGCTTTATCGCTGTCGCTCTTACGCCAATGATCATACTCTTTCAGAGGTGAGCTATCTTCAACATACTATTCCGTTGGATGGTGTACTAATTGCTTTTCAGGTATGGCGGCAGGCTTCGGAAGAGATATCCTGTCAAGCTATAGACATTTGGCGGTCGCGCTTTGCACCGAATTGAATATTCTATGCCCTATGCGTACGTGGCAACTCCAAGTCTACATTTGAAGAACTGCTTAGAAGTCGCTATGTAAGTCATTGTTCCTATAGCGTAGAGAAATGTAGACGTTGCTTTCTTCTCAGCTCCCCAGCGCGTTTGTCACTCCGATACAGCTCCCACAATTCTGTTCATCCATGCCTAATTCACCCCAGCCCCCAAATTCGCTTGTCATACGATATGGCTCATTCCATCTCATACGTTAAGCAATCCAGCTGCTCAAGCACATGCCACACCTGTTGGCTCTCGCCTTTTGCTTGATTATGCCGCTCATCCGCGAGATTAGACCTATCTCTTGCATATTCAACGATTACCTCGACCTGTCTATCGCTCAAGATATCGTGGGCTCCTGCGGATTCGACTACCATGCGCACCAGGAGCTTTGTTGGGAGATCTTTGGGGTTGCTGATGTGTCGATCAAATGGCTTGACGACACTCATAGGAGTATGGACCTCGAATGACTTGTTTGTCGTTCGATCTGGTTGCTCTCGAGAAGATGTGGTCCTGGTGGGCGACGACTCGTCCGGCGCACATTCAGAATCGCCAATCGCAGGGCATAGTGAATGGTTTGCATCACTGGTAATCGCCAAAGGCGAATTTTCAGGTGCTCTCTTGTTAATTGGCATATCAGGCACATGCTTCGGCTTCGCGTTGCTAGGACCATCATCCAAGACATTGTTGGTGCTTATCTTGGGACTGTCGCTCGCATTCTCACTCTTATGCGGTGGAATGAGAACTCGTGCTGCGTAGAGTACCTTGAGAGCCGCATGCCACAGCTTAACCCCTCGAATTCCGTGCCTCTCAATCGTCATACGCTGTAACCTCTTCCTGAGGCTGAGAATGTTGTTTGTATACCCATTCTTACGCTGTTCCCCACTGCCGTCGGACTGGAAACTCATCTTACGGGATCGCAACGAAGAAGGTGTAGTGGCGTGGATCGGAGCCGATGATGACTCTTGGCGCACTCGCTCTCCTACTTCTCTGCTTGTCAAATCTGCTCGGGCGGTGTTGGCGTACTCCAGCAGTTTCTCTCCATAGGAGGACAAGGAGGAGTTGTGGGACACCACAAGTCCAAAGCAACCACCAGCGTCATCTTCTTCCTTGCGTTTCGCCTCCTTTGATCCCTCCTTCAACTTTGTCATTAGATATTGTGGCAGGTGATGCTGTTCGAGGATGTAGGAAAGATGTAGAGCGCCTGCATCATCAATGCCACTGTCCTTGAGGATGATATATGGTATTGCACGCAGACCGGTTCCTCGCCTCAAAGCTCCATCGTCACTCGCTTCATCCCTTTGATTCAAGTCCAGGCCGTTTGTGACATCAGAAAGCATGTCGTAACTCGAATCGTTCCGCTCTGGATCATGGTGGTAGGAGCTCAAGGCGAATTTGACGGCGGGCTGTTGGGAATACACTTTTAGCATCGTCTCCATGGCGAGTGGCCCAGAAAAGTCGTTGCCACTAAGGTCCAGCCGCCGCATTCTCTCGCACCCGCTGAAAGCTCGCAGGAAACGAGCGAAGGCGTCTGCGTCCTCCTTGGTCTGAATGCCAATCTTGTTCTGTGATATGTCCACATCTCTAAGGTCATATCGAGCTGCCCCAATGATCGATGTCAGATGTGATAGAGATACAGCAGTAATGCTGTTGTTTCTCAAACTTAACTCTTCGAGGCGAAGGGGAGCGATGAGATACCGACGATCTTTTAGGGCATCTTGAAGAGCAGGCACGAATGTCTTGATGCAGTCATCATCTTGACTTTTGTTCTCCAAGTCTAGCTCGAGCTGCGCTACATCGGCTTCGGTCGTCACCTTCTTCAAAGTCTTCTTGTCAAATGCTGTGGCGTATTTTCGCAGGTCTTTTGCAACGATCGCTGCAAGTTTCTCAGCCTCGCACTTCCTCTATGTGATATTAGCAGTGTGCATTTGCAGTGCCAAAGATGGCTTACATTTGTGTACTTCAGCTTCACGGCCGCGGCTCTCGCAGGCGCCATTGCTGCAGTGTCTCTGGTCTTTACAGTTGTGTTCAGAAATGATGTTACAATGCCAGGCAGAAAACAATGTCACTAGCCATGTGCTCCGTGACCGTCGGGTGACTGCTTCAACATTAGAGGTACGAGAAACTTCAGGGAAGCACGAAAACGATGGATGGGAAGTGCAGAGCACTGTAAGGTCCATCAGATCGAACATACTCAATATATTCATCTGGGAAAGATTCACAAAATCCAACCTGTAATTTCTATCTACGAATACCACTGGCCACAACAAGGAGTACTCTATTCAACGACTGCGCTATGGCATTCACTTTACTTTGCTCGCTTTGACAAATGGAATCTCAACCAGGCGGTACGGAAAATTGCAACTCATTGCGTTTTAGAAAGTGCATTCCATAGTGAAAACAACGATCAATTCAAACAAGGGCGGAAGGCCCTTCCTCATTCAACATTATGTCTGTACCGCCATCTTTACAATCGCACCAACCTACGTCATACGAGAAACGCGATTGCAAATATTGCGTTCGTTTGAAGCTAGAAGGTTCACCTCTCTATGCGCAGGGAGAAAGAGCTGGTCAGTTGCCATGCACGTAGCCGAAACAGCGGTGATGGTTTTGGGTTGCTGAAGTAAGTGCAGGAGCAAGCAAGTGTTGCAGGAAGTGAACCGAAGACATACAACGGCTATCTTGACCATTCAGAACATAGATACCTAGAATTACTGGCCACTAGGTGCAATCAATGGTCGTTCGAAGCTTGCTTGCCTTGGCACGAGGCTTGCAGCGAGGCTGTCAAACAAAGGTAAAGCCGACATCGGAGGATGCTGTAGCCCGAACAACCAAAGACCTTGAACGATCAACAGGTGATAACACGAACATTATGGCTGAATCCAAACCCGCCCGCCCAGCTTCAAAACGGGCGTCGACAGCACCAGCGGCGCCAAAACCACCATCAACGATCGATCCGTCTGCGATTCTTGCGAACCATGCAACTCTGACCGGTGTGTTCCCGATCACTGTGGGACCGAACGTTGTTCTGAACCCTTACTCGAAAGTTGTCTCCAGCACAGGTCCTGTTGAGATTGGAGAAGGATGTATCATATGGGAGCGTGCCGTTGTCGGTATTAACTCAGAAGCCAGTGCGCGAGATGACGAGGATCCTAGAGGAAGCTTTGTCATGCTCGAGAGCAACTGCGTGGTTGAAAGTGGTGCTCAAGTATCTGCGAAGCTTGTTGGTGAGGGCACAGTTATTGAGGCATTCGCAAATGTGGGAGAAGGGTGTGTCATTGGCAAGGTATGTATCCATGCATCGGAGTATTATCATTATGCTCAACATCGTTTAACATCTAGTCTCTTGTCTAGTTCTGTAAAATCTTTCCTCGTGCCATCATTCCACCCAACACCATCATTGATGACTTCACTGTTGTCTATGGCGCAAATCAACGAAGAAAAGACCACACTGTCAGTTCCAATGCAGCTGTGCTCGAGTTGCGCAAGGCAGCTCATCAGAAACAGCTGAAGACGCTGCAAACTCTGATACCGAACAATCTGGCGAAGTGGCTTGGTTAACGACCAGCCCTCCCTGGAAATGTGTGCTAGCCGAGCTGAACCTGGAGTCCATAAAGGCGTGACAGTTCACCAGCTGGTTAATTGTCTTCTCCTGTCGAAGCCTCCTCGTAGTTGATATTCCGGCTTCAACACCTTTCCTTGAAGCACAGTGTATTTTACGATGTTCTCACAGTCCTCTGGCCGGACACGAGCGATCCATATACACTGAGCGGCTCCAAGGTTGACCTCTTTCGCATCGTCGCTATCCGGATGGGCAACCACCTCCTCAATTTTGTGCTCTTCCTTTTCGGTCTCGCATGCGGCACCATCTAGTCGTGGTGCAGAGGCTCTACGATAGATCATGACATTGGCAGAGAACTTGTGCCCGCCAACGTGGGAGATGAAATAAAGGCCAACCCCACCAGGTCGTTCGTCATGCAGATCTCTATACAAGCCAAGAGGCCGCAAATGCCGCTCGAACTCTTTCCGTAGCAATGGTGCGGACTGTCCACAACGAGCATCACGCGTCTTTTGGGAGCACATCAGAATGAGGTAGTTGTGGGGACATGGCCGAACCTTCAGCTTGAGTTCTGGAGGTATTGTGGACAGGCCATTCTCTTGTGTTTCTTTTTGTTTCGGTGTGAGAGGATCGGTATTGGTGGGCGCAGGATTAATGACATGCTTGATGAGCTCAGGCACCGCGGCTGGCGTGACGTTGTCGACTATGGTGAATGCCGGCAGAAGGAGGACAGTTGTTGAATCGTCGACTTCAGGACACTCTGGCACGGGAATGTTCGAAGCCGACAGCATGAGTTTCTGTTATACTTTGTTAGCAGACCCCTTCAAAAATCAACAAGAGACTCGAACACATACGCCTTCGTGCAATCCGTTATGCTTGCCGACCGCTTCCATAATGCTACCCTTCTCGTCGGCCACATCACGTACCCAATCCGTCTTTCCCGTAGCGCAAAGTATGTGTCTGCTCCAGCCTTTTACAAAACCATACAATTGCTCTTCCTCGTCAATCTTGAACGTTTTTGGGTATTTTACCGTACAGCTTTCACAGTCTCGTATGCATTCATCGCCGTCAACCATCGGATTTGTCTTGGGAAACAATTCGGATATCGATGCTTTTGTGAAGCCCTCTTTCGGCTGTGACGAGACAACGCCATTTGCTGTAGGTAAAATCGTATTGAAGAATAGTCCTTTAGCTGTGGAGATCATTTTGGCCTTTGGATTCCAGCTTGACTTTGCTGGGCCGATATAGAATCCGTTAGACGAGGAGGTCGTTGACGACATTATGTACGCGTGGTGCTTGAAATTTAGATCTTATCAATCAGGATCACGGAGACGATCCGCACTCGCGCTAGGTACTGATTCTCGGCAGTGACTGCAAGGGGTCTTCCGGATTGAATTTACGCGGACGCGCCTTTTATGTTGGAGGACGCGTCGGTGTTATGTTCGTAATCCGGCCGAAGCCCGAGACAGATTTTTTGAGGATCTGTGGTTGTGGTTGCCTGAAGCAGTCGAAGTCTCATTGGAGTCGGTGAGCGGTTGTCAGCCTCTACGCTTCTTTCCGTGGTGCATTCCAGCTTGTTCACGGGCTTAGGCGGCCGGGTCACCCACACAGACGAGCCTAGCTTGCCATCAAACAAAAACTTCGGCTCCACATCGACCTTGACCCCAGACTCTAGCCATCCTGCCTTCTAGCACGGAGGGCAGAGACTAATTGTCGCACTATCCAGCATGCATGTCTTTAGGGTGACGGCCCGACAATGTACCCTGCGAGACCGCAAACAAAGGTGATATTTCTGACTGGAGCACCAGCCCAGGCGGAATTGTCACCAGCCAGTCTACAAATTGACCACCTTCTCCCGCCAGTTGAGCGGTTTGTGAACGGGAAAAGCAGCAAACAGCTTCTTGAACCAACATCATCGAAGACCTGGCCAGATTGGCGAAGTCTTAATGATGACGATGCCGTCGGTGCTGGAAAGGGAAAGCGCCTACATGATAAGGACGAAGACAATTCGTTGGGGATCACATCTCGATCAGGCCAACCTACCGATGTAAACCAAGAATTTCTGGAGCACTCTCTACTCAATTATGCAAGAAATGAGAAGCTGCAGTACGAGTCTCAGAATCAGTCTTTTGCGGATTCCAGCATTATCGACGATAGCTTTGTCTCCAACATCACGAACGAATCTATGCTTGAACCATTGAAGCCAACAGCAACTCGTTATCCGTTGCATATAACCAACCTCAAAGGTTTACCAAGCCCAATTTCCGTGGAGTACAGCTACCCGCAGACGATTACGAAAGATCTCCTCGTGGGCATCATCTCCATTTCTGCCCCACGGGCTGTCTCGCTGAGAACTAGCGCCGCATCGATGCGGCTTGTTGAGGTAGTTGTTGGGGATGAGACAAGAACGGGCTTCTCGATTACGTTCTGGCTGCCACCCACTGTGCAGAAGGGCAGGATCGAAGCCTCGCCACTAGAAGTGAGCCTGAAGAAACTGCGGTCCGGTCATATTGTCCTACTGACGAACGTGGCTCTACGTGTGTTCAGGGGAAAGGTGTATGGATGTAGCCAGAAGAACCATCATGGTCGTTCTACAGGAACGACTATTGAGCGACTTAACGGCAGTCGGGCTGCATTACGAGCATTACCTAGTGTTTTGAGTGAAAAGCGGGAGCGTGTGGCTAGATGGGTGCTCGACTTTCTGCCTGCCCCGAGTGACACAACAAAACCGTCCACCAGAGCTGAGCAGAGCGAGCTTCGGGAGGTCATCGTTGTGAATACTCCATTGCCTCCAGACACGCAATGAGATCACGTATCAATATTTTAACCAAATACATTCTTGAAATGCTCATAATACGTATGCTCGATTAATGGGTATATAGCTATGAATACAATGCTAGCACTACAACACAAATGTGTTGATTATCTCCAGTTCGCAGCTCCCGCACTATGGGCTCATGACAAGTCTCCCTCTCGCATTTCGGCCAGGAATCGTCCCTAAGGCGTCCTTAGTGCGTTGCTCTGCTCTACACTTGATCCATGTGGGCCTGCGATGCAGCTTCCTAGTACGCGATCATCACGCCATTTTGGCGGACCAAAAGGCTTGTATCAAGATTCACGCAACTTATCCCACCTGTCCAGTGACCGCTTTGGAAGCGAGCGTCTCAATTCTCCTCGCATAGAGCTTCATCGCATGCGCCATCGGATCTCCATAGACAACCTCTCTCAGCATCTCATCCGTGACTCCACACAACTCCAGATCCTCTGGTCCTCTTCCCTGGAACCTCGGCCTTAATAGCATAATTCTGCCACCCAGACTCAGTAAACTCTCTGGAATCTTCCACGCCGGGTACACTGTCACCTCTCCCGACACTTTCAAATCCTTCCGGCTCTTCATCTTCTTGATTCGCGGTGGTACGAAGCCCGGCGCGATGCTGTTGACGATCGGGCATATGACTTTGCACGGGTCACTTGGAGCTGGCACGGCGTACAGCTTGAGAAGGGAGCGGACAATTGCCTTATCAGCTCGCACGACCGGGTCGCCTTCATTTGCAAAGGCATAGAACATGCTCTTGCGAATGTGGTTTGCTTGCGGTAAGGGAAAGAGCGATACTGGCGGCGCGCCGAACGTGACACAGTGCACACGCTTGAAGAAGCCAACCAGATGTGTAAGCTCGCTCTGCGTAAACTGCGACGTCATATGCGCATAGAGGAGCTGTGCTACGGCACCACCAGCCGAGTGGCCTGTGATAAGCAGACTTGCGAGTCCACGCGATGGATCCTCCTGTAGAAGTGTCCGCAATCACTCGGCTACAGTCTTAATCATTGCTTTTGCGACTTGCAAGAATCCTGCATGGCAATAGTTGTCGGCGTCGTCAATAAACCCTACTGGAGACATAGGTTCCTGGCGCATATTCACTGTCCAGTCCATGAAAGTTGATGTACCGCGGATGGCAAAGACGATGGTGTTCTTGTCGTCCATGGGCAGCGACTTAAGAACCATGGCTTTAGTCCCCATCAGTCGGTTGCCCTTGATGTGGTCAATCTTATCGCGGCCGGTAGGCTTGGCATAGACGTTGAGCGAATAGCGAGCAGCAAGATTGAGGAGTGGCCAGGTGTCGAGGTAAAGCTTTACTGGTGGCAAGTATGGCGGTAGTCGAGAATTGCTGTATTCCCACACCTTGGAGAAGTGATTTGTCTTCGACGAGGACGATTTGGTCGTTGATAGGCTCTGTTTGCTGCTTCGTGATGAATTCGTGGGAACGTCGTGCAAAGCCAGATCCTTCTCGCTGCCGTTGAACTGCTCTTCATCCATGCACGTGATGACTCTGTCCAGCTGGAAGCTCATTCGATCGTATAGTCCGTTGCTGGTGTCCATGACCTCATCCCATGCGTTGACCAGTGTGTCCACAGACGCCGCAGCCCCTTCGAGTCCCAATTTAGCCAGATTCATCGACGACTTCGATTTCTTCGGCTTATGGCCACCCTGGGGATAGACAGGATTCGCGAGGGTCGCTGTTGATGCCCACGGTGGTGGAATATTAGCTGAGCCCGCTGATGCAACTGGTATATATGGTGGTGATACGGGTACTGCTCCGGGTAATTGCAGCATCGATTGTGCGGCCATGTTGACAGGATGAGGGCGCGCTGGTGGCGGTGACCCCCAATGCGCATACGGATGTCCCTGAAATGGCGGTGGAGCCACTGCTACGAGAGGCGGCGGCGGCCTGCTCAACGCGATTGTCGATGCATTCTGCTGGTAGCCGTAGCCGTGTGACGGATGTTGAGGCCGAGGCCTACTTCGACCGTGCTTTGGTCGTTCGCAGCCAAAGCCGAAAAGAGATGCCATTTTATCTTGGAGAGATGAAGGCGCCGATAGCCAGATCTATGGTGAAAGACTTCATAGCATGCAACAGTGTCAAGCCTCCGTGTTTGCCGGTTTCTCAGTGAGGCCGCGTCAGGCAAAAGATTATGAGAGCATTAAACAAGGTGAAGGTGGGGCGTGTAAAACTACAAGGCGGCACTTATAGAAAGCACAAAGTTTCCCAGCACGAGATGCCTAATAGTTCGAGAACGAAATAATGACGGCAAAGATCTATTTCTGAGAATGAGTAGAAGATCGACAGAGGCTATAGGAGAGGCCGAAAAGCAGATCAATCTGGAGAAGGGGAGAAATGTTGATCAGATTCTGCCTCTGTGTCGTTTGACGATGGTGGGATGCTAACTGCGCCTCGCTAGCAGGGAACTTGCAGGCTGAGAGTCAGGCTTGGCTGGGGCGAGTGCTGCTATTTGTTCGGTCGACAAAGCTTCCAGGAACCAGTCGAGACATGAGACTGGCATGCTCTTTAGTCTAGCATGCATCAACTTTGTGTGGGCCAGTGGTTCGTAGAAATGCTGTGGCGTACCGCACAATCTTTGGGACAGAAACGTGACCTTCACTACTCATCGTATTACCTGTTTCGTTCACCCAAGCGAGTTACGCTCTTAGCAAGGGATCCTGCGAGTATCTCAGTAATGATGTGGTAGAGATAAGGAAAGTGCATCATCAATGAAGTGTCACGTGTAGAATGACGTAGTCGGGGGCATGGCAGCGAACTCCGTTCTGTTCGGTTCCGCAGCCGATCATCGGAAGCCCTCCAGAGAAAGTCTATCGTGATATCCGAACATCAGCAGATGTTTGTCAAACGCCGAAGGTAAGCCAGGCAAAAGCAGCTGCTCTGACTGGATCCCTCAAGCCGAGTAGCTTTGCAGGCCCCGCAGGCGCTTCCCGCCGAGCCATTGTGTCGGCAGCGGAGTGAGTTCGAGAACACACAGAAGTGGACCCTGATTATTTTGTCCCTCGGCCGTCGTGATCCACGAGGATGGGATGCATGACTCCATAGAATTCTTAAGGTTCCCTTTTGATCACAAGCTCACAGTACTCTCAAGTTCCCATACAGAATTGATTCATCTTCTGGTGAAAATTGCCTTGTTGTTCTGCTTGGACCTACATCATTATTGACGGCTGCCCACTTCCATCTTCTTACCAGCTTACCAATTCGCCTGCGCAATCGCATAATCCGGTTCCTGCGCTTCCGACGCGCCATTGAGTTGCATAACCGTACATAAAGGTGGACGTGGAACAGAAAATACACCAGCAGAAGATCGCTGCGCAGGCTTTCGCGAGATCCACAATGGCTCTTGGGCAGAATGGCATCACGAATGGCGTGCACGACGCCGTCAATGGCGCTTCGAAAGCAAAGACACTACCCAAGTCCTTCGACAACATAGAGGACTGTATAGAAGCATTTGGTATGTGACAATTACTCTGATGTCTATTCAGCTACAGTTTCCAGTACCTCTAACTCTAACCACCCGACAGCACGAGGAGAATTTGTAATTGTCCTAGACAATCCCTCGCGCGAAAACGAAGGCGACCTTATCATAGCAGCACAAGACTGCACACCTGCAAAACTCTCCTTCATGATCCGCTACACGTCAGGCTACATCTGTGCACCCCTCTCACCAAGCCGAGCCGACGCCCTCCAACTACCCCTCATGGTCCCCGCCACGAACAGCACAGAGATGCAAAATACCGCGTACACCATCACCGTGGACGCCTCACATCCGACTATGACGACGGGTATCTCAGCAGCAGATAGAGCGACTACAGCGCGAATGCTAGCAGATCCATCCGCGGGACCACAGAACTTCAGACGGCCAGGACACGTGCTTCCTTTACGGGCGAAGGCTGGCGGTGTAAGAGCGCGGTTCGGACATACTGAAGCTGCAGTGGAGTTGTGCAGACTGGCGGGCAAGGAGCAGGCTGCCTTCATCTGCGAAATGGTGACCGACGGTGAGGAGATCGAAGGCGTGCCTGAGAGGGAAGGTGGCCGCATGATGAGGAGAGATGACTGCTTAGAGTTCGGACGACGATGGAATTTGAAAGTGTGCACGATTGAGGACTTGGTGGAATATGTGGAGAGAACAGAGGGCAAGCTGGAGAGCCCAGGGACGGATTACTAGCTGTTACGTTGGCTTGGGAGGTGGAGTTCAGGAGTTGGAGCAGATTGCCGCGTGTTGAAGGAGTTCTTTTGCCAGCTGGAGACTTTGCATATGGGCGTTCTTGGTAGAGACTGCCTGGTCACACCACACTCATCTACTGCTATGGCGAGAAAAGCTTGACTTGTTAACATGGCCGATCTATTCGCGTCTATATTTTGTCATAACTCTGAAAATCCTAAGCTGAATCACGATCCATGGGCATGTGCATGGCCAATCTGTGTCAGAAGTGGTAACAACATGCCAATTACCATTAATAACGCGTCTCTTCTTGGTTTTCGTATTGGTGGCGAGGTCAGATGTGTGGCTGGTTTCCTGCATGGCGTGCATGGCGACATACCTGAGTACAACGAGTTAGCACATACCTCAACCATACACGTGGGGCTATAACTCACAAGAATGTTCCGCCTGAGAACACAAGCACAAACCCCATCCACCAGGTCTCCGCGCCCTCGCTACCACGTCCACCTCCAAGAAGGTTCACGAGGACCCAGGTCATCAGCGCGCCGAATGGCGCCGCAAGACTGAAGACAAGCAGATGGCCCCTTGCGGCTCGCTTTCCTAGCCCCTGTTTAAGTAGCACGGAAGTCAAACCAAATGCAGCAGGCGCTTTGTGTATTAGAATGGCCACAAAGACGATTGCGCCAAGCGTGGACTGCGTTGACGACGAAGAGGATGAAGCTCCAAGAGCGATGCCATCAGCAAGCGAGTGGATAACCAGACCAATGGTGGTAGATTTGGAAGACGGGGGAGCTGGCGAATCCAGAACTGGATGAGATTGTGGTGCTTCTTCGTCTTCATTGTCCATCTGGGCAAGAGGGATGTGCGAGCCTCGCGTGGAAGCCGTAGAGCTCTGCAACGCATCGATGAGATACATGAGCATAAAGCCCAAGATCAAGGCAACGCCAATCCAGGCATGCGATGACGATTCCTCATGCTCGTGTGTGCCTCCAGCCTTTGCGACCGCTCTCCTAAGCAACCAGTTCACCACAGCTCTTCCATTCAGATGTGCCAATTCCTCTGCTCGGCCTGCTTCTTCGTTGCTTTGTTGCTGCGGGCCTACGCCGTGATGCGCGAGCGCCGCCATGGCTCCTTTCTCCTCACCATTGCTACCGCTAACCGCAGTCTTCACCATGGAAGCTGCGCCGTGTGCATGGGACGAAGACATCCCATTGGCGGCGTAGAGTGTCTCAATGCCTTCCGGAATGATCACTATCAAGGCGGTGCCCACGAGAAGACCTGTGCCAATCGTGGAGAGCGTTCGGATTTGACGGGCAGATAACGAGAGGAAGAGTGGAAGGGACCCAGCCAGGAAGGAGCTATTTCGCCATTAGATCCCGCTTACGATGACAGTAACCAAACCTTCGTGAAGGTGAAGGTGAAGATAAGGTAGCATACGTACGCTAATGCCATTATGCCTCCCAGCGAGAGCACCATCCATAGTCCGTCCCACATGGCTTCTTGTGATGTTCTCGTCGGTTAGTACTCAGCAAGCCCCAGCGAAGTGGTAAACGAGTGAACAAATGATCAAAGAAGCAGCTTTTATTGTATTCAAGGCGAGAAGTCCGAATTACCGGCCTCCATCTCGACAGCTGTACAGAGTGGAGACGATTGTGCCACCATGGTATTCCAACCAAAGCACCGTTGTGAATCCAGGAGTCGAAGGCGCTCCGTTGTCACATGGCTAATGCAGGGTTAGGGTTGGCGTTATTGAAGATCGTCGTAGGGCTGAGCGCGTCAAACACGACTTTGCGGACGCGCCATTTTATTTCGGTTTATTTTCAGATCGGCTTCAGCTTTCGCTGTCACTTGACGACCAACAAAGAAGGAAAACCAGCAAAGTCTTGCAAGGCACTTGAGCTGCTGCCTGTTGGTCGGTTTCCAGCTCGAGAACTCATTTGTCGTTAGAGTTCCATTCTCGTTCCACTTTTCGCAACTTTCACAGCGAGTGCGCGCCAAATAAAAAGCTCTACCGGTATTCCAGCGCCATGGAGGAGCTCATTCAGCAGCTGCCTGGCGATCTTGCAGCTCGTAAATATCATCCAAACATACGTACACATCTCAAAAGCTAACATGCAGCACAGTAACTGTCAACTCCAGCGAAGCAATCGCCATAAACCTTACTCGCAATGGCACCTCAGTCTTCGCCTCCGACTTCTCTCCCACGTTCACCTACGCCATCTTTGGTGAAGACGAAACCATCGTCGGCTACCGCGACCTT